>Ga0208459_1003722_pt1 | contig 11815 bp, 7 predicted proteins | sample AD_UKC087_MetaG_FD_184433 | JGI IMG/M metagenome (GOLD analysis project Ga0208459, IMG submission 184433) | Active sludge microbial communities of municipal wastewater-treating anaerobic digesters from USA - AD_UKC087_MetaG (SPAdes) (version 2) | ecosystem: Engineered > Bioreactor > Anaerobic >... | reverse complement strand
ATTGTTGCATTATAATTTTCTTAACTCAAAAGAAAACGAAAGTAGAGAAACAGGAGATTTTTATAATTCAACATATATGATGGAAAAAGAAGAATTATTTGGATATATTTCAAATCATATTGAAGAAGAAAAAGTATTTGAAATATTTAATAATACTATGGAAATTTACAACAAATGTAAACAAATAGATTTACACAAAGATACCATTGTTCCAGAAGATAAAAAAGGTGGCAATTTTGTTATTCAGCATATATTTAAAGATTATTATGAAAAATATCCTTATATAGAAAAATTTAATGAAGATGAAAAAGATAGAAGATTATTACATCTTATTGAAAAAGGTTTTATTGAAAAAAATCAAGAATTTAATGAAATCAATCTTTCTAGAATTAACACAGAATTGATGCACATATACAAAACTTCCGAAAAAATCAATGAAAAATTATCAAAATATTATACACTTACAAACAAATTAATAGAAATTATTTGGAAAAAATCTTTTGTAGGTGTAGCTCGTGGAAGTGTTACAGGATTTTATATCTGTTATTTAGCAGATATAATTCAAATTAATCCTATTGAACATGGACTACATGAGTGGAGACATCTACATTTTGAAAGACCAGAGTTGCCTGATATAGATATAGACACAGAACAACGTTATAGAGCTGATATATTAGCTTTATTGCAAGATTACTTTGGTTATGATAATGTTTTAAATTGTATGACTAAAGGTAAAATTAAAACAAAAAATTGTATTCTTACAGCCTGTAGAGGCTTAGGAATTGACAATAATATCTCCAAAGACTTAACAAGTTTAATTCCCCATATAAAAGGTGGCGACTATTCGCTAGAAGATGTTTTTTTTGGCAATGAAGAAAAAGGTTTCAAAAAAGTGGATGAATTTATTGAAAAAATTAAACAATACGAAGGATTAAAAGAAACAATGTTTCTTATAAATAATCTCACAGATAAGCGTTCTGTCCATGCATCTGCGATTTATATTTTCCAAGATGGGTTTTTAAAGCAAAATTCTTTAATGAAAAGTTCTAGTGGAATACCTATTACCGCATATACTATGTCAGATAGTGATGAAATGGGTGGATTAAAGATGGACTTTTTAACAATAGAAGCATTAGATAAGTTACACAATGCTTTAGATATGTTAGTAGAAGAAGGTTTAATTCCCAAAGAAAAATCTGTAAAAGAACTATACGACAATAATATTCATCCTAAGCTATTAGACTATAACAATCCTAAAATTTGGAAACTATTAAATCAAAAGAAAATCATGGATGCTTTCCAAATGGATAGCTTAGCAGGAATAAATACTATTGAAAATGTCCAACCTGCTAATTTAAGAGAGCTTGCATTAGCCAACTCTCTAATGCGTTTACAAGGTGAAGTATCACCAATGGAAAAGTATTGTAAACATAAGAAAAATCCACAACTATGGTATGATGAGATGAAAGAATATGGATTAACTCCTAATGAAATTAATCTATTTGAAAAACATCTAAAAGATAGTTTTGGAATTTCTGCTGAACAAGAGCAAGTTATGCTACTTTCTATGGATAAAGAAATTTGTGGATTTTCTATAGGTGAAGCAAATGCTTTAAGAAAAGCTATAGCTAAGAAAAAAGACGACTTAGTTAAACCTATTAAAGAAAAAGTTTTTTTTAAAACTCAAGAATTAGGAAATAGAAAAGAAGTAGCTAACTATTTTTGGGAGACTCAAGTTGTTCCACAATTAGGTTATGCTTTTAGTGTAAACCATACAGTTCCATATAGTGTTATATGTATTCAAGAAATGAATATTGCGTATAAATATATGTTATTTTGGAATACAGCCTGTTTAAATATTAATTCATCATCTGTTGCTAATGAAGATGAATTAGAAGAAGAATTAAATGAAAATATGATTGATATTTCAGCAATAGTTGAAGATGATGAAGAAGAAACGCAAACAATAATTAAAAAACAAGTGAAAACAGTAAACTACGATAAAATATCAAAGGCTTTAGCATTAGTAGGTAAAAGCAATGTTTTGCCTCCATTAATAAATAAAGCAAAATATAGTTTTTACCCAGATGTAAAAAAGAATAAAATTCTTTATTCTTTAAATGCAATTTCAAATATTGATGAAAATTTTTTAGAATTTATATTCTCTAGTAGACCTTTTGTAAGTTTTGATGATTTTTATGAAAAGTTTATGACTCTAGTTAATAGTAAAGAAATTAAATTAAAAAAGAAAGCTATAATAAATTTAATTAAAGCAGGATGTTTTGATGAATTTGGAATAAAAAGAGAAGATTTAATTAAAAAGTTTATAAACAATTTTGTTCCAAATTATTCTTTTGATGTAAACAAAATTCCAGAACTTATGGAAAACTTTTCTGAAATATTTGATACCGTAGACAAAGAAACTTATGATAAATATAGTGTTTGTAAAAGATATTCTACATATGTTCTAAAAAATAATAAAGTCTTATTACAAACAGGCAAAGGAGACACTACAAAATGGTTAGAAATTATTGAAGATGATGAGATAGAATTTTTTGAAAATAACTTTAAAGATAATTTTGAGGAAGAAAAACATTATATTTCAATAGAAGGTGGATATTCAGTTAAATATGGAAGTTTAAAAACCTATTGTGATAAGACAATTGAAAATTTAATAAATAAAATAAAAAATTCTAATTTAGACAATATGAAAGAAAAAATGAAAGAAAAATCTTACAATGGAATGTTTAATAAACTATGTGGACATAACATTGATTATTCAAGATGGGAGTTTGATAGTTTAGTAACTTATTTAAATTCTCATGAATTGGGAAAAGTAAATATAAACGCATATAACGTAGAGGATTTTAACACAATAAACGATAGTGAAATCCATAGAATTGCAGGAACTGTATTGGGAATAAATAAAAATAAGCATTTAATTTATTTGTTAACAACAGATTATTCAGTAGTTAATGTAAAATTTTATAATAAAAATACATTTTTACATTATAATTCAAGCTTAGATGCTAACGATAATAAAGTAGATAGTTGGTTTAAAAGAGGAACAATATTGATGATTACAGGCAGAAGAAACAATGACTTATTTTCAGCTTGTAAGCCTTTTAAATCAAATCACTTAAGTCATTTTATTATAAAAGTTTCTAAGATTAATAATAATGGCGAAATACAAACAGAAACAGAAAAGTGAGGTAAACATGGAAGAAATAAAAGAAGAACTTAAAATAACCGAAGTTAAAGATTATAATCAATTTGAAAAGAAAATTAATATAGCAAAAGAAAATGGAGAAAACGCATTAATTGTTGAACCTTTGTTTAGAATTTATCCTAAGAAAGATGCTAAATTTGAAAAAGGTTGGTGTATAATTTCATGGAAAATTATAAGAAATTTATATTCTCCAGAACCTATAAAAGCTGATAGAGTTAATCAAATTGTTACCGTAGGAGAAATAGCTTTTAATCCGTTTCCTTTAGAAAACGAAGAAAAGAAACAATTTTTTCTCAAGTGTAAATTAGAATATAATGAAAAATTTAGTAGAGAACAATACTCTACTAAATTATGCGAAATGTTTTTAGACTTAAATAATACTGAAAATCAAAAGAAATATCTAAGAGAAATACTAACAGAAAATCAAGTAGAAAATATGTATGAAACTTTAGAAAATCCCTTTGACAGTATTTTTGAAAAAGATATTGTATCTTTAATGAAAGTTAAAGGATTAGGCGAAAAAACAATTGAAACATTGATAGGAAAATATAATAGCCATTTAGAAAAAAGTATTTTGTTAGTTGAATTAGCTGAATTAGAACTTTCAGATAAACAAATTGATACAATGTTAACAGGAGTTGAAAACTTTAGCGAGTTAATTATGACAATGAGAAGAAATCCTTATTCATTAATAAAGAAAATTCCTAGATTAGGATTTCTAAAAGCTGATATGTATGCTAAAAAATTAGGTTTTGATTTAACTTCTGTTTTAAGAATAGGTTCTTATATTCAATATTTTCTACATGATAATCTTGAAAATGGCAACGCCTGGGTTTATGCTTATGAATTAAATCAAGCTATGGAAAAAGATTTGGATTTAGACATTAATTTCAAAGAATTTAGCATGGATGAAAAATTAACAAATGGTTACACTAAAGATAATAATATAGCAGAAACAATGTATAGATTAGAAAATGGCGGAGAAATTGTAGTAAGAAATAATGAAAATTCAGATATGAGAAGAATTGTATTATCTTATTATGTTGACATTGAAAAAAAGATTGCTGAAAGATTAGCTAATATTTCTTACTATGAATATGAAAAAACAATAGAAGATGCAGAAATAAGATTAAAAGAAATGGGGGAAATTACAGGATTATCTTGCAACGAAAAACAAAAATTAGCTATAAAATATGCTTTAGAAGAAAAAATATTAATTATAACAGGTAAAGCAGGAACAGGTAAATCTCATACTTTGAAAAACCTATTAGCTGCTTTAAATGAAGAAAAAATAAGTCAAAATTTACCTAGCAATATCCAAAAAAGAGAAAATCAAGAAGATGAAAATTATTCTAAAGCAATATTAGTTTCATTCACAGGTAAAGCAGTAGCTAGAATGGCAGCCGCAAGTGGAATTGAAGCCAAAACTATTAATAGATTAATAGTTGAACTAAAAAGCAAATCAAAAGAAAAAATAGAACAAGATATTATTATTATAGATGAGTTCACAATGACACCTGTAGAGCTATTCTGTGAGTTTTTATCTTATATTAAACCTAGTAGTAAGTTAATTTTATTAGGCGATATACACCAATTACAGAGCATTGGAGCAGGTAATTTAGGATATGATTTATTAAACTTTGAGGGAATTAAGCATATTGTTTTAACTGAAAATATGAGACAAGATGGCGAAAGTAAAATAATTGAATTTTGTGATAAAATTCTACTAGGTAAGCCTTTTTTATCTACTTTTCAACCTGGTGATGATTGTGATTTCTTTATAAGTAATAATTCAGAAAGCTTAAAAGAAAACATACTAAAAACTTTTAAAGAAATGTGGGAGAACAATACAATAGAAAACAAACAAGATTTTCTATTCTTATCTCCAGTAAAAGAAAAAGGTGAATTATCATGTTTATCCTTAAATAAAGCAATTCAAGAAATTATAAATCCACAGAGTATGATAGATGAATTTATAAAAAAAGAAATTCCTATAACGTATAAAAATGAAGCTAGAAATTATACTTTAAGAGTAGGGGATATAGTTATAAATCTAGTTAATAATTATACAGCAAAAAATATAAATTTATCCTTATTTAAAAGATTAAGAAATGAAAACACAAATATAGGCTGGAAAGAAGAAAAAATAAATTTCATAGAAAAATATATTGCTGACAATCCTAATGAAGTAGATAAACAAGAAAAAAATATAGAAGAAAAAAACAAAGAAAAATTATCAATGGAAACAGCTATATTTAATGGTTGGTTAGGAGAGTTAGTTTATTTGGATGAAGTTGAACAAGAAGGAATATTTAAGTTTAATGAAGGTTCTGGACTGTATGTGTTTAAGTTTGAAGATATAAAAGACAAAATAGCTTTAGGTTATTCAATTTCTACACATAAGTCTCAAGGCGGAGAGTGGAAATATTTATTTTTTGCATTAGATTTTAGTAGTTATAGTTTACTAATGAGAGAAATTTTATATACTTCTGCATCACGTGCTAAAAAATTCTTATTTTGTAGTGTAAACGAAAAAGCTTTTAATTTAGCTTTAAAGCAAGTTGATACAAAGGTTAGAAGAAGTGAGTTATTAGAACATTTAGAGAAAGAATACAAAAAACTATAAGAAATTTCTACAAAAAATACTCATAAAATCTAATAAATTTTCTTGACATTTGTTAGATTTTATGGTATAATAGTAAGTACACATCTTATAAGGAGGAAGATATTTTGGTTTTTATAATAGGCAAACAATCAAGTGGAAAAAGAGATTTATACAATCACTTAATTCAACGTTCTTTAGGTGTCAAAAAAGTATTAAAATTAAGACCTTTAAGAATGGACACAAATAAGTCTTTGGTAGAAGCAGGAAGTACAAGAGGGTTTAATTATTTGTCAAAAGAAAAAATGAAAAAAATATTAAGAAACTCAATGGAGAGAGAAAAATATTTATTTATTTTTAAAAGAGGCAAAAAGCATTATTATGCTCTTGAAAAAAAAGAATTTAACTATCGTGATACTATAGTCTGCACACCAAATCAATTTATGATTATTTACAAATACATTCTTGAAACAGAACAAACAGACTTAGATATTACAATCATTTATTTAAAAGTAGATGAAAATACAAGGCTTATGAAAATGCTTGAAAATGGAGAAAGAATTAATGAGATAATGAAAAGAGAGAATGGTGATAAATCTCAATTCACTCATTTTGAAAAAGAAGTTTTAGGCAAAAATGAAAGATTAAAAAACAATACAATTGCTATTGAAAACAATGGCTATTCTTTATCTAATGTTGAAATGGAAACATTTATAATTAAAGAATTAATTAAAATGGGTAAAACTTTTTATTTAAGTGACTTAAAAATGCTTAAGTTAGAAAAAGAAAAGTTAAGATATAAAAAATATCGCACCACAAAAAGAAGAATAAAAAAGGAGAAAGATGATGAGTTCAAATTTAAACTATAATCAATTTAAAAATTCAATCAAGTTAGAAACAAAAAATGAGGGCAAATTAATCACAAAAAGAGATGGCAACAAATCTAAATTCAACATTCACAAAATATTTTTAGCTGTATTAGCGGCTTTAAAATCTTCCAAAGAAGGAGACACAGAACAAGCACAAACTATCACAAAAATAATTGATGATACTGTATCATGTATAGAAAATATTTCAGTAGAAGATATACAAAATATAGTAGAAAAAACATTAATGGTTGAAGGTTTTCTAGAAACAGCTAAAGCTTATATTATTTATAGAAAAGAACATCAAGACAATAGAGAATTTCTCGATTTGTTGATGGAAAAAATCAAAAGGATATCAGTGGAGACTAATAAAGATAATGCTAATATAGGACATAGTCCTGCTAGTAAAATGTATCAAATAGGTGCAGAAGCTAGTAAAGCTTATTATAGAAAATATGGTATTCCTAAAAAAATAGTTAAAGAAGTGGTAGATGGATTTATTCATCTGCATGATGAGGATTACTTTGATAAAACAATAAACTGTTTATCAATTCCTCTTAAAAAGATTTTAACTAATATGTTAAAATATCCTTTAGAATATACCACATTAGCTAATCCTAAGCGTATAGCAACTGCATCAAGCTTAGCTGGTATAATTCTTCAAAGAATTTCAAATGATGTATTTGGCGGCACTATGTTGCCTAATTTAGACATTTGTTTTCAAGAGATGATTGATGAAGGATATTTAGAAAAACCTACAGAAAAAGAAGTTCAACAAGCTATGCAAAGTTTAATTTGTAATTTACAAACTTTACGCTCAAGAGCAGGAAATCAAATCCCATTTAGCTCAATTACTTTAGGTTTAAGTTCTGGTAAATATGGTAGAATGGTTACAAAATATATTCTTGAAGAATTTATCAAAGGAGATGCAATAGGTAGTACATTTATTTTCCCTAATTTAACTTTTAAATTACTAAAAGGAATTAATTTTGAAAAAGAAGATGTAAACTATGACCTATATCAATTAGCTTTAAAAGCAGCAGGAAGTAGAATGAACCCTACATTCACTCTATTAGATAGTCCTGTGTACGCTAAATATAAGCCTAGAGAAGTTAACATTATGGGCTGCCGCACGTTTGTTTTAGGAAATGTAAATGGTGAAGAAGTTTCAGAAGGTAGAGGAAATTTATTTCCAACAACATTAAATCTTCCTAGAATTGCCTTAGTTTCTAAGGGAGAAATTTTTAATAAGGATTTAAATAGTTTCTTTAAAATATTAAAACAAAAATTAGACATTGTAAAAGAAGTGTCAGATATAAGACTTGCAGCATTAAATAAATTAAAAGCTTATGATATTCCTTATTTATTTGGAAATCAAATCTATTATAATTCAGATAAAATTAATCTACAAAAAGAAGATAGTATAAAAGAAGCTATGAAACAAGGCTCAATATCTATAGGTTTTGTAGGTTTAGCTGAATGTGTAAAAGCTTTAATTGGCACACATCATGGCGAAACTAGTGAAGCATTAACATTAGCTAGAAAAATTAATGAATTTATTAGAGAATATTGTGATAATCTAATTATAGAAACAGGTTATAATTGGTCTTGTTATGCTACACCTGCTGAAAGCACAATTAATAAAGTATTTAAAGATAGAAAAGATTTTGGTAGTATTGAGGGTGTAACTAATAGAGATTTTTACTCTAATTCATTCCATATCCCAGTTTATTATCCCTGTAAAATTGAGAAAAAAATAACAATAGAAGGGATGTTCCATGAATTTAATAATGCTGGAAGAATAACCTATATTGAATTTGACAGTCCTACAGAAAATAATCTAGTAGGAATGGATAAATGTTTAAAATATATGCTTAAAGCTGGAGTTGCTTATGCTGGAATTAATTTCCCTCTAGATACTTGTAAAGATTGTAGACAAAGAGGAGTGTTCAATGGTACTTGTCCTAATTGTGGTGGAAATAATATTGAAGAAGTTCGTAGAATTAGTGGCTACTTAGGCACAACAGACAGAGTTAATCCATCTAAAGGAGCTGAAATAAAAGAAAGATTAGCACACAATGGGCGTAAATAAATTTCTAAATATTTCTGGGTTAAAACAGGAGAGTTTATTAGATGGAAACTCAATGAGAACAGTTATATTCTTTCAAGGCTGTTCTCATGCCTGTAAAGGCTGTCAGAATAGAGAAACACACTCATTTAATATAAACACCCTAATGAGTATAAAGTCTCTTGTAGCCTATGTAGAGAGCGATATATTGAGTGATGGAGTTACATTTAGTGGTGGATGTCCTATGTGTCAAAAAAATTTAGATGATTTAATATTTTTTGCAAAAGAAATAAAAAAATTAAACAAAGATATTTGGTGTTACTGCGGAGAAAAATATGAAGAATTAAACGATAAACAAAAAGAATTTTTACAACACATTGATGTTCTTATTGATGGAAAATTTGAAATTGAAAATAGAAATATCAACTTAAGATTTTGCGGTAGTACAAATCAAAGAATTATTGACGTAAAGAAAAGTTTACAAAAGAAAGAAGTGATTTTGTGGGATGAATAATCAAGATAAAAATTTTAAAATTAGTGAGATAACACACAAACCAATTGAAAAAGCTTACGATGCAGTAACTTTATCAGCCTACAATTCTCATGCTTATATTTATGATGTGGTGCAATCCAAATTAAAAAAACTAAATCAAGAGGATTTATTAAGGTTAAATGCTCTAATTAATGATTTATTTATTCCAGATTTTCACGATTTCAAAAAATAAAAACGTAAAAAAACAAGTAGAAATTAATCTACTTGTTTTTTATTTATTATACATAAAACTTTATGTATAATTTTGTTTATTTTTTTAATTAAATATTTTTAAAAAGTATTGACATACAATTTGTTGTATGTTATAATAAATATATCAATTAAACAAATTATATTTATAAAGGAGTTTTAATTGTCAATAACCCACTAGGCTAAAGACCTAGTGGCTTGCAAAAGCCTAATTGACTAGACTAAGTGTTAAATCACTACGTTGTTTATGTCATGATACCTACGGACGTTAATCCTAATCTGTAGCTCTATCGTATAATGTTAAAAGTTCTGATGGGTAGGAACGGTGTGTTATACAAAACAAGCATTTACAACATTGTCTAAGGATTTTTACTCTAACATATAGGAGGTTTTAAAAATAATGGTATATGTACTTAATATAAAAGGTCAACCAATTATGCCATGTAAAGAAGCAAAAGCAAGAAAATTATTAAAAAATAATTTGGCGATTTTAGTAAAAAAAGAACCATTTACAATTCAACTAATGTTTGAATGTGAAAATAAAACACAAGACATAACATTAGGTGTTGATGCAGGGAGTAAACATATTGGATTATCTGCAACAACAAATAAAAAAGAAGTTTATTCCGCAGATGTGGCGTTAAGAAATGATATTGTAGATTTATTATCAGCACGCAGACAAAATAGACGTACAAGAAGAAATAGATTAAGGTATAGGAAAGCTAGATTTAATAATCGTGTTAAATCTAAACATAAAGGATGGTTAGCACCAAGCATTGAGAATAAGATACAAACTCATTTTCGTGTTATAGAAAAAATACATCAAATATTACCTATTACTAAAATTATTGTTGAAACTGCTAGTTTTGATATTCAAAAGATTAAAAATCCTGATATACAAGGAAAAGAATATCAAGGTGGTGAACAAATGGATTTTTGGAATGTTAGGGAATATGTGTTGTTTAGAGACGGACATAAATGTCATGGTAAAAAAGGTTGTACTAATAAAATCTTAAACGTTCATCATATTGAAAGTAGAAAAACTGGAGGTAATAGTCCTAGTAATTTAATTACACTTTGCGAAGAATGTCATAATGCGTATCATAAAGGAACATTAAAACTCAATCTAAAACGTGGACAATCATTTAAAGACGCAACTTTTATGGGAATTATGCGTTGGACATTCTATAACAGATTAAAAGAAATATATCATAATGTAGAAATGACTTATGGCTATATAACCAAAAATACTAGAATAAAAAATAATCTACCAAAAGAACATTATATTGATGCATTATGTATATCTGGAAATCCGAATGTAGAAAGATTGAAATATTATTATTATATTAAACAAATTAGAAAGCATAATAGACAAATTCATAAGGCTAACATATTAAAAGGCGGAAATAAAAAATTAAACCAAGCTGCATATGTAGTTAAAGGATTTAGATTATTTGATAAAGTTAAATACAATAATCAAGAGTGTTTTATATTTGGGAGACGTTCAAGTGGTTATTTTGATTTAAGAAAATTAGATGGTACAAGTATTCACAAATCTGCAAACTTTAAACAATTAAAAATAATACAAAAAAGAAGCAGTTTATTGACAGAAAGGAGATGGGCAATTCCTACACTAAACTAAAGATTTAGTGTTTTCCTTGCCTAATAAATATGAAAAAAGAAAATTTTATATTTAACCCAAATAAAAAAATCACAAAAAACAATGGAAATTTTGATGTTGAGGATGAGTTATATTTTTATTGCAAAACTGATAAAAAAGATTATCCATTGATTAATTATTATGGTGATACAACTTTAGGTGGGGATGACGATTTGCTTTGGATAGATTTTAAGGCATATCTTGAGAAAGTTGACAGTTTTTATATTTTAAGTAAAAGTGTAGAGTGTGACCTTAAAAAAGATGAAAAAAAATGGAATGAATATAAAAAACAAAAAATAGAAATCAACAACAAAATCCAAAACTGGAAAAAGTTTTTTGAAAATAGAAAAGATATATTTTTAAATCAAAGCATTAGAGATTGTTGGAAGTATTTATTAGATTATCAAAATAGGACTTGTCGACAATATGGTGTCACCGTTGTTTTATATAAAACAGAAGATGGCACATATATAATTGAACAACGTAGATTCCGTGGAGAGAGTGTTTCATGGCTAAGTAATAAGTGAACTACCACTAGGCTAAAGACCTAGTGGCTTCTAGGAAACTAAAAGCCTAAGTTCACCAGATTAAGTGAATTATGATTTATATAAATAAAACAGACAAGATAACTGCCAAGCGTAGCTTGTG
>Ga0208459_1003718_pt1 | contig 11820 bp, 6 predicted proteins | sample AD_UKC087_MetaG_FD_184433 | JGI IMG/M metagenome (GOLD analysis project Ga0208459, IMG submission 184433) | Active sludge microbial communities of municipal wastewater-treating anaerobic digesters from USA - AD_UKC087_MetaG (SPAdes) (version 2) | ecosystem: Engineered > Bioreactor > Anaerobic >... | reverse complement strand
TCCCAATGATCTGTACTGCTTGTTTGCTCCCTATCGGGGTTCTTACCATACAGTGGGAAAAAAGATCGTATCTCACGGGGGCATTTCCTTGGAAGAGGTAATGGTACCATTTGTGAAGATTAATAGGAAGAGTAAATGAATAAAAGTCGTTTTGACAAAGTCGGCATCAAACAGGTAATCCGGCTGGAATGGATGGATAGATGCCTCAGTCTGCTTCTCTCAGGAATGTCAGCAAATGAGATTCGCAAGGATCTGATAGACTATCTGGCGGATAAAAAACAGAGTGGGGGAACAGGGGAACGGGGAGATAAGACATATACAATAGCAATCGGAATCCTGGCAGCATGGTTCGACCCAGCACCCGAATTGACAGACTTACGTGATAGGCTGCTGTTACTGGCGAAACAAAGATCTAATGAAAAATGGCTGCCTTTGCATTGGGCTATTATGATAGCTGCATATCCATTCTGGTATAATGTGGCTATTCAAACCGGACGAGTACTGGCTTTGCAAGAGAGAGTGACGCAAAAGCAAATATTTGACCGCTTGGTGGAGCGTTATGGGGAGCGCGCAACAGTCCTTAGAAACGCCAGATATGCAGTTAGGTCCTTCGTTGCCTGGGAAGTTTTGGAGGATACAGAGATAAAAGGTCGTTACAAGAAAAGCGATCCCCTGGCTTTGACTGATCCAAGACTCATAGCAATGCTCTTTGAAGCAATGCTGATCTCAACTCCGGAGCATAAAGCACCGCTACGATCACTATTGGCATCTCCAGCACTATTTCCAATGTGTTTGGCTATGGATGTAGCCCAGCAGTCTCTTGTATCAAATCCAAGACTTATTAGTGATCATTTCGGAGATGGTGAAATAATGATTTGTTGGAACAAAGCTAAAAGATAAAGTAGTTATTATGAAGCTAAGGGTTTAGGTGTTTCACAATGGGGGAAAAAATTGGAAGAAACGAGTTGTGCCCTTGTGGTAGTGGTCTCAAATACAAGAAGTGTTGCCTAAAGGGGGCTAATGCCGATAAATATTTCGACCTCAGAAAGTATGATCGGCGTGAACTGGTTTCATATCTTGCATCATTGCTTCTATTGCCGATAAATCAATCAAAGCAGATTAGAATAGAAAAAGCATTATGGGATATACTAGGCGATAATCAATCAGGACACACTCCAATTGTTCACGATGCTGCAATTCGAGACACTAATGTATGTATAAAGTTTAGCACCGAAGAAGATCCTGCTGAAAACCTATTCACTCAAAACGTCATGTTCTATGGCGGCAATTACACGGTCTACCCAGGGATATCGTCTGGTTCGGTCAACCAGTTACAAATAATTCTCGATTCAATCGATTCGATGAAGGACAATATCGCACATGAAATTGTTAGAGATCTGTTTACTACTTCACTTTGTATGTTGAAACTGTCCAATTCAGTGGCAGAAGAGATAGGTCACAATCGGTATATGAGTTGTGTTCAAGATCACAGAAATCCACTTGTGGGATTCAATAACCAGTCTACTTGCAATGAATATATGGATGCTATCTGTCTCCCAGAAGAGAGACTACGTAAACTCGGCATTGTGAATTGGTCTATATTCAAGCCGTTCATATTCAAGAATGAAGATTTATCAGAACACGAGTACCAGCCAATAGATAACGTGTTCTGCAGTAAGCCTCTATATCAATCGCTGGACAGCATTATAGTTCTATTCCCAAGCTTAATTGCAGAGGCGTTAAAACGCTACTTGTTATCATCCTTAGAGAAACACAGCTTGTTTAGAGGAATGATTCTCAACTCGTTAATGAGACAAACGAGTATCATGCATAAAGAATTCTGCGACAAAGGGTATCAGCATGTATCAGATGTCGTCGAAGTTGAAGGCGATGCTGATATACACACCGCACGAATCTATAGAATTGATGTAGATAAATATCTTGCGCATGTTATCCTATCCAGTTATGGCGGATACGGTGCTGCTGAATCATGTAACAGTATCTTTCAAACCAGTAGAAATACTTTGGATAGAGTCTATAGAGATGTTGAGAATTCGATAAAAGAGAGTAATGAAGAAGTTAATCCAGACTACATAGTAGTTTTGATATCTGGCATGTATTTCGGGTGTGAACTGTATTCGGGTGGAACAGATCCCATCGTTATAAACTTAGCTGATTTGTATCTCATTCTCCGATCAGACAAACTCAACCCGTTGAGCTTTTGGAAATTCAAGAAAGCGCTCAAGACACTTCCGTTTATCAACCCTGGATTATCCTTCTTTTCTCTTTGGCACAGGTATAACAATAACAACCAGACTTTTTACATTTCAGACGGAGTAAGACCTTCATTAATGCATATCGACTACTCAGTAGGAATAGAATCTAAATGTGACGTGTATTCATCTAATGATATTCACTTAGCAATGGACACTAATAACAAACTGACAAAGGTCATCAAGCATTCTACACTATATCAGAATTGCATTTATAACCAATTGGCAATCGGCTGTTCGTCTCACTTTCTGTTTGTATCCGATTATATAGTGCCGATATGGATTACTATAGACAGTTCTAATGGACTTTTAGTGCTCAAAACCATAGTAGCCGAAGCAATAGCATATTGGTTGTGGAAAATGAATCTCATGTTGAGACCTTATGTTTCACCAAGAGGCTTTAGAGTAATTGACATATCAATCTCAGCATCGCAAAAACAGGATAATACATCAGATAAACTGCATTCCTCAGTCGGATCAATTGAAGGGATATCTATACATCAAACCGGACGAGGGATAGGCATTGTATTGAATTGCGAATGCCAAAAATCATTTATGCGATCAGATAACGAAGCAGAGTATGCACTAATGAAAGAGGTACTAGTTAACCTACTTTCAATTTCATGCTCCGACACTAATGTTGCTGAAAGCATATGCTCTCAATGCATGAATAATGATAAAGCTAAGATGATACATATAAGCGAAAAATTCGATGTCTTTTCTATTGCTACGGATTGTAGTTGGGTTCATCAACTGCATAATACAGATATCGACTTGTTGTTAGACGACATAGCTAAGGAAGCTAGTTCATCTGTCGACAAAGAGATAGATTTTGATAAAACTCACGACAAGTTGTTCGCAATAAATCGAGTTATAGACCATTATCTATCCATTTTGAACAATCGCATAGAGGGATGTAACGTTAACAGACTGATAGAATCGCTTATGAGAAGCCATGAGGCTCTAATATTCATAAAGCGAAAGAAAACATGGTTATCGTCTTCAATTCGACATTGTTATCCCGAAGTGTTTCCCAAGCACCAAGGAGATTTAATCGACATAGACAACTCCATGAGAGCAATACGTTTCTTGATAGAGTTCTCGATGCACACACCTTCCGCAGAATTCATACTCTCCAATGATTCGATTGAAGAGTTGTTAGCTATATGTCATCATATCATTAGCTTTGGAATAAAGAAAGACATCATACGTTCAAACCTGTGGGAAATAAGAATTGATAGACTTGCTTCCGGAAGACTCGGTATTGTGGAGGAGTCTGAGTCTTATGGAAGATTTGTTAATGCGAAGCAAAAAAACTTGTTTGATTACTATGAGCGATCATACATAGATGAATATGGCGATGTTTCTCCCAATAAGGAACAGAACATTGAGTTAAATAAAGCTATGTTTGCAGAATACGGAATCAATTGCATCGATATTGAAAGTATCTTGTATCATTTTGAAGAAATCTCAAGATCAGGTCCTTCAAGTGTTATATGCATGAAACCTGAAAGACTAAAGGCAGATTTACAAAATTCGGGGATGGCGAGTGATAAAGTAGATGCATTCTTGAACATGTTCGTCTTGGAGCAAAGAGATTCTTGGGAATCACTGCCAATCGGTTTCGCTCGTAAAGAAATTGAGCCATGGCACCATAAAAGAAGTTTATCCCTGGCTTTCAAACCTATTGTATCCCAACAAGACGACCTTATCATCGGTGTTAAGACACTATTCCAGTCTTACTTGTACCTACTAACAGGAATCCATAATGGAAGGATTAGAGAAGAATTGTTCAAATCAACTGAAATGAAAGCATATTCGGAAAATATCATTAAACAGTTATCCTGTGATTTTGTAGAATTAGTCCAAAATAGGATCAACCAACTTAACCCAGATTTGATAATAGCAGGAACTGATTTAGTAATCAATAAGAACGGAGATATTGAGATTCCATGTGATCTTGGTTTAGGGGATATAGATGTTCTTGCCTATGATAATAATCTAAAAATCGTGTATTCGATTGAGTGTAAGCGTATTAACTTCGGTAGAACCCCGACCGAGATCAGGAATGAGAGGGAGCGGTTCATTAGAGATAGTCGAAATAAATCATCTTGGATTTCTAAGCACCGCAGGAGACATCAGTGGATGAGTTACAACAAAGAAGCGATTAGATCTTATCTGGAACTTGAAGACACAGACTTTACCATTCAATCTTATGTGGTAGTTTCTGAAGATATTGCTTTGAGGTATTTAGAATCAACTGACATTGCAATTGTAACTCTCGATGAGTTGACAACAATGCTTTCAGGCAACAGAGTACATTAGTAACTACATGCCGGTCAAATAAAAAACAGATGAGGATTACTTGATATCATGTCGAATATTAAACCATTATCCGGCAACCCAGTAAACATTGCACAACCAGTGATCATTTCAGCTTCCCGCTCAACAGATATACCCGCTTTCTACTCAGACTGGCTGATCTCCAGGATCAAAGCAGGCTATGTAAAATGGAAAAATCCCTTCAGCGGCGAGTTCACAAATGTATCCTTCGAGCAAGCCAGATTGTTTGTGTTCTGGACTAAGAATCCCGCTCCCATGCTGGATAATCTTACATTCTTTGATAACAATGGTTTGAGCTACTATTTTCAATACACCTTGAATGATTATGAACACGAAAACTGGGAATCCGGCTTGCCATGCTTGGAAGATAGGATTGAGACCTTTATCGGGCTTTCTGAGCAAATCGGAAAGGAAAAGCTGATCTGGAGGTTTGATCCGATAATCTTAAGCGACAAACTTGATCAGGATGAGATCTTGCGCCGTATCGAGAGGATTGGTCAAAGACTGCACCAGCATACAGAAAGGCTTGTTTTTAGCTTTATTGACATTGAAAACTACAGAAAAGTCAAACAAAATCTCTGTTCTATTCCAGACAGGCTGTATGAGATTGATGCCCAGACCATGGAGTATCTTGCAAAAGGTATCTCACAGCTTAACGCAGGTTGGGGACTGAAGATTGGGACGTGTGCTGAGAAAATCGACCTGGAGCAATATGGCATCGAGCATAACAGATGCATTGACGATAGGCTTATCATAAGGTTATTTTCTCATGATAAAGAACTGATGGCTTATCTGGGCTATACCACTAATGATCAAACCGATTTTCTGGCCGACCAGAATTCTGAATACAGTTATATGAGAATTAAAGATAAAGGGCAACGCAAGGCTTGTGGCTGCATAAAAAGCAAAGATATTGGCCAATACAACACCTGTCCACATGGATGCGTCTATTGCTACGCTAATACTGACCGCGAAACTGCCTTGAAAAACTGGAAGAAAGCACAGGAGAAAGAACTTGATACCATCGTATGATCCGGTATCTGATCCATTCATACAGGATCTTAATCAGCTGGAAGCTGTAACATTCCAGGATATTGTAGAGGCTGCAGGCAGGCACAAGGATTACAATGCCTATACTGACAGGGGGAAAAAGATCCTTGAAACGCCTGGTGAGTGTAACAGATACATTGAGCGTTTCTTTCAAATGCATTACTTCAAGATTATCGACAGCATATCCAAGCTATTCAGCTACGATAAGATTCATGAATACAGCTGTAAGGGTATTATATTGTATGATTGGGCCTGCGGTCAGGGACTTGGTAGCTGGCTGTTTCTTAATCAGTTGGCTGAACGCAGACTTAAGATCAAAGTGGCTGAGATCATTTTGATCGAGCCGTCTGCCATCGCTTTGAAAAGAGCTGAGATCCTCATCCGGTACATTGATAAAAAAGTCAAGATTACGACGATCAACAGGATGCTGAGCGATATATCTGAGAATGAACTGGTCAGGAGTGAAGATACCCTCCGTATCCATTACGTCTCCAATTTCATCGACATGCTCAGTTGGGAATCGATAGACCGCTTGTCAAAACTAGTCATTGATTCCCAGGCAAATCAAGATTATGCACTGGTGGCGCTGAGCCCTTACAAAGCATCAGCACTGGACAGGTTTATCAATAACTTCCCGGAGAGCAACAGGGTATTTCTATCCCAAAGAGATTGCACCAAAGATAACTCCTGTGCTGATTGCAAAACCGACAAAAAGTACTGTTCTGACAGCATAAAAAGAAGAGGCACAAAAAGGATCGAACGGATTGCCCTGATTACAGCCAAACAATCTCAAATCAGATTTGTAGCACAGCCTCCCCAGGAGTTTGAAAAGGATCTGGAAGTCACCAATGTTGCATTGGCTTCGTATGTATGTGATCCAGTACTTAGGTTAATCAGAGCATCACGGTTAATCAGAGCATCCCAGTATATTTTCCCGGGAGAAGCAGCAAAGTTCACATTCAAGCTGCCGCGTCAGAGGAACAATGCTCCAGAACTGGAGCTATCGGTATTGGGTGTTCTGATGAACCAGATTGTGAGAGGTATGCCAAGCTTTGTCCCGATCGAGATCGAAGATATGCTCGTTGAAGCCTTTTCCGGGATCATTGAGAGAGATATCAAGAATGGAAATATCGAAGATAGGTTCACGCTCCCAGAAGAAGAAGTGCTTGATCAGTATCGAGGATTGCCATCCAAGCCTGTCATGAATAACCAGGAATTGCAGACTGTCGCAGTTGATGCACTGGTCTATATGGCACAGACACAATACGCCTTGTTACAGTATTTAAAGTTAAACTACACTGCAGATCGAGTTCGTTTTATACTGCTTGAAAAAGATCGATTCTATGCCCACTTCTGTATGCTAAGTCTCATTAACATGATACAAAAGCTATCAGCGCTAGTCCCAGAAAGTAAGCTCCCCAAGATCGAATATGAGGTATATGGTGACACCCACGATTCTGTATTGGCCTCTTGTAATTCAAAATTCGGCTTTCCAATCAGCGATCTGGCCTCGCTTGATACCGCTTCTTTAAACAGAGAAGACGTGTTAGTTATATGCGGTGAGATCCCTGAAACCATTACAAATAAAGACATGGAGAATGCAATAACGGTAGGACCCACTAGTGAAGAAGCAGTTACTGAAAGATTTCACAGTAACGAACACATCCGTTATTCCCTATCAGATCAAGGCGATCCCACAAGGGAAAAACTGATTGACGATTCTTTGCACTATTTTCTCAGATCATTGTTCCGCAAACAGGATTTCTGGCCCAGGCAAAGAGAGATTATCAGTAAAACCCTGGAATTGCACTCAGTATTGGGAGTACTCCCCACGGGGGGAGGAAAATCCCTTATTTATCAATACAGCGCTTTGATGCAACCTGGATTTTGTATCGTTATTGAACCCATCCGCTCGCTAATGAAAGACCAGCATGAAGAGCTTTCCGATCTGCAGATTAATTCCATATACATCAACTCGGATCTTGAGCCGGAAGAGAAAATGACAAGATTGAATCGTTTTGTCGCTGGAGAGAGCCTGTTCCTGCTAATGTCTCCAGAACGCATGCAGATGCCCCTAACCAAGATAGATTTACAGTATATGTCAAACCAACGGCGTTACGCTTCTTACTTTGTGATCGATGAGGCTCACTGCGTTTCAGAGTGGGGACACGACTTCCGTCCCAGTTACCTTAGCCTGGCAAAAAACGCAGTAGACTGTTTCAAACCTAAATTTGGCAAGCCATTACCACTGATAGCGCTGACCGCGACCGCTTCTCTTGATGTACAGCATGATGTTCAGAAAGAAATGAGTATCAACGGTTCAGGACAACCTGAGATAGTAACCGATCCGATCAAGAGGCAGGAGATCGACTACTACTTCCTGAGGGCTACGGACAAACATGAGGAATTGGAAAAACTGTTCAGTTCTCTAACCGACGAATCCTGCCAAGTCCCAATCTCAAAAGAGAACGCCGCACTTGTCTTTTGTACTTACAAAAAGGGACTGGCAGGAGTGTTTGGTAGCCGCAACGATGGTTTCTACTACTCTCTAAAAAGACGATACGATGATCATATCGGTGTGGGCTACTTTAGCGGGGCAGATGAAAAAAATGCTCAAGTATCCATAGAGGAAATGAACAATTATCAGAACTTGTTCAAAAGAAGTCAGATAGGCATAATGGTGGCGACCCAGGCCTTTGGTATGGGTTTTAACAAACCTAACATCCGTTATAGCTTTCATGTAGATCTACCTAAATCCATTGAGTCTTTGGTACAGGAATCAGGTCGCATAGGCCGCGATAAGTCATCATCCAGCAGTTATTTACTTTATAATGAGAGAGACCGGAATTTCAAACTACAACTAATGAATAAGTCCCATGTGTCGGAGGAACTGGCCGCAATTATACTAAAAGAAATCTTTGGGATCAAATCAGAGGAGAACAAACTTGATATTAGGAAACTCATTTCGGGGATCGATTATTATAGAAAATGGCCAAAGGAGCCCGAGCCTAAAAGGATTTACTTTAATCAAATAATCAAGGACGATAACGACAGTAACCAGGCCAATAACAATACACGTGCCTGCTATTTCGACCTGCAAAAGAGATTATTAGTTAATGACCCGAAAAAGAAGCTTGATAATAGCTTGTTTGAGGACGTACGATTTGCGCTGCGGCATACCACTCTTCTTACAGACATTCTTGTTCCGCTAGCGAAACGTAGCCTCTTGGATATCATCAAGTTCAACAGCAGCCTTGTTTATCACCATAAGATATCAAAATATGAGATGTTCAACTCCCTGAAGAACAACTCCGATTATCAACAATATGCCCGAAGCATTGAACTGGAAATCAACTTTGATGTAGTGCAGAAACAATGTGAGTTTGTGTTGTATCGCCTGCAATTGTTAGGCGTAATTGAGAACTATTCCAATAACTATTCAAGCGGGGATTTCGAGGTTGAATTCAAGGCACCTGAAACTGATACTATTATCAGGATCTACGAGGCATATTTGGAAAAATATCGCTCCAAGGCATACGTCCACAAAAGGATTACAGCTCTTAAAACCAAGATTGATTCAGAGGATCTGTTTGACCATTATTCCTGCATCTTTGATGATCTCTCCCGGTTTTTCGATGAAAACGTTCAAAAAAAGAGGAACCAGGCACTTCAAGAGATGTATCAAACAGCTGATCTGGGCATTCACAAAAGCAAGGAAGAGATCAGGGATCTGCTTGACCACTACTTTAACTCGAAGTTTATCAGCGATCTGACGACTGATACAGATGGAGGCAAAGAAGAGAAATGGGAAACAATACTCAAGTACATCAATGAAGTCGCTGATCCTGCCAAAGGTTCCCGGATCGAGAACCTTGAACATATGGAAGGGGCATGTTCCCGTTTACTGCAAGAGTATCCGGATAACTACGTCCTCCTGATCCTGCGCTCCATGACTCTGTTGTGTCTTGCCAATAGCACCCAAGAGATGATAAGCACAGGTATGGACTATTTCAGAAAAGGATGGGCTTCATTGTTCGAGAGCATTGATGAAGAGGGTATGGAAAGGATTTATGATCAGGTATGCATCCCCTTCCTGGCTGTGTTACACCAAGATCTGGCAGATCATGAATACCTAGTCTGCCACAGTGTCAATTTCGCACTTTACACGAATAAATTGCTAAAAAACCATAACGATTATCTAAAAACTTATAGAGGTACTGATGGATAACTATGACAACATTGCACATGACCTGAAACAAACTATAGACGAATATAGGCAGAATTTGGAATCTTTGAAGGAAAGGTTTGCCGATATTGGCAATATTATCAGCCATTTGGACAATTTAAAGCTGCAAGCGCAACACTCGGAATTGAAGGGAGAGGAGTTGTTCGTAAAAATGGCCGACCTAGAATTGAAACACGCTGACCTTTCGAAAAAGATGGCAGCGCTGTCGGCGGATTACGAAAGTGCATTAACCAACCTCAGAAACCAGCACAATGAGTGGAGTACGGCTGTTGAAGGCGTTGTTCATGATGTATCGGCTTCGATAACGGATCTGAGATCGGATTACAATGACAAATTGAACAAAGCAGTGGCCGAGATCGCTCTTCAAGCGAAGCAGGAAGCCGCATCCATTGATAAGTATTTACAGCATTTTTCAAAGACCCAGGTAACTGAGCTTAAAGAGTTGGCACGGCTTCTTGGGGAAAAGATTGCATCCGCGGAGATACAGTCAGCACAGAAAATCGCTGAACTGCAAACTGCAGTAATGTTTGATCTCAAAACTACTCGAAAGATCAACTTAGCCGGGTTCATTGCTATACTGGTATTCATAATCGGACTGACTGTTTATCTGGTCATTTCCCAGTAGTATTGACCGTCTGGAACCCGTTGTAGTAGACAATAATTAGGTGATTCGAATTGGGAAAAGGTCTAAACTCTAACCCATTATGCTTGTTAGGCAGCAAATAAAAACTGATCGTGACATCCATAGAGACTTTAGATTAACAAATAGAAGCACACCAAAACACAATACATGCAATACACGCAGCAATTGGGAAGAAGTTCTTTTATATAATACTGCTTCTTGTTTCTGTGGCAACGATATGGATGCTATTAGCTAGGGTTGATTTGGGAAAGGTCCTAGGGGTTATCATTGCTATTCCCATCCCAGCATTGATGATTTATGAGCTAATCATTCTTATTTTCGATTCTTACAATAGCACAAGCAAGAATGAACATAATCAGATCAAACAGATAAGAACTAAGATTCAGGGTTTTGAACACCAGATGATCGATATATATGAGGCATTCCCGCGAAGGTCAAAGGGAGCCAGATTCAAGAACTTTCATGAGCTCAGATGGAGCTCCGTTAACCAGATCGAGGAACTATTACCCAAAGCCATGTTTAACGAGCATAGAGAGGTTTCTGTGACAATCTTTGTGAGAAACAATATTGCCGTCAGAGCAGCGGCCAACCTCGGGAACTTGGGCAGTGTCAGATCAACCGATAATGTACTTAAATGGGGTAAATATGCTCGAGATAATGGCTGCAGCGAAGTTCTCGATTATCATAATCATCCAGGTAGAAGTACTCATTTCGGCCAATCTGCTCAGGATCTGGTGTTTTTCGAGAATAACAAGAGAAGGCTTGGTGCTGCGGGTGTTGGGTTTAGATGCTTCATCATTTGTTGGAATGTACATTGGGAGTGGAAGATTATTGAGTACGGCCCCGAGAATACGGATGGTTTAATAATTAAAGAGTATGATGTAGCTGAAGACAAAGTCCTATTTGACAATACAGTGTCACAACCTGACAAATATGAGTCATGATTTGACAAATCGCTGTCACTTCTGACCTACTGTGCTTGCCGTTGGTTTGACAAATTGGTGTCACAAACTGTGGGCTTTTCAGGGGTTTTGTCAAACGGGTGTCACGATTTGACATTTCCGATGTCACTTCTTAATCATTCCAGGCTGTTTGAGCACCTTTAGAACTCTCCGGTGTAAACGCAGAAAGGTCTTGCCAAATTCTGCTTGACAGTATGGTGTCAATTTAATTTACAGTAATCTGTCAACACTTTGGCAAAGACCGAGGAGAGAATGAGCGACAGAACCGTTTTTCAGTCATTGGATTTTATGACCCGGCGTTTC
>Ga0208459_1003717_pt1 | contig 11820 bp, 14 predicted proteins | sample AD_UKC087_MetaG_FD_184433 | JGI IMG/M metagenome (GOLD analysis project Ga0208459, IMG submission 184433) | Active sludge microbial communities of municipal wastewater-treating anaerobic digesters from USA - AD_UKC087_MetaG (SPAdes) (version 2) | ecosystem: Engineered > Bioreactor > Anaerobic >... | reverse complement strand
GTTCCCTAACTGACCATTAATATTACTTCCCCAACAATAAGGAATGAACCTCCGAGGACTAAGAGTCCTCGGTTTCTTTTTCAAAACTTAATTACCTCTGATTTTTAACATATTGAGATACCACTTTGTCTGTAATCTCTCCAACACTCTTAACCATATAACCATCTGCCCAAAATGATCCTCCCCAGTAAACCTCTTCCAAATTGGGGAAAAGCTTACGAAGCTTCTTACTTGTGCCTCCCTTAAGAATCTGCATGATACTGCTTACACTCCACTTAGGAGGTGCTCCCATGTACAAGTGGACATGATCTGACTGTATCGCTAACTCGTATATCTCCCAATTATTTAAATCACATGCAAAACGTATCATACCCTCTAAACGTTTACATATCTCACCTTCCAATACTCGTTTACGATACTTAGGGATCCAGACAAAGTGATATCTCAAATCGTACTTAGCTTGAGATGTAGACTTAAGGGATTTCATCCCTGAAGTCTACCAACTTACACGCTAATTATCAAAGAGCTTTACAGCCGAGGGCTAAAAGCCCACGGATAGTCGCTAAGAACATTATAAAGCTACTGGAATTACAGATTTTCCTCCAACACATATACCTCAACATGCTATTTTTGTACAAAGGATTGCAGACATCTTAGGTAAGGATATCTTTGATTTAGAAATACAAGACATCCCATATATAGTCGCATCATATACGAACAGAGTTGCACAAAATATAGAAAATATAACTATTCATAATACTACTAACATAGCACAAGATTTCTATATTGCAATCAATCATGCCTCCATAAACGAGCCTACACACTTTGATATAAAAACCTTTTTACAAATGTACGAAAGGACAATACATTCTCTTAACTACAGAGCACGACTATTAGGATCGTCACTGTCGAGGACACATCATTTGTACCTTCACGAAGAGTGGGTCTAAAATTTAACAGTCATGGCATTGACTCGTGTTTTAAGATATAATAGACTCCTAGTTAAGCCCGAGTAGCTCAGTTGGTCAGAGCAGCTGTTTTGTAAACAGCAGGTCGAGAGTTCGAATCTCTCCTCTGGCTCCATGCAGGAATGGCGGAGTGGTCAATCGCGGCAGACTGTAAATCTGCTCCCTTCGGGGTTCATTGGTTCAAATCCAATTTCCTGCATTTTTATATTATCTTCATTAACATTTATGGAAGGAGACTATATGGGAATTATATACTTTATCCTTATGACACTCTTCAGCCTACTCTTCACAGCAGGGATCATATATTTAATTGTTTACTTAGTTAGAAATAAAGATAAAAAGATTGATTTTGGTGTCAACACTCTACTTCACATATATCTTTACATCATTAGCTTTGTAACTTTAGCAATTGCAACTGTAGGAGCAGTTATCTTTTTAAATGCAGCAGCTTCATACAAATTTGGGATACCTTTCTCATATCAAGTAGAACTACCATATGCAGAAACAAAATGGACACCAGATGAAATTACAGATATTCCTGCAGAACCAACTTGTTATGAAGCAGAATTAATGACAATAGAAGGAGAAGAGGTTTGTTTTGATACTGCCAAACAGAAAAAAGGGTTAGTAAATGGAGCCACTCTAACAATATCAATGCTCATTCTCTTTACAATTCATAGAATTACCCTACTCTTCCTCGAGAAAAAGAAAACCATACCATGGTTAAAGAAAGCATACAGCTTTATCTCCTTGATCATATACAGTGTATTAAGTATTGTTAGTATTCCATTCTCCATATACCTCTTAATCAACTACTTCTACTTTAAACCAGATAGTATTGTTAGAATTGAAGCACCAGGGAGTGTATTAGCATTAGCAATAGTCTCAATCCCTCTTTGGATAACTTTCTTGATACTAACTCTAAGATTAAGAAAACAGACAGAAAAATAATGCTGAATTAGCTCAGTTGGTAGAGCACATTCTTGGTAAGAATGAGGTCCCGAGTTCGATCCTCGGATTCAGCTCCATTGCCCCAATAACTTTAGAAAATACTATGCATTATGTCACTAGAATCTGCTGAAGGTGAGAATGGGATTGAATTACGAGATGATGAGAAAAGATTAATAGAAGATAATATAGACCATTTAGACACAATCGTAGTATCTATACTTGGTAATCTAGATGAGCTTGACTGGTTTAAAAGACAAGTTGGTATATATAATGCAGATACTGACACACCTACAGGTATTCATTTAGGATATTCAATACATGGAGAATATGAGATACCAACAGATCCTAGATATAATGAGTTTGAACAGCTTTACAAATTAGTTTTTGGAAATGAATTTGTTAAAATACACCTCAATAGAGACAACACGATAAAAAAGATAATAACGAATATGCCAACTGACAAACCATATACTGTTATTCGTTGGTTAAATAGAGCATATGAGACATTTGATATGATACTTAATGCTGATCAAGATTTTTATTTAGAGTGGGAACGTTTTTCATTTTAATAGTTTGTTTTCCCATACTAATCTGATATCATAGGTGGTTAATTTGTTAATAAATAGGAAATGCCTATTAAAGCATGGGGTGAAAAATACAAATGGTTAAGCGCACCACTTCGTAATCAAAAAAATTATTATCCACACCTAGAAGTAAAAGAAGAAGGCAGGAAAATAATAGAGGATGAAATAAATCACTTTATGAACATTAAAGAGATTCGGTTGGCTTGCGAAATTTCCGATGAAGTTCATATTAACTATACTCAAAGCACAAACCCAAATGTAAAGGTAAAACCATTAAATGCACCATATAGAATTAAAATCCATTCTGAAAAGGACGAGCAAGGAGAAATTGAGACACAAGCAATTACCATTACTGGTTCTGCAAGCGGAAAATTCTTAACTTTACATAGAGATGAAAATCTAAGTGTCACCATCGGAGATAACAATCTCGACAATGGATATAGTACTGGGGCTGTAGTACAATTGGTTCGAACTGCAATAAAAACAGTCACCGATATAGCGCCTAGTAGAGGATATATTGTTCGACTAGACATACCAGAAGAAAGAGTATTGAAATAGATCATAATATAGATGAAGAAACTGAAACACTAGATTCACTACCTCCCATTGAAATCTAAAGAAAATATTTGACCTACTCTCTGTTTTACAATATAATACGCTAGTATTTCCCATAATAAATATTCTAATTTAGTTTTCGTTCAGGGAATGGCAAAAGTTAAAAGAGACATAATAGCTTTCAAGTGTACAAAGTGTGATAGTAAGAACTACACCGTATACAAGACTAGAAATGTCAAAGAAAAAATTGAGTTAAATAAATTCTGTAAGACTTGTAAGAGTCATACAGCTCATAAGGAGACAAAGGTTAAGCAGTAATAAATCGCTCTTTACCATTACGGGCCCATAGTTTCAATGGTAAAACAGCGGTCTCCAAAACCGTAGTTCACCGTTCGAGTCGGTGTGGGCCTGCCAAAAGATAATTAACAAAACAATATGAAATTTTTAAGAAGTATAATAACAGAATTAAAAAACACACAGTGGCCTACAAAGAAAGAGATTTTAGAGATGACCCTCTATGTCTTAATCATTGGAGGTATTCTAGCTCTAACAATGCTTTTCCTAGACGTAGGATTTGCAAAAGTTAGAGATTGGTTCCTTAATATTTAATTAAACAACAATGGAAGAAAAAAAGAAAAAAGTTACAAAAAAAGCTAAAAAACCTGAAGTAAAGAAGAAGGTTGTAGAGAATGAAAATGCAAAGTGGTATGTATTAAATATTAGGAATGGATATGAAAATAGTATACAGAAAGAATTGAAACAGAGAATTGAAGCAACCGGTATGGAAGATAAGATTGTTGATTTACTAGTACCAGTACAAAAGAAGATTTTTGTTAAGAAAGGGAAACAAGAAGTAAAAGAAGAGAAGATTTTCCCAGGATATATTCTCATTAAGATGGAGTTAGATAACAAGACATGGGATCTAGTTCAAAACACAGAAGGTGTTAGAGGGTTTGTTAAAACAGATAGATATCCTAAGCCTCTCGCAGAAAGTGAAGTACAAGCAATTACCAAGTTTATGGAAGTCGAACAGCCTTCATTCCAGACATCATTTAGTGTTGGAGAAGCTGTTAAGATTACAGAAGGTGCATTTGCAGACTTCATTGGAAGTGTACAGGAGATTGATACAACTAAGGGTAAGATAAAAGTCCTCATCTCATTCTTAGGTAGAGAAGCCCCAGTAGAATTGGAGCTCTCTCAAGTAACAAAGCTTTAGTTAAATATATACAAATATGGCAAAAGAGATAAAGAAAATTATAAAAATTACAATTCCTGCAGGACAGGCTACTATGGCACCACCTATTGGTCCTACCCTAGCCCCTTACGGTATTAATGCAGGAGAATTCTGTAATCAGTTCAATGAGCAGACAAGAGAAGATAATGGAATACTTACTCCTGTTGTTCTAACAATCTATGAGGACAGAACATTTAGCTTCATTACAAAAACTCCCCCTACTTCAGAATTAATTAGAAGAGAGCTAAAAATCAAAGCAGGTTCTGCAAAACCTAATCTAGAGAAAGTTGGAAAGTTAACTAAGGAACAGGTAATGAAAATAGCTGAAATCAAAATGCCTGACCTTAACACATCTGATCCAGAACAAGCAGCAAAGATTATTGCTGGTACTGCAAAACAGATGGGTATTGAAACAGATATTTAATAATTGAACAAACAAAAATATGAAAAGAGGAAAAATTTACAAAAAACTAGCAAAAAATTTAGACAGAACTGTTTCTTACTCACTAAAGGATGGTGTGAAGAAAGCAAAAGAACTCTCCTACTCTAAGTTTGTAGGAAGTCTAGAAATTCATGTTGATTTGAAATTACCTAAAGATAAAGATCCTAAATCTCTTAAGGGAGGAGTTTCATTACCACATGCTACTAGTACAAAAGATGTTAAGATAGCTGTATTCTGTACTCCTGAGAAGGAAGATGAAGCAAAGAAAGCTGGTGCAGATTTTGTTGGTATGGAAACTATTATGAAAGATGTTAAAGATGGAAAGATTGAATTTGATGTAGCTATTGCTACTCCATCTGTTATGCCAAAGATTGCAGTTTTAGGAAAAGAATTAGGACCTAAAGGTTTAATGCCTAATCCAAAGAATGGAACAGTAACTGATGATATTGCAGAAGCAGTATCTGAATACAAGAAAGGTAAACAGACATTTGCGTGTGATCCTTCTGGAGTTGTACATATGAGTGTAGGAAAGATTGATTTAGAGGATGAGAAGTTAATTGAGAATATTCATGTAGCAGTACAAGCAATTGCAGATATTGTTGGTAAAACACCAGAATTAGCTATAGAGAGAATGCACCTTGCTCCTACAATGGGACCAAGTGTAAAGGTTGTGTATAACAAAGAATAAACCTAAAATTCATAGTGAGTCCACATTCTGTAGACATATACTACTTTCTTTTTGATATCAACAGAATATACTAACCTATGCTGTATATTTATTCTCCTAGAATAATACCCTTCTAACTCTCCTCTTAAACTTTCATATCTAGGAGGTGTTTGAAATGGATCTTTAGAAAGTATATTTAATAACTTCTTTGTTTTAAGTTCTAATCCTGCTTGTTTAAGTAGTTTTCTATCCTTACATGCTTTTTTAGAAAGAAGAATCTCATACATTACCACTCCTCCTTTTCATTGTACTTCTTCCATTCATCTTTCTTACCACTATTCATCTTCTTAACATCTTTTACAAAATTAGGTAAAGAAGTTAGAAACAGAGTCTCCTGAATATCTCTCCAATCTTGTTCTGATATTAAAACAGCACTCCCCCCCCTATTATTAACAATTGTTACTGGGTTAAACCCACTATTCACTCCTTCTACTAAACCGAAGAGATCTTTTCTAGCTTGTGTAATATTAATTGTATCCATACCTCCTTCTTTTTATTTTATTATGTACATAATAATGTACACCTGTTTAAATGTCAAGATATACCATATCAAGACAGTGATAAGACAAATAGAATCATGAGAAATCTAAAACAAGGATTATATTATAAAAAATTTAACAAAGCATAACCATCATTTGACTACTACAAATAATAGAATATAATAGTGAAGGTATGGTAATAGTCACAGGTGGATCCGGACATATAGGAAATGTATTAGTAAGAGCCCTACTCTCCCAGGGTTATAAAGTCGGAGTTATCGACAGAGATCCAAGAGATAAAGCATTAGAAGGATTACCTATCGAATATCACCAAGGTGACATTAGAAATCTAAACTTCCTCACAAAAATATTCAAAAAAGTGAAATATGTATGCCATCTAGCTGGAATAATATCAATTGCCAAAGGGAATGAACAACTCTTGTACGATGTCAATGTGGACGGCACAAAAACTGTTATAGAAGCATGTAAAAAAGCAAAAGTGCAAAGACTCCTCTACACCAGTTCTATACATGCACTCTATGAACCACCCAAAGGAATACCCATAACTGAAAAACTAGCAAAAGTAGAAGGTACAAATGGAGAATATGGAAAAACAAAGATCCTAGCAACAGAAGAAGTCCTAAAAGCTTCAAAAGAAGGATTAGATACAGTCGTTGTTTACCCAAGTGGAATAGCTGGACCATATGATTTCAGAAACTCAGAATTCGGTAGTCTCATTAAAGATGCCAGAACATATTCTAAAGTATTCTACATAGAAGGAGGATACAACTTTGTAGATGTCAGAGATGTAGCCAATGGTATAATCCTAGCATTAGAGAAAGGCAAGACAGGAGAAGGTTATCTCCTTGCTGGTCAGGATATATCTATCTATGAACTATTCAAAGCATTAGCAGAAATAACAGACACACCTGGACCAAAAATTAAAGCTCCTACATGGATAATCAAATTCCTTGCTCCAATTGCAGAATTCTTCTACAAAATATTAAAGATGAAGCCTGTATTCACAAAATATGCTATTGAAGTACTACACTCTAACCACCAAACAGATAGTAGTAAAGCTGAAAAAGAATTAGGATTTAAAGCTAGAGATATCTACCAAACAATCAAAGACACACTAGATTGGTATGAAGGCAAGAATGTTGGAGTCGAATAACAAAAAAGAAAAAGTTGTAATATTTGGTGGTACTGGATTTATAGGTTCACACATCACCAAACTACTACTCAAAGAAGGATATGATATAACCTGTGTTTCTAATGACCAATATGTTAAAGAGAATAAATATATAGAAGGAGCATTATTTCGCTTTGCAGATCTAAATAAACTTAGCCAAGAGGATTTAGAAAAATTACTATCAGGTTATGATTATTTCATCTTTGCAGCAGGTGTTGATGACAGATATGTACCAAAAGCCCCTGCTTTAGAGTTCTTTAGGAAAGCAAATGTAGAAACTACACTCAAGATTACAAAAGCTGCTAAGAAGGTTGGAGTGAAAAAGGGAATAATTATTAGCTCCTACTTTACATATTTTGCAAGAAAAGAACCTCAATTAGCAGAGCACCACCCATATATTAAAGCAAGACTTGAACAGGAAGATGAAGCCATGAAGTTAGCAAATAACGACTTCTCTGTGGTAATACTTCAACTCCCCTATGTCATCGGTGCTGTTAAAGGAAAAAAACCACTCTTCAAACCACTTGTTAAATATTTACACCTACCAGGCCCTACTCTCTTCATGAAAGGTGGAACTGCTATTGTTACTGTTAAACAGATCGCTAAAGCAACACGAGGGGCTTTGAGAGAAAGTATCGGCAGTAAGATTTATCCTGTAGCTAGTAAAAATATGACTTGGGATGAATTCATTAAAGCAATCAATCCTAAGAAAAAGAAAATTATACATATCCCTAAGTTCTTAATTCAGATATTTGCGTTTGTTGTAGATACCTTACATAAATTAAAAGGAAAAGAAGGAGGATTGAAGTTAATCAAATATGTAGAGATGCAAACAAAGGAGTTATTTTTAGATTTAGAGGATAGTAAAGAGTTATTTGATAGTGAAGATGGAGAGATTGAAGATGCTTTTGAAGATATGGTTAATGAATCTTTACAGACCTGGTCTGCAAGTTTTGATTGATATACCAATCTTTTCCTAACAAATTTCAAGTTTTTTAATCTTGCTATAAGACTCTAAATAGTGTCTTATAATAAGTCAATCAAAACAGAAAATGCATTAAAAAGCCATTTCTACCTCTCTTATAGTAAGCTAAAAATTCCGTTAAAAACATCTTTTTATACACTTCTGGTAAGCATTTTCTTGCAGACCAGGTCTGTCTTACTTGACCTACCCTACTTCGTAAGGTATAATCCACCTAGTTATTTATCCAAGAAACAAGGTATACAAATAAATCCTTGTTAGATAAATATAGATTCAAATTAATTAAATAAGTAAGTGTATGGCAAAAACTCGTTCTCAAAAAACAGAGTTGCTAGAAAAATACAGAGATATTTTGAAGAATAAGTCTGGATATCTTTTGGTTAACTCTGACAAAATTGATACTGCTACAGTTACTAAGCTAAAGGTTGAACTAAAAGACCTTGATGCTAACTATGCAGTTGTTAAAAACAGTATTTTTAAGGTAGCTCTACAGGAGGAGAATCAACCACTAGAGGCTCAGAATATAGATGGTCCTACCGCGATAATCTACTTTGAGTCTGATCCTACTGGTCCGGCAAAGTTGGTTAAAGAGACACAGAAGGAAACTGAATTACTTGGTGCAAAGGGAGGAGTATTCGAAGGTCAATTCCTCTCAGAAGAGAGAGTGATGCAATTAGCAGAGATCCCATCTAAAGAAGTATTACTTAGTAAGTTGGTTGGAAGTATGTCAGCACCTCTATCTGGATTTATGAATGCTGTAACAGGCAATATTAGAGGTTTAACTATGGTTCTTAAGGGCATTTCTGAAAAGAAAGCTTAATTAGAAACAATTATTTAATTTAAATATTTACAAACATGGCAGAGGAAACAAAAACATTACCAGAGCTATCTGCTGATGGTAAGAAAGTTCTCGAGATTGTTGAGAAGATGTCTGTTTTAGAACTTGCAGACCTCGTAAAGGTTATGGAAGACAAGTTCGGAGTTTCAGCAGCAGCTCCAGTTGCAGTTGCAGCAGCTCCAGCAGAAGCAGCTCCAGCAGAGGAAGAGAAGACTATGTTTAACATCGTTCTTAAGGATGGTGGTGCTAACAAGATTGGTGCAATCAAGGTTGTAAGAGAGATTACAGAACTTGGTTTGAAAGAAGCTAAAGATCTTGTTGATAATGCACCTCAGACTGTAAAAGAAGGTGTTAAGAAGGAGGAAGCTGAGGAGATTAAGGCTAAGTTTGAGGAAGCAGGTGCTACTGTTGAATTAGCATAGTTCTTCTTACATGGGACTTTAAAAAGACCACCTTTCGGTGGTCTTTTTGTTACCAATTAGCTGCAGGACTCTTTACTGCTGTTACTGTGTTTTCTCCATAATAATCACCTGGCTTTGTATTAGAAGGAATGAAAACTCCCCACCAAGTATTCTTACTGGTTGGAACAGATGTTACTTTAGGAACATTCAAACTTACATTGACGAATGCTCCTGTGAGTTGAACACCTGAAGAATACTGAGTGGAAGCAGATAGTGAGTATCTCTGATAAGAGAGAGAGATTGGACTACCAACAGTACATGCTGGAAAGTCTGTACACATCCCTATTCCATTACCTTTATGTTGTTGATTTAAACCTACGTTACCTGTGGCTGTTGTAGTTAATACTTTCAAAGGATTATCAGTATCTGGATTATTAGATTCACCCACGTTTAGAGCTCCATAATTAAGTGTTGTTGTTACCTCAAAAGCTATAAGAGAATTCATCTCTACTCCTGTTGTAACTTCTGCAGTACCTGACTGCCCACTGGTATTAGTAGCTTTAATTGTCGTTAACCAATTTTGAGAATCATATTGTGTTCCTGTGTCAGTAGGATCAGCATGATATTTAACATTAGCAACACAGGTGTATGTTGCAGAACTATCGTTAGGATTAACACAACTATCACTGTTAAGAATACAAGAAACCTCTGGATAACAGTAGTTGTTGTTCCCCTCACCTACCGTATCACATCCAGTATATCCTATATCTGATCTGTACAGATAACCCTTAACAGTAGATATAGATGAACAGGTGTTAACACTGATAACTGTAGCAGTAAGAGTTATTGGTGTGTAATCAAGAGCATTTTTCTCTACTAAGTTGATAGCATTACCTCCATTGAGCGTTACGTTAGTTACTGTAGGTGCTACACTACCTACTATGTAACTACTGTTTGTACCCTGTATTGATCCATCTGCTGGTTTATTCTGATTATCTACTATGTATGCATATGCATCGTAAGTCCCATTTTTAGTTGGACTAGGGACTTGATATGAACAGCTTGGATTACTTGCTACTAAACTACTGTGACATAGTTCAGTTCCACTACATGCCCCACCACTAGTGATTCCAGGAGTCTGACAGATTAAGAGTTTGACTGTACCGCCAGTACCTGTATTTTCTGAGACTCTGTCATAGGCAGTTGCATTCCAAGTTACATAACCTAATGGTACAACAGGGTTGGTACTTGGTGAAGTAGTTGTATTAGAGATAGCTGAGAAGTTTGGTGCAGGATTGGTAGGTGTTGCCGTGACACTAGAAGTATACGGTCCTGTACCTACACTATTAACTGCAGCTACTCTAAAGTAATATTGTGTATCATTAGTTAAACCAGTAACAGTTGCGGATGTACTAGCGGATACTCCATCATTAAAGGTTATCCATGTACTATTATTTGTACTGTATTGTATTATATAGTCCGTTATAGTGGCTCCACCATCTGAAGATGGTACATTCCATGAAAGAGATATTTCTGTATTGCCTACTGTTGGTGTCAAGTTAAGTGGAACACTAGGTAAGCCTTGTACCGTTATATCATATGTACTATATTGACCATCTGGATTAGTTAGTTTGACTCTTACTGTACCTACACCTACTAGTACAGGAGTTACTGCACTCATAGCTGTTGTAGAAGTATACGTTGTACTTGTGGCAGGGGTTGTACCAAACTCTATTGTTGGTTTTAATCCTTTAAGTAGAATATAGCTAGGAGTTGGTCTGTCCGTCGTCTCGTCATTACCTAGTTGGCCATTAGTACCAGTACCCCAACAGTAACCTTGACTACCAGTACTAACTCCACAGGTCTTATTACCACCAGCACTAATAATAGAAAGAGTAACTCCAGAGGGTATAGCACCCTGATTGACCGCTACAGGGGTTGTCATGTTTGTTGTACTACCATCACCTAATTGACTATTCATATTATTACCCCAACAATATCCTTTACCATTACTACCTATGGCACAGGTATGAAGATTACCCGCACTAATACTAGAAAGAGTAACTCCAGAGGGTATAGCACCCTGACTAACTGCTACAGGGGTTGTCTTGTCTGTTGTACTACCATCACCTAACGCACCAAGACTATTACCACCCCAACAATATCCTTTACCATTACTACCCATAGCACAGGTATGAGAACTTCCTACACTAATACTGGAAAAAGTAACACCTGAAGGCATACTCACAGCTACAGGGGTAGTACTCTGGCTTGTACCTCCATTACCAAGACGACCATTAGTACCAAGACCCCAGCAATATGCTCGACCATTACTACCTATTGCACAGGTGTGACTATCTCCTGCACTAATACTAGAAAGAGTAACATTTGACGGGATAGCTCCCTGGCTGACTGCTACTGGGGTAGTTCTCTGGGTTGTACTTCCATTACCAAGACGACCATTAGT
>Ga0208459_1003702_pt1 | contig 11873 bp, 8 predicted proteins | sample AD_UKC087_MetaG_FD_184433 | JGI IMG/M metagenome (GOLD analysis project Ga0208459, IMG submission 184433) | Active sludge microbial communities of municipal wastewater-treating anaerobic digesters from USA - AD_UKC087_MetaG (SPAdes) (version 2) | ecosystem: Engineered > Bioreactor > Anaerobic >... | reverse complement strand
GTGCTGTAGCAGGCAGAATGCCGCTGTCTCCCTCTGGCGGACTAAACATTTATTCGCCCACCTGGTCAAAAAAAATGAACAAAGAAGAGATCGCCCGGATTGCAACAGCTTGCGGCGAAGCTGTGAACATCGCCCGCGAGTCGGGATTCGACGCAGTGGAGGTACATGCCGGCCACGGATACCTCATCAGCCAGTTTCTTTCACCCTATACCAACCACCGCAAGGACGAGTTCGGAGGGTCGCTCGAAAACCGAATGCGGTTCATGCAGATGGCGATGAGAAGTGTAATCAGCGCGGCCGGCAATGATATGGGTGTAGTCGTTAAAATGAATATGAACGATGGTTTTCGCGGCGGGATGCAAACGGACGAATGTCTGGAAGTGGCTCGCACCCTGGAGCAGGAAGGTGCCCATGCCCTGGTACTGAGCGGCGGTTTTGTGAGCCGGGCGCCCATGTACGTGATGAGGGGAAGTATGCCAATAAAAACGTTGACCTATTACATGAAAAATATCCCGCTGAAGTTGGGTGTGAAAATAGCCGGACGGTGGATGATACGGCCGGTTCCGTTCCGGGAAGCCTATTTTCTGGAAGATGCCCTGAAATTCAGGAAGGAGGTAAAACTGCCGTTGGTTTATGTGGGCGGACTGATTTCCGGAAAGAAAATCGATGAGGTGCTGGATTCCGGCTTTGAATTTGTATCCATGGCGCGCGCCCTGCTGAACGAGCCGGATTTTATCAACCGCCTGAAAAACGACAGGCAGGCCGTCAACCAGTGTGTATGCGCCAACTATTGCATTGCCCGCATGTATTCAATTGAAATGGCCTGTCATCAGCATCGCAGCGATGTGCCCAAATGCCTGCACAAAGAACTTGGCATTAAAAAATAATTCACTTTGATTATGGGCTTGACATTACAGGAAACAGTGCTGATTACAGGCGGAAGCTCCGGCATCGGCTATGCCATTGCCAGGGAATTCGCCTCGCGGGGATATAAGCTGATACTGGTGAGCAATCAGCAGGAACAACTGAAAAAGGTTGCCGCAGAATTCAATGAAAAATTTAATACAGAGACACGTACACTATTCCTCGATCTGGCGGCTCCCGATGCCGCTGAAAAGCTTTACGCATGGTGTGGCCAACAAAACCTTACGGTTGATATTCTGGTAAACAATGCCGGTATGTTGATTTTTCGCGAAATTGTGGAAACCGGTATGGAAAAAACAAAGAACATCCTGGCCTTGCACACAACAACGCCAGCACTGATCTGCACCCTATTTGCCAAAGACATGAAACAAAAGCGCAAGGGCAACATCGTTATCATTTCATCGCTCGCCGCTTATATGCCTTATCCCGGCATAGCGTTGTATGCAGCCACCAAGCGTTTTCTCAAAAGTTTCGCCCGTTCGCTGCGTACTGAGATGCTGGATTACCAGGTAAATGTTACCTGTGTATGTCCCGGAGCCGTTTCTACCGACCTGTACAACCTAAGCCAACGATGGCGCAATATTGCTATTAACACGGGCATCATGATGCGTCCCGAAAAACTCGCCCGGAAAATTTTCCGCGCTATGCAGCGCCGAAAAGCCCTGCTGATACCCGGCTGGGTAAACAAGGTGGCATTGCCGGTGCTTGGCATACTCCCGCACGGCCTTATTGTGCTGATAAGACGGCATTCCCCCCTCCTGCCTCCCGAAAAACAATAAATTTTAAGGCCTAATACCAGGTACCCCTAAATTATCTTTTCAGGTTTTACTGGGTTTTTGAGTTTTTAATCATGGCCTGGGTATAATGATAAATCGCCCCACTGCTGCTCTCGCAAAAACCTCCCTGAGGTATCCAGCCTTTTTGAATCAGATCGTTTACCTGCTTAATCAGGTCTTCTAATTTCGAATCGATAAGAACCGTGTATAACATAAAATACAATTTTTGATTTTATTAATTTTGACTATTTTCGTCATAAAGTTATGATTTTTTTACAAAAAAACCGGGTGCATGTTTTATAATTCAAAAAAATATTCAGGAAGGGCTGAAAATAAACAAAAGTCCCTTTAGTAACAGAAATGTCTGAAACAGATAACAATTTCTAAATCTTAAAAAAACGTCAGATTAACAAAAATGTTTATATTAAAAAAAATGAGTATTTTTGGATAGTGAAAATTATTTTTAAGACCAAATAAAAAAATAAGATATGAGAAAAACCGCTATTATTATTGTGATTTTTTTGATTCTAAGTTATCCTTCAGCAGCCCAAAAAGACGGCTATAAAGCCATGTATGATTCGGCTATGACATATTTTTCCCTTCAAAATTATCAAAAAGCCCTGCCTGTTTTTTTACGGATGTACAATGCCCGGCCCGACAATGCCAATGTGGCCTATCATATAGGCGCTTCCTACCTGCACATGCCGTCAGAAAAGTATCAGGCGATACCCTACCTGGAAAAAGCCTGCCAAAAGGCATCCAAAACTTTTTTGCAAAATATGGAAGAACAAAAGGCGCCGGTCAGCGCCTATTTTGAGCTGGGCACTGCCTATCTGATTAATTACGACCTGGCCAAATCCATAGAAGCAACCACTAAATACAAGACTTTTTTCGATGCCAATGAAAAAAATGACCAGACATTTCTTAGGGAAGCTGACCGCCAGATAGCCATGTGCAGCGTGGCGCGGGAAATGCTGAAAAATCCCGTACCTATTAAAGTAGAGAACCTTAAGGGTAAAATCAACACTATATTCCCCGAATATGCTCCGGTGGTGGACAATTCGGGTAACACCCTCTTTTTTACTGCTCGCCGTAATACCAATATGGGGGAAATGATAGAAGATAACGGCTATTATTTTGAGGATGTGTATTATGCCAAAAAAGACCAGAAAGGTAACTGGGAGGAAGCTATAAATGCGGGTGACAAGGTAAACACATACGACCATGAAGCCTCCATAAGCATCTCGCCCGACAACAAACAATTATTCATCTATAAAGACGATGGCGGCGACGGGAACATATACATCAGCAACTTTGCTGATAACGAATGGTCAGTGCCTGTAAAGATGCCTTCACCTGTCAACAGCAAGGCCTGGGAAACGCATGCCAGCCTTTCACACGATGGCAACACCCTGTATTTTACCAGCGACAGAGAAGGCGGCCTGGGCGGCCTCGATATATACAAGGCTACACGGCAAGCCAACGGCAAATGGGGACAGGTAGAAAATCTCGGCGATACTATTAATACTGAATATAATGAAGAAGGCCCCTTTATTCTGGCGAATAATACTTTATATTTCTGTTCTGAAGGACATAATACCATGGGCGGCTATGACATTTTTTACAGCAAACGTACAAAGGAAGGCAAATGGACTATACCTGTCAACATGGGATACCCAATCAACACAACAGATAACGACATGTTTTATACGCCGGTAGATTCGGTAACCGCTTATTTTGCGTCAGTCCGGTTTGTGGACGATTTCGATGTCAAGGGATTTGGCAACCTGGATATTTATAAATTAACCATTCATAATCTGAAAATCAGAGGGCTGGCACTTGATAAAAAAACCAACAACCCTGTTCCGGGCGCCCTGGTGTTCCTGATGAACGATAAAATGGTAATCATTGATTCGGCAATAGCCAACGAAAAAGGAGAATATTCATTCCCTGCAGATTATAATAACAACTACAATCTGAAAGGTCAAAAAGAAAACTATATCAACGGCTTTAATTCCGTATCCACTTATAATCTGGGCGAAAAGAAAGAAGTAACAGCCAATGTCCTGCTGGACAAACTCACGTTAATAATTCAGGTAACCGACGCAAAGACACAACAAAGGCTCCAAAAGGTCAGCGTACAACTTAAAGACAAGAAATCAGGAATGACAGAACTCTTCAGCACCGACGAAACAGGCGAAATCGTTAAAAACCTGACTGATAAAAAAATCAAGGACAGCCTGTGCTATGAGCTACAGTTCACCAAGGCGGGATATAATTCAAAAACCATTGACTATAAGCATCTTATTATAGCTGCAGGAGAAATACTTATCCCGGAAAAACTCGAAAAAACAGATCCGATCCGCATCCGCGGGGTGGCTATGGATAAAAATACCAAAGAAATTTTACCCGGCACCAAAGTCATCTTAATGGACAACAAAATGACCGAAATTGCACAGACGCTCACCAACGAAAAAGGCGCGTTTGTGTTTGATGCCGATTACGATCAGGAGTATTTGCTGAAAGGACAAAAACCGAGCTATACCGATGGCGACAATAAAGTTACCACCCCCGGGGTGGGCAAAGCCAAGGATGTTACAGCCGATCTGCTGCTTGAAAAAGTCATATATGTTTCTTTGAAAGTCCGGGTGATTGACGCAAAAAACAACCTGCCCGTAAAAGACGCTACCGTATCACTTAAAGATATGATCTCCGGCAAAACCGAACTGTTCACTTCCGACGCCAACGGGGAGTTGTTCAAACCTATTGGCATTAAAGAAATTAACGACAGTCTGAAATACGAACTTACCTTCAGCAAGGATGAGTACCATACCAAAATTGCCGATTACAAATATCGCATTACTAAATCGGAAGAAATACTCATTGTAGAAACCATTGGAAAAATGGAAGTGGGTACCGATTTGGCAAAAATCATTCAAATAAAACCCATTTATTTCGACCTCGACAAGTATAATATCAGGCCGGATGCCGCTGTGGAGCTGGACAAAATTGTCAAAATCATGAATGAATACCCCACCATGGTCATTGAGCTGGGCTCGCATACCGACTGCCGTCAGACATACCAATACAACGAACGCTTGTCGGACAACCGGGCCAAATCGTCAGCAGCTTACATCAGACAACGCATTACCAACCCTGAAAGAATCTATGGCAAAGGTTATGGAGAAACTCAACTGGTAAACGAATGCGAATGCGAAGGCAAAAAAGTTGTACCATGTACCGAGGCCCAGCATCAGATGAACCGGCGTACAGAGTTTATCATCATAAAGTATTAAACCGGACACAGGCTTTTAACGCCACGCCAAAAACACATCCTCCTCACCGGACACATGCAGCTATAACCGGGTTGGCTTGTATTGCTCCAAAAATGTAACAAAAGCCCTATCTTTGCATGTATTCTCTTTTATCAGAGGGAAAAAAATTTATGAGCCTGATTGCGACACTCCAAAAAAGAATTATGCTCCTTGATGGCGCTATGGGCACTATGTTGCAATCATTCCGGCTACAGGAAAAAGATTTCAGGGGAACGCTTTTTACCAATCATCCCATGCCACTGCAAGGCTGCTACGACATCCTCAACATTACAAATCCCTTGATTGTCAGCCGGATACACCACGATTATCTTGCCGCGGGGGCAGACATTATTTCAACAAACACCTTTAATGCCCAGGCCGTTTCTTTGTCACAATTCGGGCTGGAAAAACACGTCCGGGAGATCAATCTGCAAGCTGCAAAGATTGCCAGGGCGGTAGCCGACGGGTTCAATAGCACCAGTACAATGCAACCCCGCTATGTGGCCGGTATCATCGGCCCTGCCCATGAAACTGAGTCCGTACCGCATAAAACCCTCACACCTGGCTCACACCCCCTTGCTTTCGACGCACTTGTCAGTGTCTATGCCGAGCAGGCCACGGCACTGATAGACGGCGGCGTGGACCTGTTGATAGTAGAAACCATTTTTGACTTACATCACGTCAGGGCGGCATTATCGGCTTTAGCCAAAGTTTTTTCTCAAAAAGGCCACATCCTGCCTGTGATGGCCTCCCTGACAGCAGGCGAAAAAAACGGGGTCCTGCTCTCAGGACATACTACAGATGAGTTTTTAGCCCTTTTGTTGCAACAGGAGGTGCCTCTGTTTTCCGTTGGGTTCAATTGTTCGCCGGGAATAGGTGCCGCACGGCCCTATCTGGAAAAACTGTCAGCAACAGCCCCCTATTTTGTGCATTATTATCCGGCTGCCGGATTGCCTGACCGCCGCGGCCAATACCCCATAACGCCCGCCGGGATGGCAAACGCAATGAAACAATATATGCAACAAGGTCTCGTAAATATCGTGGGCGGCTGTTGTGGCACCACCCCGGAATATGTAGCGGCTATAGCAAAATTGGCAAAAAAATACCCGCCCCGCAATCCACAACCATACCAACATCAATGCTGATGCTAATCACCGCTCAATAGCCCGTTTGATTTTCAAAATTCCGCTCAGTAATTTAATGGCGTAATTTTTGAGCCTGTTCAGCGCTTTTTTACGTAATTTGTAAATAATTTTAACATGACGGAAATGAAGAAATTTTTTGTTTTACAATTATGGCTATTCATTGCTTTCCTAAAGATTACGGTTGTTCAGGGACAAACGGCTGTTGACTACTATAACAACGGCATAAGCAAGTATATGGCGAAAGATTATGCCGGCGCTGTAGCCGAATACGACAAGGCTATCGCCATCGATGCCGGTTATGCTATGGCATACAACAACAGGGGACTGGCAAAATACAAGCTCAAGGATTATGCAGGAGCCGAAGCCGATTATACCCAGGCGATAAAATTCAAACCTGAATATGCCATGGCATACTTAAACCGCGGTCTGGCCAGGTATAACCTTAAGGACTTTGAGGGCGAGCTGGCCGACTACAACAAGACTATAGAACTCGACTCCAAAATGGCTTCGGCTTACTACAACAGGGCGCTTGCCAAAGAAAGCATGAAAGACAGCGACGGTGCCCTTGCCGATTATTTAAAAGCCATAGAATACGACCCAAAATACAGTAAAACAGCATATTATAACATAGCCTCCATCAACTACAGCCGAAAGGATTTTACCGGTGCCATAAAAAACTTTACCCTGGCCATAGAAAACAATCCGAACGACGCCCGTTCGTATTTCAACAGGGGGCTGGCACATTACGAATTGGGTGCCTACGATAACGCAAAAACCGATTTCACTAAAACCACAGAACTAAACCCGCAGCATGCCGAAGCATACTACTGCAGGGGACTGACAAAAGTTTTTATGGAAGACATACCAGGAGCCATAGCCGATTACACCAAAACCATTGAAATAAATCCCCGGCACGACAAAGCCTATTACAGCCGGGGGGTGGCAAAACAGGAACTCAAAGACCATGAAGGCGCCATCAGCGATTTTTCAGCCGCCCTTACCATCAACCCTAAATATGCTGAGGCATACAACAACAGAGGAACTGCAAAATATAACCTGCACGACTTCAATGGAGCCATGGAAGATTACTCTTTGGCCATCGACAACAATTCGCAATATGCCATGGCATATTATAACCGCGGGTTGGTAAAAATTGATTTGAAACAGCAGGAATCCGCCTGCCTCGATTTCAAAAACGCCCTGAAATATGGAGAGGCAGCCGCTAAAAACCAGCTAAGCCGGCACTGCGAATAAAGTTCGTGACGGTTATCCTCTCGTTACCGGTGTTTTGAATTTGTATTTTTTAAACACCAGGCTTCTTTTATATGCATAATCCCAGATCGAGCAATAGGAACGTAGTGAACTATTGCGAAGTGGGTGGCATCGTGCGCTGTATCTGGGTAACCCCGACTTAGAAAATGTTTCCGCTATGGCGGTATTACATTTTCTTTGTCGATTACGCATTAACGAATCAAATCATATGTTATTGATTATTAGAAGATAATGATTGATTAGCCCTATTGCTACGCAATAGAAGTATTTAATGCGTAATATGGGGTAATGTAAAAATTTTTCTGATTAAAATTTCTGATTAACACAGTTATAAGCTAATAATGAATAATTTTGCATACTTTTTAAACCGACATGACCAAACGCCTTATCCTTCTTTTTCTGCTTGCAGGCAATTATGCGATGGCACAGCTAAACATCAATACCTCGCTGACTGCCAATCAGTTAATGCAAAATTTTATAGGGGGCGGCGTAACGGTTTTTAATGTGGTTTATACCGGCGGTAACGCTTCAAAGGCGACTTTCACCAACGGAAACAATACCAACCTCGGTCTTAGCGAAGGCATTATTTTGTGTTCCGGCAATGCCACCAATATTGCCAACCCGGCTACTTTTTTTATGTCGAACAACCTCAACCAGGCGGGAGATGCCACGCTCAACAGCATCAATAATGGCACCAGTACTTTTGATGCCGCCGTTCTGGAATTTGACTTTATCCCTGTTTGCGACAGTGTAAAGTTCAAATACGTTTTTGGATCTGAAGAATATCCTCACTCCATCTGTTCGCAATACAACGATGTTTTTGCATTTTTTATAACCGGTCCCAATCCTGCAGGCGGAAACTTTGCCAACCATAATATTGCTTTAATACCCGGAACCAACCTGTTGGTTTCCGTAAACAGTGTCAACCTGGGTGTTCCCGGCCCCGGGCTTTCTCCGTCAGGCTGCCTGTCGCTGGGTTACTCAAACTATTATGTGGACAACCTCGGCATGGGCGGTACCACCATAGCTTTTGGCGGTTTCACCACCCCGCTGACAGCTCGCTGCAAAGTGATGAAAGACAGCGTGTATCACATGAAAATTGCTGTGGCCGACGGGCAAAACGCCATCTATGACTCCGGTGTTTTTCTCGAAGCCAACAGTTTTTCGTCTAATGTATTAACTGTAAACACCTGTTATCCCGACACCATCTTTGGACAAAACGCGATGGAAGGGTGTTCGGAAGCCATAGTTTCATTTATTGCCCCGGCAAATGTTACATCCCCCACCACCATTACCTATACCATTGGCGGCTCCGCCACCAACGGCGTGGACTATAACACTGTCGGCAACAGTGTTACTATTCCTGCAGGACACGACTCCGCCGGCCTGGTGATACATCCCCTGGCCGACGAAAACACCGAAGGCGCCGAAACCGTCATTTTAAATATCACCTATGACTGTATAACCATCATTGACACTATTACTATTATTGATAAAGTTTCGCTGCAGGTTACTTCCGGCAATGATGCCGCTATTTGTTCGGGTAACTCGCTGGTTATCAATGCGGCAGCCACCGGAGGCGTGGCACCTTTGAGCTACATGTGGAGCAGCGGAGCAGGAACGTCCGACAGCGTGCTGATAGTTCCCTCGACCACCACTACTTATACCGTAACCGTTACCGACCACTGTGCAACTACAGCCACTGATAATGTGCAGGTTACCGTTACCCCTTATCCGGTACTTACCGTAGCTGCCGATGCTGCCGACATTTGCAGTGGAACGCCGGCAAATATATCCGTGTCGGGAGCCGCTGATTATACCTGGATTCCGGGCAATCTGTCGGGGCCGGCAATAACCGTCAGCCCGGCAACCACCACTACTTATAGTATAACAGGCTCGGCAGGAGCCAATTGCACATCTTCGGCAACCATTACTATCAATGTTACCCATATTGATATTGCTGTAAGCAGCACCGGCGAACATTGCGGACAAGCCGACGGCACAGCCTCGGTGAGTGCTGCCGGGAATTGCAGTAGCGGATACGCCTATATCTGGAACACGCCACAACAACAAACTACAGCGGCCATCAGCGGTTTAGCGGCAGGAGAATATACCGTCACCGTTTCGTGCGGCGGATGCATCAATACCGCCACCGTTGCCGTGCCGCAGCATCCCGGCCCCGAAGCCGCTTTTTCTGCTGACCCTCCGGAGGTGTCTTTAGCCAACAGCAATGTGCACTTTACTGACAACTCATCCGGCACAATCGTAAGCCGTCAATGGGATATGGGCGATGGCACGGCTTCTACCATGGCCTCCTTCAGCCACAGTTTCGACAACACAGGCAGTTATCAGGTGAGTCTTACTGTAACCGACGAAAACGGCTGCACCGGCAACACTACGCACACCGTAGTTGTCAGGGAGGCCTGTACGTTGTTTATTCCCAATGCATTTACCCCCAACGACGACGGATGCAACGACTTTTTCACTCCCTGCGGGATGAATATCGATGCCGATCACTTTCATATGATAATTTTAAACCGCTATGGTCTTAAGGTTTATGAAACCAGGACATGGAACGGCAGCACCTGCCAGGGATGGGACGGCACGCTGAACAATAATGGCAACATAGAAAAAGCCGTAACAGGGGTGTATGCTTACCGCATTTTTGCCGGCAATACAATTGACGGGTTTAAAACCTATACCGGCGGCCTCACGCTGATACAATAGCGGAATGGCCAGAATTGAAAATTGAATATTTGAGTGTTGAAAATTGAATATTTAATCCGCCGCACCTGCTTGTCGGCAGACAGGGCGGATTGAAAATCATGAAAATTTTCGTACACTTTAGCCTTTGATTTCTTCAGGGTTAATTTTTTCCATTGGTTACAAAATTTTGCCAATTTATTTTCCATTGGTACTAATCTTTTATCGCACAATAAAATACTGACAGACACATATATGTGTATATATTTAACATGAAAATTCAGAAATATTCAACAACCTGTTAATAATTAATTTATTAAATGAACAATGTTTTTATTATATTTGCTTACTCAATACTAAAAAATAATTAAATAAATGCATTTTATGAGAACCAAGCCTATCATAAAGAAAAAGTTTTTTGCCTGTTTTTTGGGCGTGCTTTTTGTGTTATCCAGTCAATTTAATTTTGGGCAGACGGCATCCTTAAAAATTTCCAACAGTGGCAATTCGTATAGTTTACAGTCCGATAAAGAGCGGCTGTCTGTTTCCGGAACCAGTTTGTTGCAGTCGGATAATCTGACCGAGAAAGGCTACGGAAGCGATTGGGTGGGTGATGGAATTTTTTCAAAATTCAAGCCTGCGCAAGAAGTAATTGAAAGGCGCGACAGGACATCAAAGCACTTCCGGAATCCGGATGGTTCTTATTCCGCCATCATCAGCTCCGGATCCTCATTAAATTACCAGGATGAAAGCGGAAATTGGAAAACGGTTTGCCGTGATATTGAACCGTCACAATCCACACCGGGGTATGCGTTTAAAAACGAATCTAATTCATTTAAAACATATTTTCCTTCCGTAGCCAATGGTAATGGAATAAAAACTGTTCTGAAAGAAGGGGAGATTCATGATTTCCTGAATCCCAAGATGCTTTGGCTTGATGCTCAGGGCAATGTAATTAATACAAACTCAAATAGTGCTTTCTGCGCTGATTCCAAAGGCGAGCTAAGTGCTGAAAAAGCTGACGAACTGATCTATAAAAATGTATTCAGTAATACGGATGTGCAATTTGTACAAACTAATGACGGGCGGAAACAGAATTATATTTTAAAAAGTAACTCAGTCATTGCTGATATGCCAAAGGGTTCGGTTTCAATTGCTTTTTCGGAAGATTTAATAATTCCAGATAATTGGATAGTCGTTTGCAATAAAACGGGAAATAAACTTGATGATATATATAATGATAACAAAACAATCAGAACTATTAGTTTAATAAATCAGGAGGGTATTGAGATTTTTAGGTATTTGCTTCCTGTTTATTATGATAATAATGGTGAAATGATTGAGGGTTCGTTTCTGGCTGAGATAAATAGTAATACATTGACAATAAAAACAGTGGTTTCTACAGATTGGCTTTTATCTCAAGACAGAGCATTTCCCGTAGTAATAGACCCTGATGTTAGTGTTTATCCCACTTATGCAGCAGATTGGACCGGACAATGTAATTCTGCAGGTGGTGGTGGAAATTATAATTTAGCTGTGGGTCGGGCAAGTTCAGGTACATATTATCGCGGATGGAATCGTTTTAATACTTCTAGTGTGCCTGATGGATCATTGTATTAGCCCCCAAAATAGTCGGACAAGATTATAGATAAAAATCTATAACTTTATGCTAATGAAAAAGAGAACATTTACCAAAGAAGAAAAGATTCGGATCATAAAAGAATCACTCGAGAGTGGCG
>Ga0208459_1003674_pt1 | contig 11927 bp, 10 predicted proteins | sample AD_UKC087_MetaG_FD_184433 | JGI IMG/M metagenome (GOLD analysis project Ga0208459, IMG submission 184433) | Active sludge microbial communities of municipal wastewater-treating anaerobic digesters from USA - AD_UKC087_MetaG (SPAdes) (version 2) | ecosystem: Engineered > Bioreactor > Anaerobic >... | reverse complement strand
AGTATCTGGCTCAGATTGTGCAGAAATATGCCAAAAACGCCTCTAAATTGGCAGATTGGATCGAGCAGGCTATCCCGGAAGGACTGACCGTCTTTGATTTTCCTGCCCACCACCAGAAGAAATTGCGCACTACCAACGGCGTCGAACGCCTGAACCGGGAAATTCGCCGCCGCACAGCTGTGGTCGGCATCTTCCCACACGAAGAATCTTGTTTGCGTTTGACCAGTGCTGTCTTGATGGAGATTGATGACGAATGGCAGGTCGGTCGGGTGTATCTGAGCTTTCAGGAACAGGATCAGACCGCTCCGTCGTAGTAGGGCTGTGGATAAGTGGGCAGCTTGCTGTCCACTTATCCACAGCCGCAATTCAGTTCTTTACCAATTCCTGGAGGTCGCCAGAGAAATTACAGAAAATTACTTGCGCTATCTAAGATTCAGAAAAGGGCTGAAATACTACCAGATAGGGGAAGCCAATGACGATTGAAAACCTGACAAATGATCAGTTGGAAGATTTGCTGAAATGCTGGAGCCGAAACCAGGATCCGTCTGCAGATTTGTTAGAGCAGATGCCTTGTGCTGATAATTTTGATGAAAAAACAGCAACTGAACGGAGTATTTACCTTCAACATTTGATCTATAAATTGGTTGAGCAGGCTTTGGCCGATCAACGTCAGAAGGCAGGGGTTGAGCCAGAGCCCGCTAACTGGCAAGACGGATTAAAAGGTGATTTCGGCGCAAATAGCCCTACACTGGAAGCCTGGAGTGCGCTGTATCATCGCTATTTGCTGCCACAACAAATATCCGTTGGAGAACTGGCCAAAACAGCATCTGTTGTCGAAAGGCAGTTTCGGCGCAGAATTATCGCAGGAGTCAATTTATTGCTGCAAACACTTCAACATAACGCCTTGAAATCAGGGGGCAACGATCAAGCCGCCGCACGAAAGAAATTTATACCACAGGGGGATTATTTCCGCCTGTTTGGTGTAGATGCGTTAATCCGGCAGGTTGAGCAGGCGCTGTGTGATGTAGAGGGACCAAAATTTTTTAGTATTGAAGGAATTGGGGGGATTGGTAAAACGACCTTGGCAATGGCCGCAGCCAGCCGAATTGCTGAGCAGGTCAATTACGCCAAGGTTTTTTGGGTAAGCGCCCGACCAGACTATCTTGATGATAAGGGAATGATCAAACCCATTGATGATGCCACAAAGACGTTGGATGACATCATCAGCCGAATCGCGGCACAGATGGGCCAGGACCAATTATTAGGGTTGCCAACAGCAATAAAACTGGAGCGGTTGCAGCCTCTATTAGCGGTTACACCCTATCTCATCGTTGTGGATAATTTAGAAACCGCAGAAGACACCCAAACCATCCTCGCTGCCATCAAACCGCTTGCTGGGGCGTCCCGGTTCTTATTGACCAGCCGGGTTTCGCTTTCTGGGGTGGGGTTTGTTCAAACATTTGCAGTGCCTGAGCTTTCAAAAGCTGACAGCCTGAAACTAATATCTAATGAAATCAGCCGGCGCCAGGACACCCAGTATGCTACAAGCAGTGAGCTGGATCAGATTTACAGTGTTGTTGGCGGTATTCCACTGGCACTTAAATTGGTGGCCGCGCTGGCCTGTTATTCACCCATTGGTGAGGTTTTGGATGGGCTGGGCCAAAGCCAGAGCGAGACCGATGGCCAGTTATTTTCCTATATTTATCGGCAAGCCTGGCTGGGGCTCGATGATATGGCGCGCCAATTGCTGCTTTCCATGCTCTTAATCTCACCCGATGGCGAGGATATCCATTGGCTACGCTCTACCAGCCCCCTATCGGCAGCGGAATTCAAACATAGCCTGGCAAGGCTGAGAGATTACAATTTGGTTGAGATCAACGGGACACTGGGGAATCCGATCTATCGGCTGCATCGGCTGACGATTAGTTTTCTTCATACTGATGTATTGAAGCAGTGGCAGGGAGCGAGTGATGACTAATACCGCCTCGCTTCCGCGACAAGATTCCTTTTGGGTGAACTATTTTGAACAACAATTGGTTGTTCAATTGGAGCAGGTTATTCGGCGGATTAAGCGGCAGGGGGCGCCAGCTTTGTTACCTCACATGGGCAGTGTGTTTAAATTACTGGAAGAGGCGCATCGAGTTTCATCGGCGTGGCCAAGCGCTATACGATTGATTGAAGAGATTCATCCCTGGCCAGTACGCTGGGGATATGCAGACCGGTGGCTTACTGAGTTGAAGTTTGCTGAACAACTGCTTCAGGGTCAGCAAGCCGAAAGACGCCGGGCAGAACTTTTGGCTAACTTATCCGATTTATATTTACACACACATCAGTATGGTTTAGCCATTGAGATGGGAGAGGCCGCTCAAACCATTGCCCGGCAAACTCGTTCAGCGCTGGCGTATGCGGTTGGCAGCAGCTCAATTGTTGGTACATTAAAAGCCATTGGTAAACACCACGAGGCCGGACAAGCTGTGGCGCAGGCTGAAAATGAACTAAAAACTTCCGGGTTCAGGTCTTCATCAAGAAAATACGCAGAGGCTGCTGCTATCCTGTCGCTGGAAAAATACGATCTGCTGCGCCGGCAAGGGGACATTGAAGAAGCTCTCCATACTGTGAGAGAACATATCAACCGGATCAAATCGTTTCCACACCCAGATGTTCAGTTGTTAGGCACTTTATATGAATGCCGAGGCGTCCTTTATTGGAGCCAGAGTCATTATATCCTGGCGACTAAAGATTTAGATCTGGCTAGCGAGTGTTTCAAAGCCGGGCAGAATGAAGTGGCCCAGGCTTCGGCTGAAGCCAATCGCGGGTTGATTTTCTTCAGTATGGCGAATTACCGGCAGGCCGAGGCGGCGCTTAGAAATGCCATTAAGTTGACACAGCACTGTAATTATCTCTCTAACCTTACCCGTCAGATTGGCAATCTGGGACTGGTCTACTGGGGGCGCGGAATGTTAGATGAAGCGCGGCTGTACATGCAGCAAGCCTTGAACATGGCTATTCAAACCAACAATGCAGGTGAAATGATATTAGAGACAGGCAACCTGGCCACCTTACAGGTTTATCAAGGTGAATTTGACGCGGCTCGCCCTCACCTTGAAGAGACGGTGAAATCTTTCCGTCAGTTAAATAATCTCGAGATTCTATGCGGCGCTTTGATTGACCTGGCAATTTGCTTGCATGGCCTGGGGGAAACAGAGGCAGCCCAACAATGTGCGCGTGAGGCCATGCAATTAGCGATTGAGGTTAAGTTGGATGGACCGCAAGTCATTGCGATGCGCTGCCTGGCCCATGTGGGCGCGGCAGCAGACCCGGTGGAAGTGCTTTCTAAAGCTCAAAAGCAGGCCCAGCAACTCAATCGGCGTCTGGACGTGGTTGGATGCAGCGTGTCTCTTTGCCGATATGCAGCGCCAGATGAAGCCGCTGCACTCTGGGCGCAAGCAGAAGCAGAACTGCAATCAATGGGCGCCGAGGTTTGGCTACAGGGGAGATCGCCAGAGAATCCGCCCCTGCTGCCGTTGTGCGTTTGAGGCCAATTAGATCTGGCAAGAATTGATCTTGGTGGATTTTCAGGAACAATCAAACCGTGCTTACAACAGGATATGCAGTACCCACAGGTTATTACGATCGGGGTTCTGGTGATACCCAGATTTGTGTCATTCTCAATACAACAGGGTCTATTAACCTGAAGTAATTATTCGCCCTTGCTTTGTCAATGACTTGCCCCTCAGAGTTTCTGAAAACAGAATATTCTTTGTCGTAATACCAACCATAAACTTCTGGGGTAAGTGGATCTACCAGAATTTGATAGGGTAAGTTAAATTTATTAATGATCGATTCTAACTGGAGGTGTGATTTCCACGGCGTTGTTAGAATATTATCTTTAGCTGTAGATAATTTGGTAGCTTGTTTAATAGTATTGACAACCTTAGCCGCCAATCTGAACTGGCCTCTTCTAATCAGCGAACCAATCCAAGAGTAGATTTTTGCTGCTCCTCCTGAAACAACCTTATCAATTACAATCTGGTCATCGTCCAGAATCCGAAAGTCATAGAAGTGGTGGTAGTTATAAGGGGTTGAAAGCTTACATTTTTTAGCATACAGCTCGTTTAAATTCACCCCAAACAAAGACATGAGTATCTGGCCTATTTGATAGAGCAGGTTGATATCCACATAAATTTTTTCGTCAAGACCTAATGTAGCAATAAACAAACCATCCTTACCAATATGGTGTAATGCGTTTTCAAAAATTACCTCTGCTGTTTCAGTCGGCACATAAGGCAGACCATTATCTAGCAATAAAACATCATACTTTATATTTGGATAGGATAATCTTTCTTGGGTGGCAGCTAAGCGGGCATCAGCAATCTGGAAAATCACTGTATTACTGCGTTCAAATAATTCTGATGGGATTTTGCAGCCCATTACGCAAAAAACATTATATTGTTCACTGGCTGGGAGTTGTTGATTCCATACCTGAAAATTAGCGATGGCATATGACACCGCTGCTAAAGAAAAATCGGTGGTAATAAGGGTTGTGTCACTTATATGAGCCTGATGAATACGGGCAAGTAAACTTTTTTCTGCAATGCCTGCTCCGGCAAAAAATGACCTTATAAGGAAGCCCCTTGAATTTATTTTCGCCAAGTAATCAACTATTGAATCAATGTTATAAACAATGGGGTCTATCGTGTCCGGTATTGACACCCTATTCAATAATTTGTCGTAATAATTCCCTCGATCACTATTAACAGACCACGTTTGATGTTCATCAGTTTGGGTTCTTAGATAACCAGAGATCTCTTGAGCAATTTCTGAAACGATCTTCGAGGTCTCTGGCGACATGGTATAAGGGTATGAAGCAGATACATGAGACAAAAACTCGCTATTCCACTCGTTATCATAACTCTGAATAGATACCAATCTGTCTTTATTTACATGGAATTGGTAAACACCTTCCAACGGGCTTGTAGCAATTGTGTTTTGCAAAATTTTGGTTTTCATTGAAATCTTCCCCTATTCCATTAATTCTTCCAATCAAAATCAATTAATGATCGTAAACGAAATTTTATCATAGGTTTGATCCAAAATCGAAAAAGTAGTCTGGTTATTGTCGCATCAAAATTCTCAATAGCGGCGCAATATGTTGACGGGTTTCAAAGCTCGCCAATCCAATATGGTCCAGATACAAAAACACGATGATGCAGTTGACAGAGGCCTACTCCTTTATTGAGATACTGTTGACCGCCCGGGCCAGGTCCTGGGCGTTGGGGGTGATGTAGAGGCGGGTGGTGTTCAGGTTGCTGTGGCCCAGGAGGGCGGCGACGGTTTCGAGGCCGGAACCATGATTAATCAGGTTTTTAGCGAAGGTGTGGCGCAGGAGGTGTGGGGTGAGGCTGGCAATTCCAGACAGGTGGGCGATGCGCTGAAAAATCATGTTGATGCTGCGGGCGCTGAGCGGGCGCGGGGGATAGTCTGCGCCAGAGCCGTTCATCGAAAGCCAGCAGTTGGGCAAATCGGTTTGCGGGCGGATGGACAACCAGTCCTGCAGCGCCTGGCAGGCATCCGGGTTCAATGGGACAAGGCGCTCTTTGTTGCCTTTGCCATGCACGATCAATGTACTGCGGCCGCGCTCCAGGGTGAAGCTGGAAAGCTGCATGGAGACCACCTCGCTCAACCGGATGCCGGTGGCTAACAGGAAGCGTACCAGATAGACATCCCGCCGGTAGATGCGCCAGCGATAAGGGTACCGCTCCGGCGTGGCCTGTTGATGTTCTTTCTCCAGAGCGCGCAGCAGTGCGTTCTGCTGGTTGCGATCCAGATAGCGGGGGCCTGGCACCGTGCGGGCCAGTTGGTGAACATGCTCCATGGGTGAACTGGAGATTTTGCCGGACTGACAGGCCCAGTTGAGGAAGGCGCTAAGGGCTGAGAGCTTGCGGTTAACCGATACGGCGCGCATACCGCGAATAACCTGCAGGTGTTGACGATAATCGCGGATATCGATGCTGGTGATGTTTCCGGCGGTAAATGGTGCGGCGTTGGTCTGCTCAAACCAGGTGGCAAACAGGTCGAGGTCGCGCAGATAACCCGAGATGGTGATTGGTGAGCGGTCCAGCGTGTGCAAGTAATTTGAAAATTCATTGATTTCGGCGTTCATGCTTGTCTCCTGAAGGTGAACTCAAACGGTTTACCAGTATTCCAAAGTGCCTAATCCCAGCTCTTCAGAATATTCGAATATGGCCCAGAGTACCCATCCCAGGGCACGGACGCTGGGCAAACTGTCAAAAGGACGTCCCGAATCCGGCACCTGAATATCCAGGTGGTAAAGGCTGGGTTGATACAGATACCCGGGGCCTTCACTGACCACAGCCCGAAAGGCAAAGCCGTTACCGATCCCAAAGTAATCCAGAAAGCTGTTAACCACCTGCTGCATGCGGTGCAAAATCGTCAGGTTGTTCCAACGAACCTTGCCATGGCCGCGGTGCATCTCGGTTTGCAGGCGCTCAAATAACCTGGGGTGCAGCTTGAGATAGTGACGCAGCAAAAAGATTGACTCAAGCGGAGGGGTACAGGAGTCCACAAAGCGATCATTGCCATGCGAAGCTTCGTAAATCAGGCGCATGACTGCCAGGAAACCTGTGGATGGTTTGGGTTGAGACCGCCGGGCGTCTTTATACATCATCAGCAGCCCTGAAAGCAGATCCAGGTCATCTTCCCAGTTCCGCTCAGGCAGCACCAGATCCCAGGAATGATTGGCTTCGGGTTCGCTTGCGGTTTCCACCTGGCTCAGGTCACGCCAGATATCTGAAGCACCAGGCTGCCAATCGGGGCGCTGTAAAAACTCACTCAGCGTGACGGCTAATAGACGGAAGGCGGGCTGCTGATTATTCGGGTGCAGGAGGGCAAAAACCTTCTTCCACAAAGCACAGGTGTTTTCAAAGGCAGTGCCGCGCGTCAGGTTGATTACCATCCGAACCTCGGGCAAATAGCTTGCGGCAGCCTCGCTCTGAAAGAAAGCGATCTTATGCTCCAGGCTTTCAGTTACGCGGCGGGTCAAATCGGAATTGGCAGACTGCTCCACTTCATACATCAGAAGCTGACCATTGGGCATAGTGACAACATGGTCGGGTCGGAGCGATTGCCCTTCAGAAAATACTACCCGCGAGTCGGTCTGGATTTGAAGCCCGGCGCGCGTGGCGGCAAAGTGAATCTCGACCATGGCCAGGGCATGCGCAACTGCCAGACTGCTCTTCAGGCAATTTGCCCGGGCATCGGCATGGCCCAGCGCCCGGAGCAAAGCGGCCCCGGTTTCGTCCAGAACATAGATGATGGGCTGGCGGCCCCGAACACCTGGCCGCTCAATGGGTTGATCAAAGGTGTGATAGAGCGGAGGCAGCCCGGCGCTGCAGGCGTTCATTTTATCCAATACACGAGACAGCCGGGTGCGTTCCATTCCAGATATCTGACGCAGCTGCAAGGCATCTACCACGCCCATGGGGACGAAAGCAGACATGACCTGCTGCCACTCGCCGCCAGGAAGCTGCGCCTCGAGATTGGACTGTAGATTGGTGATGGTATTGTCGTTTGCGCGCATAAAACAAATCCTTATAAAGCTGAGGTTCTATAATATAGACAGGTATTAAGAGTGTGTGCGGCTGTCTCGTCCCAACAGGTCCGAGAGCTGTAAGTAAATCCGAGCCAGATGCCGCCTCTGTCTTTCCACAGTCTCTCGCAGCCGCCGGACTTGATCGTTGGATTTACCCAAATTAATCTCAAGTTTGTTGATCAATTCCTTGCGCTCATCAACTGCCTTGAGTGCTTCAGCAAGCTGCTTTTTCTGGCTGGCAAGCTCATCTGCCAGCTTCTTTTTTTCGGCCTCTTTCTGATCTGCCCAGTTTTTGATGTAGGCGGTCAGCGCATAAATCAAGGCCCGGTAGATATCTCCGGGAGCTCCGTTTTGCTGCAAAGCCGCCAGGGCTGGACTGAGATTCAAATCCGGAAATGCGGCCTGCAAGGGTTGAATCAAATGGGTTGAGATTTCCGAGTACAGATTGGGAACAGGGTTGGGGGTTCGAAACATGGTGCGTACACCTCCAAAGAAACTATTGATCAGGGTTATCTTCCCGGCGGTAATCGGGTTGAGTACCGCCGGCGTTGAACAAGAGGCCCGTTGCCAGAGTGCTGTCTTGCAGTAAGAGCCGCAGTTGGTGCGTGTGAGCCGGATGCAGCCGCTCTGCGCTCACAACAATCACGGCAATGACCGATTCCACCAGCAGGTCAATGTACCCCAAACCTACCTGCCGGGTTCCGCAGAGCCGCGGGATCGAGAGTTTTTCGCGGGTACGCAAACCTGAGCAGCGCAGTTCAGCCGCCAGACGGATGCGCAGATAATCGGCAGGATCCGCCAGTGAACCGTCACCAGACCGCAGCTCCACCCGGATGCGGTAGTAGAGCTTAATGATCATTCCCGTCAGGTCAGCATCAGGGCGGTGGAGAGAAGGCCAATCAACCGCAGGTTGGGATGATAAAACGACTGGCAAAGGCCGCTGCCGGGCTCCCCATAAAAGCCGCTGGGAGGCCCTCCAGTGAGGCTTTTGGGGTGGGGGTATCTCAATACCACCCCAGGTCATTTTCAAGGCTTGTAGGGCTTCCTGGAGGGCTTCCGTAGGCGGCAACGTATAGAAGAACGTAGGCAAAACGTGTTTTGAACGTAGGCACAACGTAGGCAAGACCGCATTCGTAGATTTTTGAGCCCAAAAATTGATTGAAATTTGCCCAAACATGGTTACCTGCCGCTGTTCCAGCGAACACTGGCGGTTGTGGAGGGCTGCGGGGTCAGTTGAAGCGTACCAGAGCGATAGGCTTCAAGGCCGTGCTTGAGCAGGACCGCAGCAACTTCACCAATGGGAAAATAAATGTAAGCAAGATCTTTGATCCGTTCATGCAGTTCATCGGGAAGCCGGTAATGAGCAATCTCCTGCCAGGTTTTGGGGCCGGGCCTGGATTTTTTCCGGTGGCTGGTTGGGGCGGGCGGCGGCTGGGGATTCCAGCCCTTGACCGCCCAGCCAGCGCCGTTGAATGGAAAAAGGGTCATTTTCTGCGTATGCGGGCGGGGGTTGATTCTTCCATCCAGGCGCAGCGTGCCGATATCGACGCAGTTAATCGCATACTCGATAAACGCCCGGGCAACTTCATCGGCCGGTACGGAAAGCGACTTGGCAACCTCAAGAACAGCCGCGCGCAGGTCTGCCGGCACCCCGCGATAATGCTTGGAGCGGTTTGCTCCTTCCCAGCGACGCGTTCGTTTCTTCTTCCGTTCAGGCGGCGGCAGATGGCTCAACAAACCGGGGACGGCACCCGCCGATCCCGTCAATGGATTAGGTTCGGGTAATTCGTCTTCAAAAACACTCCGGCGAGTCATCACATCATCCTCCCAGATCAAGCCAGTGAACAGACCCGATCGACAACTGCTTCATATTCCTGAGCAGCCCGGCTGGCAGGATCTTTTTCGTAAATGGTCAGGCCTTCAGCCGCGCACTCACGCAGGATGGTAGCCCGGTGGATCGGGGGCAGCAGCAGGCTGCCGAAGGCCCGGGCGACATCTTTCATCTCGGCACGGGTTTCACGGGTCTGTTCATCATAAAGCGTTGGCAAGACACCGATCAGCGTCCCACCCCACCCCTTCTCCTGCCGCAGGGCGGTTAAAGTGGTGATCAACTGTCGCAGACCCTGGGCGGCAGCGTAATCAGGTTGGACAGGCGCCAGAACATAATCACTGGCCCAGACCGCACGCTCCTGCAGCCCGCCCAGGGAAGGGCTGGTATCCAGGATGATGTAGTGCAGGCCGTTGCCGGTAAAGTACTTCAACACGTCAGCAATATATGAGACCGGCTTGGCCAGAGCGACAATGGTGGTTTGAGCAATGGCTGTTTCTGTACCGCCAGGGATTATCCACAAGTTTTTGCGTCCAGACGATCTGACACGCTGCTTGAGAGCGGTCAGGTCTGGGCCGCGGGGTTCACCGGCGATGCGTGAAGCCAGCACAAAATAGATGTCGGCGCTGGGGTTGATCCCCAGAAAAGTAGCACTTTGTCCCTGGGGATCGAAGTCAACAATGAGCACCTCCTTGCCGCGGCGCGCCAGGCCATGGCCGAGGGTAACGGCTGTGGTGGTTTTACCAACGCCGCCTTTGTGATTTGCGATACATATAATTCGGGTTGACATCTATAACCTCCATACAGGTCAGCGCTCAAGACTGCTTATCGGGATTATGCGGGTTAGGGTTGGGTTCGTCATCTTCTTCTAATAAGAAGGCACAAAAAACGTCAAGGAATTTGCTGATTTGGCGTAAATGATGTGCAATGGCATCTGGTCCGCTGAAGCTGGGGACGGCATTGATGATTTCGACTATTTGTTCTTTGCTAAAAGTCAGGCGCTCATCAAATCCCCCAAACGCGTCATTAAAAGCAGCGATACGGGTCCGGGTTTTTCGATCGGTTTTCAATCGGTTCAAATACGCCATATGGGCATAGGCTAAAATTTCACTGAATTGTGAGCGGATTTCAACGCTTTCGTTAAAGTCCCAGCCGACCTCATAGGGGAAGTAATCGACCACATACGTTCGAGTGGCTGTTCTGAAACCCAGGTGTCTAAAATCAGACTCCTCGGAGTAGACCTCAATTGGAGCACATTGGGGAATGATGATCCGGCAGGCTGGATTGTGATGAATATGAGCGGGAAATTCCACATAAGGCAAAGCGCCAGCAGGGATACGTTCAGACAGCTCGGCCAAAACTTTTTTACGTTTGGCTTCCCACTCCTGACGCACTTCGTTGCTCGTTTCATAAAAATCGGTTTCTACGGTATCGTCGTCGTCATTTCCACGGAGTTCAGCCAGGATTGCTTTTTCCTCCACATGCAGCCGCCGCTGTCCATCTAACAAAATCGAGTAGAGATCTGTTGGAAATACTGTGTTGTGATCCATTTCAAATTTGTCCTTTCTCAATGTGATTTTTGAATTTGAGGTGAGTCAATCATCAATACATCAACGATTAGCTGGCACCTCCTGTTTCTCCGTTTCAATCGGTTGGAGAACCGCTGGAGGGCATTCCGGTGGGTTGGAGGAGGATGGAGGGGTTGGGTGGTTGGAGAGGGCCTGCCGGGTTTTAGGCGTTACCGTGTACCCATTGTTATGCATCGGGTCTTTTGCAATCCAGCCGCGCAGAGCCCATGATTCCAGCCAACGACGAGCTCGCCACTCTGAAACGCCAGTCCAGGTCATCACACGCTCACGCGTTAGCTGTGCCCCGTTTTCGGCTATGGCCCTCTCAAACAAGTTGCGTTCCTGGTTTGTAAACACTGGCATGATTGCAGCGGAATCAGAGAGCAGCAGTTTATCCACATAAAATGTCTGAATGGGCCCCCAACGATCTGTAATCGCCAGACCAGGCCGGGTAACCGGAATATGTTCAGCACCTGTACAATTCAGCCGGCGAGCCATATCGGAGCTCCGAATATGAAAACAGATTACCGTGCTCACCTGGTCGCGCAAGGGGCCGGTGATCTCTTTTGTAAACTCCTGGGCCGAAAAAACAATACTGAGCCCGAATTTTCGTCCGCGCCATCCCAATGAAGCTATCCGGTCCTTAATTGCCGGCGCCGCGGTCACAATTGCCGGGAATTCATCCAGAATCACCAGGGCACGGTTCATGATGGGCAGCTGTGCTGAAACAGCATAGCGGTTATATTCATCTAGATTTTCCGGGTAATCCGGGGCTGATTTGAAGAGATCTGCCCGCTGATTACATTCCGCCAATGCCCGATCCACCAAATCCAACGCGTCGCCGGGAGTAGAAGCCAGGGGAGCAAGCAGTGCCGGGTGATTGGCGATCATCGGGACGGTGGCCTGATCCATATCCGCA
>Ga0208459_1003661_pt1 | contig 11952 bp, 4 predicted proteins | sample AD_UKC087_MetaG_FD_184433 | JGI IMG/M metagenome (GOLD analysis project Ga0208459, IMG submission 184433) | Active sludge microbial communities of municipal wastewater-treating anaerobic digesters from USA - AD_UKC087_MetaG (SPAdes) (version 2) | ecosystem: Engineered > Bioreactor > Anaerobic >... | reverse complement strand
TGAATGGGATGTGAAAGGGATAGGGCAAAGGGCCTGTAGCCATTCAGAGCAGGAATGATGGTGGGAATCGCTGAATATGATGCCTATAAAGGAGTTAACTGCAATGTGACAACGAAAACTGCAAATAGTGCAGCGAAACCTGCAAACTGTCGCATCCTTATGCATCGTAGGACATCCTTAACAAGACCCCTTTGAGTGGTTTTTGACAAGATTTCTGCAATTTAGATCACCGAAAATTGCAAATTGTGACAGGAAAATCGCAAAGCGACATAGCTCACTTGAGTTAATGCACAGAATTATTGTTTATTGGTCTTTGGAGTATGTTCGAATATGGCAGCTACACCGTATTTCATTTTTACACCAAGCATCTTTATATAACAGGATGGCAATCTACGGTATCTTAACACTAAATTCGCACCATCAATATCGGCCGGTGTATTAAGATTCACTTTTCCAGTTTCAAATAGTCGATGATACAAATGGTCATCAGTTAAGACATCTCTGATGAACTTCTTATCTTCAGGGGCATCCATTTGTAAATCTGAGAACCTAAAATTCTCGAGGTTTATTTGAACATCAAAACATATTTTGTCATTATCTGCCCCAAGGGCTATCAATCTTTCTCGAATAGTTGATTTTCCCTCCTCGGTTCCGAGTATCGATAAGATAGTGATTCGTGATGCATTAACAATCTTATCTTTGAACTCCTCATGTTTAGTGTCCTTGAGTGACCAAAAATGATCCTTTCTGCATTCAGCATTACCTGTCGCATAATACTCAACTGCATCTGATAGTTGTTTACCCGACATAAAGGAGTCATTAACGATGACTATATGCTGAGCTGTTGATTCCAAGAAGTGTTTCAAAGATATTTTTCCATTTATGTCTCTAGCCCTATTCATTACTTGTACTATATTCACAAGACCATTATTATTCATAAGATCTTCATAATGGAACACGTTAACGCTGCTATCTCCACAATGGTAAGCAAGCTTATCAACAAACAACTTAGCTTCATCCCTTGAGAAGCTTCTATGAGAAGCTACTAGGGCAACAAACCAGGGATATAAGTGGTGAAGGAAAACGTCAGATGTTTGACCTATATCATCGTATGCTGTTAGTATATCCAGACCTTGTAACGAATATTTGTTGAAAGCAGCTAACCATAAGGATAGCTTATTGACTGATTGTTGAGCTAAAAGATCTCTATGATTCTCCAAAGCGGTAAGCGCTCGTGTCAATTTAACACCACACGCTTCTAATGTATGCCGTATCTTCCAGAAAGATTGATAGTATATCATCCTACTTGAAGGCTCTTTTAAACTACTGACAAACAACGAAGATCGTTTTTCAATTATCTCGTAGACTTTGGTTAAAATATCTGGGATAATTACGATAAATGTGATATCAGAAGATTGCAGAATGTACTTCCTTTTATGAGAAACCAACTCTCGCAATATGTAGTCCTTTTCTTCGGAGAATTCGATAGCAGCGCTATCAATATCCTCTATGTCTAAAAAGTAAAGTCGTTTACCACCTCCAACGATCATATTTGAGTTATACTCTATAGTATCCCCTTTTAGCTCTAACAATTCTGCTCTGTATATTTCAAAACTCTCAAACAAGCGATAGGGTTCACTTGGAGCAGTAATTAACTCGCTAATCATAGATACTATCTGCTCTGATAAATCATCGAAGAGTCGAGAAAATGGTGGATCATCCTGTGGGGAATCGAATAGACATACTGATCTTTTGAATACTGACAAAAACGAGTATAATCTCGATTTACTTGAATTAACATTATCCAAGAAGTCCATATCATCGACCCAAAATAGCATGTAAGACAGACTTCTATCTTTGGAGTCAAATTTGTTAGCAAATGTTTCTTTTATACTTAGATAGCCGTCAAGAAACGTAAAGCAATTAAGGTTCTTCCCTTGTTCCAATGTTCTGATAATCAAGTTAACCGTTACCTTTTCGTAGTCCAATAGAGTTTCGTATCTGACTGATTTTGCCGAATCTAAGAAACTGACCACATTATGTAACCAATCTTCACTCTTAGATTTAAACCAATTCTCGTCACCCATGAAGTATTCTCTCAGTGTTGGGTGGGAACTCATTTCTTCAGTGTGGTAGTAATCGAACAACTTAACCTTCTTCCTATCAAGAGCCCTAATAAGTAACCTTGTGTACTCAATCTGCGTGTTACTGGTACTTGTTTCTGACCCTATACATAGGGCATCTGGAACAAAATAATACGGAATCAGCGGAACATCCTCGCCATTCAAACTGATGAAAATACTAGAATCATAGTAAACAATGGGATATCTATCAATAGCACCTAAGTATTGCATACGAAAGGACTCCATTGATTGAGCTAATGAAGCTAGTCGATCCATGAAAGCTGCATCTTCCATTTCTACATGAAACATACTTTCAAATTTCGTCTTTTGTGTATTAGACATATATTTGTACACATGAAATTCTGGGAAAAGGGCATCTTCAAGATGCTCTGGTGCGAGATACTCAAAATCAGGACAATCATGCGTTTCATTGTTAATGCAAACCATCCACTCAGTTTCAGCATTATCAGTAATAACCAAAACACTATTGTGCATGAACTCAGAGATGTTCATTCTAGCATCAAGAGGGTATAATCTTTTTAATGGATCAAGTAAACAACTCAATACTGGAGAAGTACCATACAACTCACTCAAATCAAACGGAGGATTTTGTATTAATCTAGATTTCTCATTGTCCTCCAAATTGCTAAAAACTATGGCTAGTCGTGAGATAAATCGTTGATAAGGAAGCGAAGCTGTCCCCGATGTCTTGAGCAATTCACTTCCTTTCTTACCGAACATGAACAAGCCAATCACGCTAGAAGAGGATAAATCTAGTTTGCCTTCGGTATCAGAATTGACTTCAATCATTTTTATCCATCCGTCGGAAAGTTCTGTGACGATGCTGTTAATCTTTTTCCATACAAACTCGTATGTTTCATGGCATACCTTCGGGTCGATGCCACACTCTAAGTAGAAACCTGAGAAAAAGCACGCGATATTATAGAAGCAATCTGCAATTTCACTGGAACTGACATCAAGGTGTTTTCTTCCACTGCTTTCTTGATCAAGACGAACCCTATTAAAGATATTGGTAGATGTTTGTTGTAAAAGCTCTTGCGGTGCCTTCGAGGATAATGCAAAACTAAACAGGTCTTGTATAAACATGTTTATATCCTCAACTCCATTAACAATAGATATAATTCGTTGAGCATCTGTTGCAGTAGGTTTTAAGACCAAACCCGATGAACAGATTCTTCTAATCATGTCAATAGTTAGGAATTTTGCTAGATACTCTGGCAACTCATTTCCTGAACAAAATGCCAAATTTGCAACTGCCTCAACAAAGATATCGCTGGTATCACCGGATTCAGCAATTTTCAAAAACAACTCCTCAACTGGAAGTCTGTCACCATTTTCAACATATCTCTTTGTCGCTTCTTGTATAAATGCATGCATTGATAACCCTCCTCTATGCATTTTATCATAACCATCTAAATATGCTTCTTTACTTTTACTCAAGTAGTAGTCATAGAAAACTTTGTAAACTGAACCTCTATAATGCGATGAAGTAATCACGAAATTTTCATATTCTTTCTGAGTTGGCTTGTAGAAAATGCTGTCAATTTTATTCTTATACAAAACGCCAATTTTATCTTTGTCAATATTGCTAAGATTGACGATACTAAAGATTGTTTGTATGTACTTGTTCACACCAGATTGGGGAAGTATTCTCGAGTTTGACGCAAATGTTCTCGCATTATAGTTGGATTCTTCAGAGTACTTTTCTAACTCTCTCGAGTTCCTGAATTCCAATATAGAACAAATTTGTGTTTTTTCCTGATTGATTTTTAAGGAGTGTCTGGCCAAATAACTCTTAAGTATCACACTCAACTCATTCGCGTGGTCAGCTTCAGGGAGTATGATAAACAAGTCATCTACATATCTAAGATAAATACCATCTTTCATGCCTACAGCATCAGAGATGATCTTATCAATATCTTGCAGGTACAGCTCTGACAAATATCTTGCAAACGCAGGACCTTGGGGGACTCCTGTTAATCCACTTATATGGTATGCTCTACACAATGATAGCAAGTAATGGATAATGTTCCGATAAACTGCTTGTTGGGAAGGTGTAAGTTGACTAATGATGTTATCTATGGATTTTGAAGCTTCCTTTGTCAGCATTAATTCTAGTATGTCGATATCTACCGAATCGTAGAATCTATACAGGTCTATCTTTAATAGTGTGTAGTTATCGAAATCATCATTACTAATTATCTCTTTCAAAGAGTTAATAAACGTATGCCACGTTTTCTGATATGGCTCGAACACGTGGTTCCCATAGAAGCTCTGTGCAATTTTATATGAATAGGTTTCGTCACTCTTAAGAGTGTTAAACAGTCTACTCAAAGACCAAACACATGCTGTTGAAAGTACACGATTAAGTGGATCAAGATTAGCGAGGGTTCTGATTTTGTCTTTTTCATTTCTTTCAAATAAGTAATAGAAGGGCGGAGTATTCGCTTCACCACTAATAAGTGCTTGATACCAATGTGAGAACTTATTGAAACTTATACCCTCTATATGTTTTAGATTGTGATACATTGTTATCTCATCATTCGTTCTTGAGTACCAGTACTCAGAACTTCTTATCTTAGAATATGCAACAGCATTGATTTCAGAGAAATCCCAGCTTGCAAAATCTATTGTAGTATTATCAAGGTATTCAATAGGTGATTCTTTTAGGCAGTCTTCACAAAGGTTTGGATACAATGTTCTAAGATAATTGCATTTTAACGGATAGTAAGATAACTGCTCGAGCTTCTTCTCTGTCACATCCGGTCTGAAATTGGGGAGTCTGGAGAAGAACTGCCTTAGTAACGAAAGACCATATTGTTTATCTGTAGCTGTTTCAAGCCTGTTTAGCAGACCAACAATAATCTCTCTAATTCGATTAGGCAATCCGAGTTCATAGTCCTTTAACAAGAAACTAATTATGTGGCACTGGCTTAACTTAGCAAGAATTGTGTCTATATCTACATCCGATGATACTTCTAACGACTTAACCCTCAAGTAAACTGGGCTAGAGTGATTATCAGCTGATTCTTCAAGTACGATTCTAAGTGCATCAAATACATCACATGGTCTCATCTTAACAATTTGCTCAAGCCTTTTGACTTGATCAATGAGTAAATCAGTAGTTAGGTCATATATCTGGAAACCACAAATCTCACATGATCTATCTATATCACAGATAAATGAATAACAACCAGATTTTACGTGTTTTGATAATGGGATTTTTACACCCAGGCCAACCCGCTTACCCCTTTTACTCGTACTTGGAGTTTTTGGGAATAGGTCTACATTAATTATATCTCCTGCTCCTAGATTACTTTTATAGAGTATACTTTTAACTAGTTCATAGGCTTGGCTTTTAGATATTGGGCTACAAAGATGTATCCATACGTGAAACCCCCTATTGCCGGAGAATTCTATGAGGTGGCTTATACCATTTGTATCAAGTAATTCTTTGACTTTCTTCACGTTTTTTAGAAGGTGTTCAAAGTCATCAGGGTTGATACCATGCTCAATCCTCTTTGAATCGATGTCAATATCAAGACATACCCATTTGACATATCCATTTCTCTCTTGATATGCTAAAATGCTTTCTTGCTTCAATAGAACATTAGCTATCAAAGTATATGAAACAGGCGACTTAATGTATTGATAATTGCCATCTGACCTTTGCTTTGCGTACCTTGATTTGTTAGTGAAGAAAACCTCATGTACTAACTGCGAAAATTGGGTCATTAATATTCTATCATGCATGTCATATCCTATATACACATTGGCATTGGCTTATACTTGAGCTCTGTTTACATACGTCACTTCAAAAGCTCTACACTTTCGGTATCTCTGGTTCCTATTCTCCAGGGCAAAGGCGTCTTTATGATCAAAGGGTTGGAAGATGTCCAATCCACGCCCCAATACGATCTTCCAGCCATTATCGCTTTGGATGTAGCGGTCATGGATGGTGTCATCGATCTCATAAGTGAAAGTAATTCCAACCTTGCTACAGGAGCTTTCTATCTGGCGGAAATACTCCTCTTGGTTGGAGTCCTGATACTCGCTGTGTTTGGTGATCAGATGGACTGCAACCTCGTCGGCATCGCTTTTTATGGCAGCCACCACTTCCATGAACTCCATCAGATTGCGGCATTGGTAGAAGGAGCCGACAAAGGGGTCTTTGATCTCGATCCTTTTTGAGCCTTTCAGATACCTGGCAAAGAGCCTGCGATATGAGATCCCGGTCTGGTTATCCTGGATGGCGAAGTTCCCCGGCTTCAAAATAGGCTCTTCCTGTGCTTCTTTATGTTCAGGTTGATCTGCACCACCAGTTTCTCCTGTTTGCTCCTCCTGGGGCTCTTTATCGTCTTCTGTGGGACCTTCTTTTCCATGGTAGTAGGATGGATACTGAATCTCCTCGGCAGTCTTCACGAAATGCAGGTTCTCTTCCTGGTCTGTATAGGCAAAGCGCACGGCTTCGTAGGTCTTGTCTATACGCATCAATTGGTCTTTCACCCGCTTGCGGTTCTCCATTGCGTACTCAAGCAGTTCCGTAATCTCGTCCTTTGATGCCACTTGATTGGGATAGATCACCTTCATCAAGCCGGAGAAGGTCTTTTGAATCCCATCCCGGTCACGGGTGGAGATATCCGAAACCAGATCGTAATGCTCACGATAAAGGGCAGAAAAATCTTGATTGCGAAAAGCACGCAGGATCTCAGCCAGGTAATCCACCACAAAGCCATAACCGGAAGAGAACATCTCGCCCCGGATGATCGGCACTTCCCAACCCGGCAGATAGCCATGCAACCTGTCCAGATAGGCAGAATCATAGTATTGCTCCGGCAGTTCGCTAAACAAATCAGAGTGCTTCAGCATATAAGCCACACTATGCTGAGTATTGCCCACAAAGGTCATGGAAGCTTCGGCTCCCAAGGTCTCGATACCCCGCGAAAAAGTCTTATTCGCCATATAGTTCTTCATGATGTCCACAAGGGCTTTATCAGCTTTCTTCTTGCGTCCGGCAAACTCATCAAAAGCAACTACATCCCAGAAGCCCACCAATCCTATCCTGCCATTAGAGTTGTTCACAAACAGCTTTGGTACCGATACTTCACCACCTGAGATCAAGATGCCATGCGGTGAGAACTCAGAATAGATATGCGATTTACCGGTTCCCTTGGGTCCCAGTTCGATCAGGTTGTAGTTCCTCTCGCAATATGGTACCAGCCTGGTTAGCTGCATCAGTTTCAGGCGTCTGCTCATGAATTCCGGATTGAAGCCGATGCTCTGGATTAAGAGATCTATCCATTCATCGCTGGTAAACTCAGAGCGCTTTGCCAGGAAGCTATTCATATCGAAGCGGGACATCTGGATCGGCTTGATCGAGTTTAATAGCCAGGGACTACTGTCTCTATCCTCGGTATAGCTGTATTCAAGCTCAGCGATGCACCACACTCCGCTCACCAAAAGCTTGGGATGGTTCTTCACGATCTCGGAACTCACCACAACTTTAGATATCCCCATATTGGAAAAGCTTGCTTGATAGCAGTCCTTCTTCTCGTTGAGGGTCACGGCGATCTTGTCTATCACCTTATTGATCCGTGATTCACGCACGTTGGACTTGGTTAGTTCAGCATCCCGTCTGTGCACGTAATGCTTCTCCAGGATGCTTTTAACCGTCTCGATTCCGGCCTGAATCTCCGCTTCATCAGAAGTGGCACAATACTGCCCCAACAGGTATTCCAGTACATAGGTGGGAACTATGGCATTGCCCTTCACGGCTTTAACCAAGTCTTTCCGGACTACCAAGCCCTGAAAATGCTCGTTGATCTTCTTATCCAGATTATTCATCAATTCCTCCAGAATTTACACCTCAAAGTCTGAGCTGAACGCCCGCCTCAAAGTATATGTTTCGCTCTTGTAGAACTGGTATTTATTCGTGCCTGGTATGGGTTTCTCAAGTTTTAGAACAATCTGCTGATTGTTCGCCTGTTCCGCTTTGGTAGATAGCACCAAGGAACACTGGAATTCACGATCCCGGGGATTGTCAGAGCTATAATCAAAGTTGATCGTTTTTTCCTCTGAGATCAGATCACCGGACTGTGAATAGATCCCAGCTCTCAAGGTTACGGGTTGCATTTTATCGTTAACCGGGTCACGCTGGTAGAGCTTTACCACCAATTGTCCAGTGCTGATTATTCTTCCACTGGTTGAGAGAATTTCCACATCCACAAACTCCACATCACTCACTCTCTTCTTGTTCACTCGGATAATCGGTACCACAATCTCCTGTAAGGAAGCCCCTCCGTGCACATATCTACTTCCTGAACCTTGTCGTTTCATTCTTTGATTTGCAAGGGGCAGCATAACTTCGATATCTCCATTTAGCCCTAGCTGTTTAGAGCTAAAATGCATCAGGGCAGCGTTGCTCTTCAAATCTGTTCCCAAGATAAACCGGCGGTGCCTGTACAGCACATTTCCAGAAACATCCGAATCGCTCAGGAAATCGCTATCTTCCAATGCCCTGTGTTGATACAAGAATCCGTGATCTGTGGTAATGACAATGTTGTTTGCATTACCCGAAGTCAATTTCCGTAGTATTTCAATGATCTCTACTATAGCTGATTCCACAGCTTCAAAGACCTGGCTTTCCGTGGTCAGATCATCTCCCAAGGCGTCAATTCTGTTCTGATAAACATAGATAACATCATAATCACGGTAGAGCTTTTTGCTTTCGTCAGAGTTCCTGCTGAGTACTTCACTAGCCTTCAGCAGCAGAGATCTTTCCTTGGTATGAAGGTTTAGGATTTTCCTGCGATACTCGCTACCCTTACTGCTGATACCATCCACTTCTACCGATGCATCTGGTGTAATACTGATCTGCTTATGAGGAAGCAAAGCAGCCATGCCCAATTGTGTGTAGCTCGGTAACATTCCCAGACAGGCCCCAAGCTCTGCCTCATATCTGTCCTCCTGGCGAATCTGGCTCATAAGCTCGCTACCTATCTCGTAGCGCAAGGCATCGGAGATAATCACAAAGATCTTCTTATTTGCTTCCAGATAGGGGCTTATCTCTTTCTTCCAGAATTCCGACTGCGGGGTGATCACTTGGGATTTATAGCTTTCCATGTTCTTTATTTGCCCGGTAAAGGCAATCGAAAGTGGGAATAGAAAGCTATTCAGGTATCGGTTTTCGATGTCTTCATATAGCTCATTTAAAAGCTTCGGCTGATTTGCTTTTTGGTAGTGATAGATGAACTTACGATACTGAAAGTCCAGCTTATAGAACTGATTGAGATACTTCTGGATGCCCTCATCAAAAGAATAAACGCTTATGTCCAGAGTATTCATCAGGTGGCGCAGATTTGCTGCGCTTTCCAAAGCACCGTACTCGTGGCTAAAGTCATCATACCAATGGCTTAGCATCCTCCGTCGGATAGTTCTTTCCACTTCAATCAGCCCGATGGTTTCTCTACCTATAGATTGTGTCAATTCACTTAGGATCTTCTGTTCAATCAGCTCGAAATAGTCAATGTCTGTGATGTCTTTCAAATCCCGGAGCTGTAGATCCTGCTCAATCCCAAGCCACTCACTGCATTGCCTGGAGAGCTCGCGGAATGCCTTGCGATATCGAACATGGTCTTTGAAACGCTTCAAAAGATAGATAGCTTCTTGATCCAGTGAGTGTGCTTTGTCCAAGGCTGAGTTATAAGCTGCGCCAAATATCTCGAGGCAAAGATCCTTGATAGTAGCTGGCTTATTCTTGTAGCCCAGGAGCTTGTGTATCTGTATCCAAAGCCAGGAATCCAACCCGCATTTCTTGATCAGATCAAACTGCTCTGTGGAACCCTTGGCAAGCTCTTCAAAGAGGCTCATAAGCACTTCATCCCATCTGGCTTCAGTGCTTGTTATCACTCCCAGCATCATCCACTTGGTTCTGGGTAGAGATTCTTTCCTATTGTGTATTTTCTTTATTGCGGCTATTCGCTTGGCTGATTTAAAGAAGTATTCATGCTCTTTCACAATATCCTGATACTCTCTGCCCCAGCCCAGCTCAGCCAATATCATCGAGATGGGATCTATCTTGATCTCCGTATTTGCCAGCAAGAGGTCCGCCAGCCAGTTATCCTGAATTTCAGGTTTGGGACAAGTGAAGTATAGCAGGAATTTCTCTTTGGGCTCTTGAATGAGTATCTGATACTTGAGTGAAAACTCGTTGTTATCCACAAACACTTTATTGATCCCGGGGAGATCCATCGAATCCAGATCAATCCTGTAAGTAGCGGCATCATCATACCAAAAGACAATCCGGTGCTCTTCAAATTGCTTTTCGATAAGCTGTTTTATTCTATCCATATTCTTAGCTCATAGGGGTTAGGGGTTAGGGGTTAGGGGTTAGGTTGGTGGTGGCTTTAAGCTTGGTGCGCATGGCGTTGAGCATACGCCCGATTTCATCACATAAAGCAAGGGCTTGGCTTGCATCTGTCTCTTGCATATACTTCAGCCTGATCGAAAGTAGTAACTGGGTTTCCAATTCGGTTAACGATCCTTGAGCTATTGCCAGGAAGTGTAAGTATTCTTGTTTGGACTCTCTGCCCTTACCTTCGGCGATATTGGAAACTATGGACACAACAGCCCTACGCATCTGATCCGTTAATGAATACAGCTCCGCCTTGGGAAAGCTGGCAGTAATCTGATACACCAATTCCGCCAGATCCATCCCCTTCTGCCACACAATCAAATCTCTATAAGATACCACTTTATTCAGCATATCATCTCCTTCCAACACCTAACACCTAACACCTAACACCTAGCACCTACTCCAAACCCGGTATCCGCTTAAGCACTTTACTGAACTTGGCGTAGTTCACCTTCACACCATCATCCAGGTCGATGCTTATCTTCTGGGTGGCCGTGGGATAGAGAGCATCCCGTTCCCAGTATTCAAGTTCTGAGATGATCTGCTCAATCTTATCGATTTCTTTACGAGCTTTGATTCTCTCTTTTTGTGCGCTATCTCCGCCTTCTTCAATCTTGCTTAGTTCCGTCACTTTGTTTTTCAGTTTAAAGACGTATTCTCTCAGGTAATCACTGAGCACAATTGAAGCTGTGTCTGGCGTGTAGCGGTGCATATAAACAAGTGCGTTGAAGCTGCCCTTGGGGCTACTGAATAGCCAATAGATGGGGCGTTTTTTATACATTTTAACGTGATCGTTATAGAAATCCTTGTTGAAGTAAGTCCGGATGTCTTTGCCAATCGCTTCCTCAATATAGCCGATGTTCTGCGTAACGTGATCCGTTCCAAATGCCACCTTCAAGAATGCGTGGAAGCGGTTAACTATATCGTCGTCAAACCATTCACCATCAAGAATTGGGATCACATTGTCTTTATCAGGCATGAAGCTAGGATTAGGAACTTGTTTTAGATAGTCTCCCAAGGTCTCTCCCTGATTAGCCAAAATCAAGCCCGGTTTATCAAGGGAATATCTGCCAAACATGCAGCCCACGGCATAGGAGATCAATTCCTTCATAGTGTCTGCTAAGAGCCGCTTCTCCAAATCTACATTTATGGGGAATTCCCTAACACCTAAAGCTCTAACCCCTAAAACCTCACCCCTAACACCTAGCACCTCGGGGTTTACCCCGTATCGGTAATAGGGATTACAAGTAAGCGTGATCTCCTTCAACGGAACCTCTGGACTCAACTCATCCTGCAAACCATAAGCTTCAATGAATATCCGGTTATTCTCCTCTTCCAGCTCCTGCATCTTGAGAGTGTCTTCAATCCACTGCTCTCTCATCTTTGTATAGCATT
>Ga0208459_1003658_pt1 | contig 11958 bp, 5 predicted proteins | sample AD_UKC087_MetaG_FD_184433 | JGI IMG/M metagenome (GOLD analysis project Ga0208459, IMG submission 184433) | Active sludge microbial communities of municipal wastewater-treating anaerobic digesters from USA - AD_UKC087_MetaG (SPAdes) (version 2) | ecosystem: Engineered > Bioreactor > Anaerobic >... | reverse complement strand
TGTGGTCCCGTGCCCCGGGCAGTTCGTTGAGCGGGACGGGATAGCTTTCAGCAGCGCCTGTACCTGCTCCCTTAAGCATCGAGAGCACCCTGTCCCTCATGCCTTTTCCTTCAAGCACAACAGGGAAACGGAGCAGGGCATTCCCGCAGGTCTCATCTTCTCCCGGATAAGCGATGCGGGGGGACAAGGGGGCTAGCAGTTCCCGGTACCTGCGAGTCAATGCCAAGCGAAGCTCCCTCAGATCATTGAAGGAACCGCAGAAGGTTCCCATCAGTCGGGTAACGAATCTATTGTTTTTATGGACCTTGAAGTCCGGATGGAAGATTGTCTTTCCAAGCCCGAGCCAGGGCATCGACTCTGGTATCCAGTACAGCGGGGGACGAAAGAACAGTGAATAGAGCACGAGGCTGAGCAGGTAAGCCAATGAATCTCTCAAGGAATCACCGGATGGGAGGCGGGAGTACTCCTCGTGTATCAATGGGTCGACAGATGGATTGGAAACCACGATGGAGCCACCTCTCAGGAGGCTGAGAGGCTTGCCGCGCCCGAAGCTGAAAATGGCAAGGTCTCCCCATGTCCCCAGCGGCTTCCCGCCATTGCAAAGGGGGGTGTCGCCTCCTTGAAAATGATTCCCGAATGCCTGGGCTGCATCCTCTATCAAAAAAACATTTCTTTCCCGAGCCAAGTCCCGCAACGCATCGAGCCGCTCCGGCAGGCCCAAAAGGTGTACAGCGATGACAGCCAGCGTATCGTTCCCCATGAGAGAAGCTGCCTTCGTCAGATCCATTCGGAACCACTTTTCCTCCAGATCGCAGAGAACCGGCTCAAGCCCGGCCCTGACAGTTGCAGCGACCAGCGACGGGCACGAATATGCCGGGATGATGACTTCCCTCTTGCGCGAATGCTTTTTCAGGCTCGCAAGGGCTACATACAGGGCTGCGGTTCCGGAAGAGAAGCAGTAATAGCTGGAGGAAGCCAACACGCTCACCAGGAGATCATCCGGAGGATCTTTCAGATAAAGCATCCTGAATATTGATGGAAGTGACAGGGCGTTTCCTGCCGGAGCAAGCCTTTTCAGGGGGAATTCCATTCTCGTCATGAACTTCTATGAATAATCGGTCCAGGGGCAGATGTCCACCCGCGTCGCTTCGATCAACCATCTCAATGTGGAAGCGATTCTCGTTCCATGACAGTGTCAATGGTGGAAGCCTTCATAAAGTTATCATGTTTAACTTTGCTGTTGCCATGATTTAATATTCTTGTTATGAAAGTAATGACGATTCATTACTGATAAAATTATTATATTTTTCTTGCCGTTCGAGAAACTGCATCACGAATAATTCGCATTGTGCTTCACGTTATTTTTCATACTTGGTTTTGGGGTAATGAATCGTCATTATCCGGGGCGGGATGCACCTGCCCTATGGGCGAGAGGTGGTTTCAGGGTGAAGGGCAGTACGTTTAAAATTTTCTTGTTCGTGAGGTGCTCGGCGGGGTTATGAGAAAACTCATCAACTTCTGCATCTACCATCCCTACTGGATCATATCGGCTGTTGTTGCCGTATCAGTCTTTTTCGCCTTCCAGATTCCCCACCTGAGGATCGACCCCAGGGTCGAGATCATCCTCCAGAGCAACAACCCGGTGGACAGGGAGTATGTCGCGAACAGGAAGGAGTTCACGTCCTATGCGGATGTCCTTATCGGCATGCTCCACGATGACATCTTCAACGAGGCGTCACTGAAGAAGATCCAGGCCATCTCTGAGGAAGCCCAGACCATCAAGGGTGTCAAAAAGGTCACCAACATCCTGAATGTCAAATACATCAAGGGCAACGAGTCCGGTCTCGAGGTCACCCCCATGCTGGCGGAAGGCCAGCAGATCCCGGCCACGGCCCGGCAGATGGAGGAATTCAAGAGAAAGGCCACCTCATGGGACATCTACGAGGACCTGTTCATCACCAGGGACGGGAAGGGAACCGCCATATTCATCGTCCTGGACGAGAAGGTCCAGACCGACCAGATCGTCCCCATTTACTACCAGCTCCAGGACATCATGAAGAAGTTCGAAGGGCCGGAGCAGTTCTTCATCTCCGGCACCAAGGTGGTGGAAGCCCTCCAGGGCCACTACATGATCAAGGACCTGAAACTCCTTCCGCCGCTCGTGTGCATCGTCCTGCTCGTCTTCCTGTTCCTGTTCTTCAGAAACTTGAGGGGCATGCTCCTGCCGCTGGTCTCGGCGGGCATCGCAACGGAGTGGAGCATCGGCCTCATGCCCCTGCTCGACATCCCCCTCACCATGGTCACCAGCGCGCTGCCGGTCGCCATGATGGCCGTGGGCGTTGCCTACGGCGTCCACATAGTCGAGAACGTGTTTTCCGATTCGGTGGAGGGGGAAAAGGGGAAGGCCGGCATCAGCACCACGCTCAACCGGCTCATGATACCTGTCCTCATGGCAGGGTTGACCACGCTGGCGGCCTTCCTGTCCCTCTGCACCACGCCGGTCGTGCCCCTGACCCAGTTCGGCCTGCTCGCGGCCTTCGGGATAAGCGTTGCCATGCTCCTGGCACTGACCTTTGTCCCGGCCGTGCTTTCCGTCCTGGACTCGAAGACAGGGGAATACGTCCCCCACCACCACACGAGCAGGGACCTCATCTCTCCCCTCCTGAAGTGGCTCGATCACATCAATACCAAGCGGTACCGCTGGGTCCTGGCCGTCTACCTCGTGGTCCTCATCGCCTCAGTGGCGGTTGGCAGGCACGTCAGGAGCGATCTCAACCTGGTGGAGGATTTTCGCGAGCGCAGCCCTATCAGGGTCGCGGACAGGATCCTGAACGAAAAGTTCGGCGGCACGTCCCAGTTCAACGTGGCCATCAACACGAAGAGCCCCGACGATATCAAGGATCCCGCCGTCCTGAGGGAGATGGGCCGACTCCAGGAGAAGCTGAATGGCATCGATGGGGTAGGCAAGACCGTCTCCATCGTGGACTTCATCAAGCGGATGAACCAATCCATGCACGACGGCGATCCGGCCTTTTACGTCATTCCGGACTCGAGGGAGCTCGTTGCCCAGTACCTGCTCCTGTATTCGTTCTCCGGTGGCGGAGACGAGCTGGACAGCTTCGTGAACTACGATTTCCAGAACGGCCAGATCCTGCTCCAGATGAAGTCCCAGAGCGGGTACCTCGCCGACGACGTGGTGAAGGTGGTCGATGGTTTCAGGCACAAGGAGATGGAGCACCCGAACGTCACCCAGGTCGTCACCACAGGCCTCGCCATGCTTGCCAAGGAGTTCAACCGGCTCGTGGTGAGGAGCCAGATCCAGAGCTTCTGCCTCTCGTTCTTCCTCTGCTTCGTCATCACGGCAGGGATCTTCAGATCGTTCAGGCTCGGCATCTACAGCATGGTCCCCCTGATCATACCCATCGCGCTGGACTTCGGCATCATGGGTGGAACAGGGATCAAGCTCAACGCGGCAACAGCCACCGTGGCGAGCATCGACATCGGCATGGGCATCGACTACTGCATCCATTTCCTGAGCAGGTACCGGCACGAGATCAGGCTGGGCCGGTCGGTGAACGAGGCCATTCACACATCGCTGAACACCTCCGGCAGGGGCATCATCTACAATGCCCTGGCGGTTGCGGCCGGGTTCATGGTACTGGTGCCTTCCCAGTTCGTCATCATCTCCCAGCTCGGCCTCCTCGTCGCCATCGACATGATCACCATAGCCGCCTCAGCCCTGACCTTCCTCCCCATCTCCATCATGCTGTTCCCGCCGAAATTCGCAATAGAGCCGGCTAAAGAGGCCGTGACCGTGATCCCCATCAGGATGATCCCCAAGGGTATGCCGGTCAAGGGGGCGGGGGTCGGAACCTGCCGGGGGATCGGCATGGACGGGATGGAAAACGACATTCGGGAGGCCCAGCAGTAAGCGGCGGTCTGATACGCGCGCAGCAGATAACAAATGCTAATACTCTCTTCTTGGAGATCTACCCCTTGAGGGCAGGAAGATTCATTCCTGCCCTTTTTTCATGAGGGCAGGGCGTGCACGTCTAGATCACATCCCTGACCGGGATGCCAGCCTCTTTCAGGAAATCCTTGATCCTAGGTATGGTGTACCAGCCGTAGTGCACCATGGACGCAATGAGGGCGGCGTCCGCATCCGCCTTGATGAAGACGTCCCTCAGGTGCTCGGGCCTGCCTGCCCCCCCCGATGCGATGACCGGGATGGTGACGGCGCGCGAGACCATGCCCGTGATGTCGAGCTCGTACCCTTCGTTCATGCCGTCGGTGTCGATGGAGTTCAGGCAGATCTCCCCTGCGCCGAGGTCCTGCGCCTTCAGGGCCCACGCGAGCGCGTCGATGCCCATGGACGTCCTGCCGCCGTTGATCACCACCTCGTAGCCCGAGGGGATGGCAGGCGACACCCCGACGTGCTTTGCGTCCATGCCCAGCACGATGCACTGGCTGCCGAAATGCCGTGCCCCTTCGGAGATGATGTCCGGGTTGAGGACGGCTGCCGAATTGACGCTGATCTTCTCGGCCCCGGCATCGAGGGTCCGGTACATGTCGTCGATCGTGCGGATGCCGCCGCCCACGGAGAAGGGGATGAAGATCTCCCGGGCGACCCTGTCCACCACGTCGATCATGATGTTCCGCTGTTCGTGGGAGGCGGTGATGTCGTAGAACACGAGCTCGTCGACGCCCTGCTCGTAGTATTCCCTGGCCATGGACACCGGGTCTCCGATATCCACGTTCCCTTCGAACTTGACGCCCTTCGTCGTCTTGCCGTCCCTGACATCCAGGCACACGATCACCCTCTTGCTCAGCATCGCTCAACTCTCCCGCAGCGCGTTCATTTCTTTGCCTTTGCTGTATAGCTTTTTTTCGTCTCCTGGTGAAGAAGGGAATCGCTGCGCCAGGACGGCATTCCTGATGTGTTCGATCACCTCCTGCTGAATGCCCTCGTCCATGATCTTCTCGCCGCCGGCATCAACGACGTAGAACACACTGGACGTGAGGTCCGAGTTCCTGGACAGGAAGGCCCTGTGGATATTGAGGGCGGATGAGCTCAGGGCCCTCGATATGTCGTGGGTGAGGCCGATGCGCCTGTGCGCCTTCACGTCGATGATGGTGAAGAAATCGGAGGTGTCGTTGTCGATGGATACCGTGACATGGGAATCCGATTGCACCGGGGAAGGGGACTCGCACTTGAGCGCCCTGGTCTTTCTGATCCTCGAGCCCACATCGGGCTCGCCGGCCATGAACTCCCTGAGCTGCTTTTCGACACCATCCCACTCCCTGTAGTCGTGCCAGGGGGGGATGACCTTGAAGGTATCCACGACCGTGCCGTCGTACCAGGTAAAGATGTTCGCCGAGATGATGTCCATCCGGTTGATGGCGAGGACGCCGGTGAGGAGGGTGAAGAGCCCTGGCCTGTCCCTGGTGACGAGGGTGATCTGGGTGTGGTTCCGCCGGTGCGAGATCTCCACCTCGATGTCGTCAGGTCCCGCAAGCCTCGAGCTCAGACCGATGTGCCTGCGTATGTCCTCGAAGTCCGAAGACAGCACGTACGCCTGGGGCAGGGCCCAGAGGCGCCCTGAGATCATGGCGCCGTCCTCGGTCTCGGTCAGCCTGACGAGGCTGTGCCATTTCTCTTCCAGCCGCATGGCGTTTTTCCTGATCTTCATAATCCCTTTATCTAGGATGTTGTGGGTCCTGGTATACAGCTCCCAGAACAGGGACGCCTTCCACTCGTTCCAGGCGCTCGGACCGGTCGCCTTCGTGTCGGCCAGGGTGAGCAGGTAGAGCATGGCGAGCCTCTGCGTGTTGCCGACCATCTGGGCAAGGTCGTTGATGACCTTCTCCTCGGAGAGGTCGCGCTTCGAGGCGATGTCGGCAAGGTCCAGGTGATGCCCGATGAGGGAGACGACAGTATCGACCCCTTCGTCATCGAATCCGAACACCCTGGCAATGGGCTCTATCATCGAGGCGCCCCGTTCGGCGTGAGGGCTTCCGCTCCCTTTGCCGATGTCGTGCATGAACGCGGCGAAGAAGAGCGCATCCCTGTCCAGGACCCTGGCGAAGGCTTCTGGCTCGGAGGCCTCGAGCCTCTTGAGCTCGCTTACCGTGTGGATGCTGTGCAGGTCGACGGTAAAGGTATGGTACACATCGAAGATCGCCTTTCCCTTTATGGTCGCGAGCTCGGGGATGAGCTGCTCCAGCACGCCGGTTTCCAGCATGCTGACGAGGGTGCTCTCCGCGTATCTGGACTGCAGGATGGCCAGGAGCATGCGGCAGGCCTCGCTGTTTCTCTCAAGGGCTTTGTTCGACCTGACGAATTCCTTGATCAGGGAACGGGCGACGGGGCTGAGCTTGAGCCCTTTCTCGCCCATGAAGGCGAACGCTTTCATGACGAGAAGGGGATCCCGGATCATGTCTTCCGGCCGGGTGAAGTCGAGGAGCCCTGAGGACAGGGTGAACACCTCCCCCCTGTTCTTCGGGGACAGCAGGAGGCCGATTCCCTTGGGCTGCTCGAGGAACAGGAGCAGGGAGTCGATGACCGTGCGTATGGTCATTGCCATGGTATGAAAATCCTTCAGGAAGTCCTCCACCGGGCTCGCCTTCCCCGAGTCGCGATAGCCGAGCTCCTCTGCCAGCGGCTCCTGAAACTCGAGGAACATCTGGTCGGTCTTTCTGCCGGTGAGCCCGTGGAGGAGGAACCTGGTCTTGAGCATGAAGATCCCGGCCTCGTGCAGCTCGTCGAGGTCCTGCCTGCTGATGGGCATCTGCCCGGAGGCGCTGCCCTCGAGCACCTTGAGGACCCAGATGATGCTCTGATAATCCCTGAGCCCGCCATGGCCGTCCTTGATGTGGGGCTCCAGGAAGTAGACTGCATCTCCATACTTTTCATGCCGCTTTGCCGTGTGGAAGGCCAGGTCGGCAACGTAGCGCCTGGTGTTCTTCAGGAACCTGTCGCGGGAAAGGGCCTGGGCATACTTTTCGAAAACCGTCTTCGAGCCGCACACAAAGCGGGAATCGATGATGCATGTCCGGAAAAAGAAGTCGTCCCGTGCATCCGCCAGGACCTGCTTGATCGTCCGGACGCTGTAGCTTGCGTTGAACCCTGCGTCCCAGAGGGGATAGAGCAGCTCTTTGAGGGCCTTTTCTATCTCGTCCCGGGAGGTCTTCTTTTCCATGAGGAAGAGGATGTCCACGTCGGAAAAGGGGCACAGCTCCTCTCTGCCGTAGCCCCCGACCGCGACGATGCACCAGTGGTCGAGACCCTTCAGGAAGCTGCCCTGGAAGAGCTCGACGATGCTCGCGTCCGCACGTGCGGTCAGCTCCCTGGCGAGCGTTGCACCATCTGTACCCGCGTTTTCGCGGTCTCTCATCTTTTTATCCTGCCTGAGCGCTTCATGACAGACCGTTACAGCAACGATGATGCCAGCGTGCGATCACTTATAAGCAGTTGATATCATATCAGATAGATTCAATAACCAGGGACCGGCAGGCTCTTTTTTGTACTTATCGCGGTATGAGTGACGAAACTGTGCCAGGCAAAATAACCGGTTCAAAAAATGAGCTGGCTCTGGTATAGCACGGAGAGGGTTCCAGGCGATGATACAAAGATGGCCCACGGAACCACGACAGAGAAGCTGAAGAAGTGAAAACAATATCACCTGATTATCAGGTACATAAGGAATGTTTGTATGAGCACGTTCTTGCACAGCGACCTCGAGGTCCTCTACAATCTTGCACAGGTCATCGGGACGCCCCTCGATCTCAGGGATCAGCTCGAGCAGGTCCTGTCCATCATGAGCGAACAGGCAGAGATGGAGCGGGGCATGATCTCGATCCTTGACCGGGACTCCGGCGAGGCCATCCTCGACCTGGCCCACGGCGTCGACATCGACGGCCTCGACATCACCTACAAGCCGGGCGAAGGCATCACCGGGCAGGTGGCTGCCACCGGGAAACCCATGATCATCGCCAACCTCGGCAAGGATGAACAATTCCTCGACCGCACCGGCGCCCGCCGCTACCTCGACCGCTCCGAGCTTTCGTTCATCTGTGTTCCCATCATCTACGACGGAAAGGTCGTGGGGGTGCTCTCCGCAGACAAGGTGGCCCATCAGGTGGATGACCAGGAATACGAGATACAGTTCCTCTCCGCCGTGGCCGGGCTCATCGCCAAGGCGGTGTACACCCGCTCCATCGAGGAGGAGAACCTCAGGCTCAAGAACATGCTCGGCCGCAGCCAGCGGCCTTCCGCGGAGATCGTGGGCAACTCCAAGCCCATGAAGGAGATCTTCGGGCTCATCTCCCAGGTGGCCGACTCGAACACCACGGTGATCATCCACGGGGAGACCGGGACCGGCAAGGAGCTCGTGGCGCGCTCCATCCACAAGAACTCCCCCAGGGCGGCAGGACCGTTCGTTGAGGTGAACTGCGCGGCAATGCCCGACACCCTCATCGAGAGCGAGCTGTTCGGCCATGAAAAGGGCGCTTTCACCGGTGCCAGCCAGAAGAGGCACGGGCGTTTCGAAGAGGCCCACGGGGGGACCATCATGCTGGACGAGGTCGGCGAGCTCTCCCCCCTGGCGCAGGCCAAGCTGCTGCGGGTGATCCAGGAGCGTCAGTTCCAGCCCCTGGGCTCCACGCGCATGGTCAAGGTCAATGTGCGCATCATCGCGGCAACGAACAGGAACCTGGAGCAGGATGTCGTTTCCGGACGTTTTCGTTCCGATCTCTACTACCGGCTCAACGTGTTCCCCATCTACATGCCGCCGCTGAGGGAGAGGGGCAGCGACATCCTCCTCCTGGCAGACCACTTCGTGGAAAAATTCGCCAGGCAGTTCAAGAAGAACGTCAAGCGGATCTCCACCCCGGCCATCGACTCGATCCTTGCCTATCACTGGCCGGGAAACGTCAGGGAGCTCGAAAACTGCATCGAGCGCGCGGTGCTCCTCGCCACCGGCGACACCCTCGACAGCTTCCACCTGCCCCCGTCCCTGCAGATGAAGGTGATCACCCCGGAAAAGAAGAAGCAGGGACAGCTCTCGAGCCTCATCAACACCTATGAGCGCTCCCTGATCGTCGATGCGCTCAAGGACGCCCGGGGAAACCAGAGCCAGGCCGCCCGCATCCTCGGCACCACGAAGAGGATCATCCAGTACAAGGTGGAAAAGTACGGAATTGACGTAAAGCGTTTCAAGGCAAAAAAGAGCTGATTACGGCCCCATTCGAGGGCCGTGCCTGTGTCGCGCCCCCCGCGCCTTCTGTGAAGCGGTTCTGCCGCGGCCTTGGTGCGGGCTGAAACAGGGTCTTTCTTTAAACAATATTGTCCTAATCAACCGCTATGCGACATTAATGAAAAACAAAAAAGACGCATTTCCCATATGCTGACACGAGGCATCCCCGGGTGAGCGGAAAACCGATAAGCATCTATCATCCCGATTATACAAAATAAATAAACCTATAACGACGTCGTCAGCCGCTGTTCCCCATCGGATGGCACGGATCTCGCTCAAGGTATATCCCAGAGAACCAGGAGGAGGAAAGACAATGTGCAGGTTGTTCGCCATATCAAGCCGGGAGCCGGTTTCACCCATGGTCGCCCTGCGGGCCCTCAATGTCATGCGGGAAGGCCATGACGGTTCAGGCGTAGGCCTCTTCATGACGGACCTCGGCGGCGAGCTCGAGCAGTTCAAGGGATCGCCGATCCTCTCCGGGGTCTTCTCCCAGGAGGGGATCAAGAAGCTCGACCGCTACATGATGGAACTGGGTCTGCTCACCAAGTACAAGTACTCCATCCGCCCGACCAAGGAGCCGCCTGCGGGGACCCCGAAGCGCGACGTGTACCTCATCCGCGTCTACGAGTACCCCTACGAGTGGGAAGGGCTGTCCGAGGCGGAGATCGGCGAAAGGCTCATGAACATCAGGATCAACCTGCGCAGGATGGGGGAGGAAGACGGCTCCATGATGGTGTTCTCCTTCTGGCCCGACGTGGTCATGATCAAAGAGGTGGGAGACCCCATGGCCATCGCCGAGTACCTGGGGCTGGACAACAAGGGTCTGAAGGCGCGCATCATCATGGCGCAGGGCAGGCAGAACACCAATTACGCCATCACCCTCTACGCCTGCCACCCCTTTTTCCTCCAGGGCATCTCCACCATGACCAACGGCGAGAACACCGCGTTCGACCCCATCCGCGAGTACCTGAGCTCCCGCGGTTTCCCGGGCTACATGGGCTTCCAGTCGGATTCGGAGGTGTTCACGCACATCCTCCATTACACGAAGAAGAAGCTCGGGCTCGGGCTCGACGCGTACAAGCACATCATCACCCCGCTCAAGGACGAGGAGATAGCCCGTCACCCGGACCAGGCGTTCCTGAGGGCGCTCAAGCACAGCTGCAGGTTCCTCACCATCGACGGACCCAACTGCGTGATCGGCTGCGTGCCCTACAAGACCCTGTTCATGGTCCAGGACAGCAAGAAGCTCAGGCCCGGCGTGGTGGGCGGAAAGCCGGGCATGTTCGCGTTCTCCTCGGAGATGTGCGGTCTGGAGGAAGCGATTCCGGACATGAAGCGGGAGTTCGTGCTCCAGCCGATGAAGTATGACGTTGCGTACGTGGACGCATCAAGGAACGAGGTGAAGATATGGAACCAGTGGGAAAACTGCATCCATCCACACTAAGCCCGAAGGACCTGCTGTGGCACATCCTCTGGGACAAGGGGAAGTGCACCCTGTGCGGGCACTGCACCTCGGTGTGCCCTGTGCGGGCAATCGAGCTCGGCGTGCACAGGAAGCGTGAGGTCTCCGTGCCCCTGGGGCTCAAGGAGAAGCCGGGCAACGTCTTCAATATCTACCACGGGATCAGGCAGGTGACCGACCCGTCCCGGGCGTGCGTGGGCTGCGGCATGTGCTCGCTCGTGTGCCCCAACGCGGCCATCTACCCGGTGCGCAACGAGGAGAACGACAAGGCCAGGTTCCACGTCAACCAGGGCGGGGAGCCGAGGCGCAGGGGCGGCCGAAGGAACGACTCGGGCAGCGTGCTCGACAGGATAAAGTTCGTGCGCATCTCCATGCTCACGGACCCGGCCCTCGACGCAGGCAGGCACGAGTTCGAGCTCAGGACCCTGCTCGGCAGGGTCCAGCCGCCCGAGGAGGCCCTCAAATCGGCCGACAGCGAGGTCTGGGCGCCCCCGGTGCGGGAGATCTACCCCCTGATCATCGGGGGCATGTCCTTCGGCGCCCTGTCCCCCAACATGTGGGAAGGGCTCCAGATGGGCGTCGCCTACCTGAACGAGGTGCTGGGCATGCCGGTGCGGATGTGCACGGGCGAGGGCGGGTGCCCTCCCAGGCTGCTCAGGTCGCGCTTCATCAAATACGTCATCCTGCAGATAGCGAGCGGCTATTTCGGCTGGGACGAGATCATTCACGCCCTGCCGGAGATGAAGGAAGACCCCTGCGCCATCGAGATCAAGTACGGCCAGGGGGCCAAGCCGGGAGACGGCGGCCTGCTCATGTGGCACAAGGTCAACAAGCTCATCGCGGCCATCCGCGGCGTGCCGCCCCGGGTCAGCCTTCCATCCCCCCCCACTCACCAGACCAAGTACTCCATCGAAGAGTCGGTGGCCAAGATGATCCAGTCCATGTACATGGCCTGGGGCTTCAGGGTCCCGGTATACCCGAAGATCTCCGCGACCACCACCTCGCTGGCGGTCCTGAACAACCTGGCGCGCAACCCGTATGCGGCCGGGCTCGCCATCGACGGAGAGGACGGCGGCACCGGGGCTGCCTACAACGTGTCCATGAACCACATGGGCCACCCCATCGCCAGCAGCGTCCGCGACGCGTACCTGAACCTCGTGAAGATCGGCAAGCAGAACGAGATGCCCATCTTTGCGGGAGGCGGCATCGGGAAGAATGGGAACCTGGCGGCAAACGCTGCAG
>Ga0208459_1003657_pt1 | contig 11960 bp, 10 predicted proteins | sample AD_UKC087_MetaG_FD_184433 | JGI IMG/M metagenome (GOLD analysis project Ga0208459, IMG submission 184433) | Active sludge microbial communities of municipal wastewater-treating anaerobic digesters from USA - AD_UKC087_MetaG (SPAdes) (version 2) | ecosystem: Engineered > Bioreactor > Anaerobic >... | reverse complement strand
ACGCCGCTTCGATGCTTGCAGGCGTGAAAGCCAAAAAAGAGGGCTATTCCTCAATTCTCTACCTCGATTCAAAAGAGAAAAAGTATATCGACGAATTTAGCAGCTCCAACTTTTTCGCCATAAGGGACAACAGCTACATAACTCCCGATTCTCCATCGGTCCTCCCCTCCATCACCAACAAATCGTTGCGTGAAATTGCATCACATCTGGGAATGAGCGTAGAACATCGTCCGGTGCCTGTGGAGGAACTTGCAACTTTTGATGAGGCGGGAGCATGCGGCACGGCTCTGGTGATCACACCGGTACACGAAATATATGACAAAGAGATGGAAATCCGCTACTACGTCGGCAGTCCTGTCAGAGTCGGGGAGAAGAGTCGCACTCTCTATAAGTATCTTACCGGTATCCAGTTTGGAGAGATAGAGGACAGTTTCGGTTGGTGCCACATTTTGTAGGAACTTCATTCGAAGCGCAAAGCTGCAATGGGATCCAAAAGGGAGGCTCGTCGGGCCGGCAGGTAGCCTGATAATATACTTACCAATACGCAGATGAGCACTGAAAGACCTAACCAGCGCCAAGGTAGCGTAAAGGCACACCCAATCAACAGTGCCACCAGATTGCCGAAGAGCAACCCCAGAAGCATACCTGCAACGCATCCTATCTGTCCTACAAGCACAGCTTCGGTCAAAAACTGCATCGCAATCGTGCGCGGTCTAGCACCGAGTGCTTTTCGTATGCCTATCTCGCAGGTTCGCTCCCTGACGGAAACCAGGAGTATATTCATCAACCCCACAGAGGCCCCGAGCAAAGTAATCAATCCTATTACCAGGGCAGCTACAGAAAGTTTCCCCTTGAGAGCATCCAGTTCCCTTATCACCGAATCGCTACGGCTGATTGCAAAATTTGTCTCATCCTGTGGACGAAGTCCCCTGATAAGTTTCATAATCAATGCAGCCCTTTCCCAGGCTTGTTCGAAAGATAAGCTCTCACCGACAGGCATTACATCCAGCGAATAATTAGCATCCGGAGCAAGAAAGCGTGTACGTGCGGCACCCAGCGGTACCAATACCGTATTATCCGTGCCAATGCCGAATAGCGTACCTTCTCTCTCCATCACTCCCGTCACTAAATACTCTCCCGCACCCACCCTGAGGAGTGCGCCGAGCGGATTGCGACCCTTAAAGAGACATCTTGCAATATTGTCCCCTATGATGCAAATATCGCTTGAACCCTCAGTCTCACGACTGCTGAAGTTGCGTCCGGCAGCCAGCGAAGCAAACCCCATGTTTAGATGATGCTCATCCGTAGCTGTCACTGTAACTGTAGGATCACTGCTGATAGCCCCGGAAGATACCTTCTGCATTACGAGCGAAGAAGTTATGCTGACCACCGCTTTGGAGTCGTATCTCCTAACGAATTCCTGTGCATCAGCCCAAGAGAGACCTCTTACAACACTATCACCCTCTTCTAAGGAGGAAATGGTGAAGCAGTGCGCACCCATGCGGCCGAAACTCCTTTCTACAGTACGTGAAAGGCCTTCAATGGCAGTCTGAATGGAAACCAGCGAGGTTATACCGGTAGCAATAATCAGTATGGTGAGTATGGAGCGCAATCTGTTGTCTAGAATAGAGTCGATTGCCATATTGAAAAATCCTTTCATCCTCAATCTTTTTCCTTTTCAATTATGTCCCAAAAATAGGAAAATAATTTAGATTGAGTTAACTTTGCCGCGCAAAAATGCATTTAGAAATGGAAAAAAGGAAAACAGAAAAAAGCCGCACAGACGGCAGAGATGAGACATATGGTAGTAGGACGGCAAGAAAAGGCAGTTTCACCGAAAAAGAAAAACGGAAAAGCACACGTCCGGCAGGCCGTCCAAAAAAAGACGACAACGAAAAGTCCCATTATAAAGATGGTGGTAAACCCATCAGAAAGAGCAGACCAGTTTGGAATGATAGAGATACTGAAGGTTCGAGACATGAAAGGTATGAAAGGCATGATGGCAACGAAAGATACGACAGACACGACAAGCATGATGGACATGAAAGCCGTGATAAGCATGTGAGAGGCGAAAGGTATGACAGGAACGAAAGGTATGACAGGGGCGACAAACATGACAGATCCGAAAGAGCTGAAAAGCACTACAGACACGACAAGCATGATGGACATGAGGTCCGTGAAAGAGCCAAAAGAGATGACAGGTACAATAGGCATGACAAGCCATATAGACCGGAGAGACCTAAAAAAAATGACAGACGTGACAGACCTAAAAAATCAGAAAGTTCCGCACAGAACGATACTGTACGCCTAAATAAATTCATAGCAAATTCCGGCATCTGTTCAAGAAGAGAGGCCGACGATTACATCAAAACGGGTCTTGTGACCGTCAACGGTGAAATTGTCACGGAACTGGGAACTAAAGTAAAGCCCGATGATGACATTCGTTTCAACGGGGAGCGCCTCAAGGGAGAAAAGAAGGTCTATCTCCTTATGAACAAGCCCAAAGATTATGTAACCACGATGAGCGACCCGCATGCAAAAAAATGCGTTATCGATCTTATTTCAACCGACAAGTGTAAAGAACGTGTCGTACCCGTTGGACGTCTTGACAAATCCACGACCGGAGTATTGCTTTTTACCAACGATGGAGATTTGGCAGCACGCCTCACACACCCTTCATACAAAGTAAAGAAGATATATCACGTATTCCTTGACAAAAATCTCAAAAAAACAGATTTTGACGCTATAATCAATGGTATTACGCTTGAAGATGGTGAAATACACGCAGATGCCCTATCTTATGTAGATGATGATATGTCACAGGTGGGCATCGAGATCCATTCGGGCCGAAACCGCATTGTGCGCAGGATGTTTGAACACCTTGGATATAGAGTCGATAAACTCGACAGAGTCTATTTTGCCGGCCTTACCAAAAAAAATCTACGCAGGGGAGCGTGGAGATTTTTGACAGAGCAGGAAATAACAATCCTGAAAATGGGCAACTTTAATTGACATAGCTATTGGCTGTTGGCCGTTAGCCATTAGCAGCAAATAACTAAACATTATAAAATGACACAGCAGCATAAATCCGGATTTGTCAACATCATAGGCAACCCCAATGTGGGCAAATCCACACTTATGAATGCCCTCGTTGGAGAGAAACTTTCCATTGTGACGGCTAAGGCACAGACCACCCGCCATCGCATAATGGGAATTGTAAACGGTGATAATTGTCAGATAGTCTATTCCGATACTCCGGGTATTCTCAAGCCCAATTACAAACTCCAGGAAAGTATGATGGACTTTGTGGATGTTGCCATCGGCGATGCCGACATTATCCTTTATATCACAGACGTTGTAGAAAAGAAGGATAAGAATATCGCATATATTGAGAAGCTAAACCAACTTGAATGCCCGGTAATTGTTGTCCTCAACAAAATAGACCTAAGCACACAGGAGAAGGTAGTAGAGATGATGGCTCAGTGGAAAGACCTTCTTCCCAAGTCTGAAATCATTCCCGTATCCGCTACTGAAAAATTCAATCTTGAGAAATTGTTTGACACCATTTTGGCCCTTCTTCCTGTAAGTCCTCCCTGGTATGACAAGGAGACATTCACCGACAAGAGTATGAGGTTTTTTGCCTCGGAAATAATAAGGGAAAAAATATTGCTTAATTATTCCCAGGAAATCCCATACTGCACAGAAGTAGTCATAGAAGAATTCAAGGAGGGGGAAGAGAGATATGACATCAGTGCCGTGATCAATGTTATGCGCAATTCTCAGAAAGGCATAATCATCGGCAGCAAGGGGGCTGCCCTCAAGAAGACTGGAACTCAGGCCAGACTTGATATGGAAAAATTTTTTGAGAAAAAAGTCTTCCTGCAACTCTTTGTCAAGGTAGAACCCGACTGGAGAGAAGACAGACGAAAACTGCGCAACTTTGGATATATTCATGACTGACACAATAATCGAGATACCAATATATGGCAAAAGAAAGAGACGACTTTGTAGAAGAGACCGAAATTATTACTGAAGAGAACTATTCCGATGAGGAATCCGACCAGGAAATAATTGTCGATGAGGAGGATGATGCTGTGGAAGACCACAGGTATGATAAAGTCATGGCCGGAGGAGACAGCAGGTATAAACTCTCCGGAATGTATCGTGACTGGTTCTTGGATTATGCTTCATACGTAATCCTCGACAGAGCAGTTCCCCATATTGATGACGGACTCAAACCCGTGCAACGTCGCATTCTCCATGCTATGAAGAAGAGTGATGACGGCCGCTTCCATAAGGTGGCGGGTATCGTGGGCGACACAATGAAACTCCACCCTCACGGAGATGCATCCATCAAGGATGCACTTGTGCAGCTGGGACAGAAAAATTATTTGATTTCCACTCAAGGCAACTGGGGCAATATTTTTACAGGAGATCCTGCTGCCGCAATGAGATATATTGAGGCAAGACTGAGTAAATTTGCCCTTGAGGTGGCATTCAACCCTAAAATTACCGAGTATGTCCCCTCCTATGACGGCACAAATGAGGAGCCTGTCGCCCTCCCCATGAAATTTCCGCTGTTGCTGGCACAAGGCACCGAGGGTATCGCCGTTGGACTTGCAGTCAAAATCCTGCCACACAACTTCAATGAATTGATCGATGCCTGCATCAGTTCACTTAAAGGTGAAGATTTTGAGATATTCCCCGATTTCCAAACCGGAGGTTTGGCTGATTGCTCAAAATACAATAAGGGCCTAAGGGGCGGCAGAATCAAAATACGCGCAAAAATAGTAAAGGTAGACAGGAGGACTCTCTCAATCACCGAACTTCCATTTGGACAGACCACTGAAACCCTGATAGACTCTATTATCAAAGCTAACGAAAGAGGCAAAATCAAGATCCGTAAGGTAGACGATATGTCAGCCGACAATGTGGATATCAGTATCCAGCTGCAGAATGATATATCTCCTGACAAGACCATAGATGCTCTCTATGCATTCACCAACTGCGAGGTCTCCGTCTCCCCTAACGCCTGCGTTATACACGACCGAAAACCTCACTTTATGGGAGTGGACGAGATACTTCGGTACAACGCTCAGCACACACGCGAACTCTTTCAGCAAGAGTTGCAGATCCAGCTCGACGAACTTGAAGCTGACTGGCATTTTTCTTCATTGGAAAAGATATTCTTCGAAGAGAAGGTATTCCGAATCCTAGAGAATGACGCAGCCACATGGGAGCAGCAACTTACCGATGTTGAGGTCGGAATGAAGCGCTACCAGCACCTGCTCCGAAGGGAAATAACCGGCTCTGATATTGACAAGCTTGTGGAAAAACCTGTCAGAAAAATCTCCCGTTTTGACATAAAGGCTGCTGAAGAGAGAATTCTCGGCATCGAAAACAATATTGAAGAAGTAAAGAACCATCTGGAACACCTAACTGAGTACACCATAATGTACTTCAGGCAACTCAAGAAGAAATACGGCAAAGATTATCCCCGCCGAACAGAGCTTATCACCTTCGAGACGATACAGGCTGAAAAAGTTGTGGTCTCCAACGCAAAACTCTACGCCAACAAAGCGGAGGGCTTTATCGGTATTGACCAGAAAAAGGTGGAGGATTCCGAATATATCTGCGACTGCTCGGACATTGCCGAGATCATAGTATTCCTAAAGAACGGCACTTATTTGGTTACCAAGGTGAGTGATAAGGCATTTGTCGGCAAGGAAATAATCCATGCCGCAGTATTTAACCGCAAGGATGAGAGGACGATATATAATGCCATTTACCGTGACGGTAAGCGGGGGACCTATTATGCAAAGAGATTCTCGGTTACAAGCATTACACGCGACAAAGAGTACGACCTTACTCAGGGCAAAGAGGGGTCAAATGTAGTGTGGTTTACCGCTAATCCCAACGGTGAAGCGGAGACTGTCAGAATCTATTACCGCCCCAGACCAAAACTTAAAAAACTGGCCGAAGACTACGACTTCTCGCTGCTTGCCATCAAAGGACGTAGTTCCAGGGGCAATATTGTAACCAAAAACAACACCATACACCGCATCAATATCAAATCCAAGGGTGTTTCTACACTTGGAGGCAAGGAAATCTGGTTTGACACCGATGTACAGCGCCTCAACGATGCCGGAAGAGGTATTTCCCTCGGAGAATTTTTCCAGGATGAGAGCATTCTGGTAATATGTAAGGACGGCACTTTTTACACAACATCCTACGACCTGAGCAACCGCTATCAGGGAGACATCCTGACTATCTGCAAGTTTGACGAGGAGAAGACCTACTCGGTCCTCTACTATGACAAAGCCGCCGGATCTCCTTATATCAAACGGTTCAGCTTCGAGTTAAATGCCAATGTCCCAGCTCACTTCATTTCAGAGGCCAAAGGCTCCCATCTGCTGGAAATTAGCGAAGATCCTTGGCCCCGGATGGAAATTACCTTTACCGGCAAAAATGCAAATCGTCAACCGGAACTGGTTGATGTCGAAGATTTTATCGGAAAGAAAAGTTACAAAGCCAAAGGCAAGAAAGTATCTCCTTACAATGTGCTTCAGGTCCGCTTTGTTGAGCCATTAGACAAATCAGATGCTGAGGAAAGCGAAGAGAATGTGGATAGCGATGATAGTGACACCAATGGAAATCAAGATAACAGGAACGAAAGCGATGTGCTGACAACTCCTGAAAAGAAAACAGCCGCAACTGAACCGGTTGTCGCGGATGAAACTCCACGAGAACTCACTCTATTTTAACAGAGTCTGAAGTGCGTTAACAGTCGATGGCTGTTATTCCCATCTGGCGAGAGAAAACTTTGTTATTTTTTCAAGACTATAAAAGAATGTTAAGGAAAATTCTAATAATAGTTTTGTGCCTTTCCGGTGCGGTATTGTTTTTTATGCTTGACCCTGAAAGCATTTTTTTTCCAAAGTGCCTTTTTCATTCAATAACAGGCTATTCCTGTCCGGGCTGTGGATTACAAAGGGCAATTCACGATCTTCTCCATTTGAATATATCCGGAGCATTTCGTCACAATGCTTTCCTTGTATGCTCACTACCACTAGTGGCGTTGCTGGTGATCCTTGAACGACGCCAAAGCACTCACACAAAAATATACGCTTTTTTAAGCTCAAAAGTTTTTATATTCTCCTTAATATTACTGGTCTTAGGCTGGTGGATTTTACGCAATATTTTACATATCTGACAAATATATTTCTGGTATTTATGCAGCGAAATCACCATTTTGTGCATCTATATAGTGATAGCTTTAGAATAATTGTTATGAAACGCATATCCCTCTTTATTTTTACAATAGTCCTCTCCCTTTACGCCGTAAGTTTGACTTCCTGCGACTGGTTTGATGATACCCATACTATAATAGAGATCATCGGCGGAGAAAACTGGATGGGATCAACTACCGTTACTCTAATAGATGATGAGACCACAGGATTGACCAAGTTGGTGACTTTTACCGAAGCCGGCACTCAGTGCAGGGTTATGACCGGACTCTACAGTATCAGTGTCATTGACACCGAGTTACTCAATGTCAAAAGGGAAGATGACAAAATCCTTCTGACACATATGGATAGTGGTAAAACCCTTTATACCTGTATATGCAACAGGGACGATGAAGGTAAAGTTACGACTATGACGATGAACTGGTCAATTCATACGGACTACGAACGCATGATTAAGGATAATCCCCTAACTGTCACGCTCAAAAAAGCCAAATAGTACAACCATCTACGTACTGCCCCACTACACCACACACAAGTTTAGAACTACATACTCGGAACTCAGGAATAAGAACTCAGGACTCGAAACTCAGAACTCCACTTCGCACACCGTACCCCGCAACTCGTACCCCGCACCTCTACTCATACCACTCTTTGTACACCATATATCCCTGTGCATTTTGGTGCGCTGCGGCTTGTATGGCATCAGAACCCTCCTTAATACGCTTAGCGGGAATGCCGGCATAGACACCGGGTTCAAGAACTGCATTGGTGAGCACTACCGCTCCGGCAGCAATTATTGTATTGTCCGGAATGACAGAATTGTCCATAAGAATTGCTCCCATACCTACGAGAACATCGTTACCTACCTTTGCCCCGTGAACTATGGCATTGTGCCCTACGGAGACATCGTTGCCGATTTCCACAATTGACTCCTTATATGTTGTGTGAAGCACGGCCCCATCCTGTATGTTCACTCTGTCTCCTATTATTATGGAGTTGACATCTCCACGAAGTACGGCTCCGTACCAGATACTGCAGTCATCACCTATGACTACATCCCCAACTATCACTGCATTTTCTGCTATGAAACATCTTTTACCGATTTTCGGGGTTATACCGTTCAATTCTCTGATTATTGCCATTTTGTATAGAGTGTGTTGTTAAAAATTCAAAAGATAAGCGCCGAACCCTACTGTCAGCCCAATGATCACATTTACAACTTTTGCCTTTAAAAAGCCCTTTTTGGTCTCGGCAAGAAGAGGAAGCGAAGAGTGACCATCCTGTGAAATCGAACTTGCGAGCAGGACTGAAAAAGGTACCAGACCGCTGGCATAAAGAGCCACAAAAACCAAATGGGGACCCGATTCGGGAATCAGGCCAACAAGTACCGCAAAAAGAATCATCAGGGGAATATTGTCGTTGGTCCAGGACTCTATGTCGAAGTAATGTAGACCCAGTTGTACTAAAAGCAACGCACCGGTCGTCCAGAGAAATATGGACAAAAAATGCTTACGTATTACATGGTTCCACAAATGATCCTTGATAAAATGATCTCCCGATACCGCAATGACTGCAAGCACTCCCAAACTCAGTATCGCGAAAAGCAGATTGATCCAATACTCATCAAGAAACGAAATCCCGTGAGAATGATCATGGGAATGTGTCTGCACAAAAGAGGCATTCTCGGTAAAAAATTGAGTAGACTCATTATGATCGTGCCCCAGAATACCCAGTGCCAGAGCCACAATAAAGGCAGCTACACCCAGCAAAAGCACTGTTTTACGCCAGGAAAAATGCTTCAGATTGGCCACACTGAAATGGGGACTCTCGAAAGAGTGACCGTGGTCTTCCAAATGTACCTCAAAATCCTCTTCACAGGCAGTTCTAAGCTTTTTCTCGGCCTTCTTGAGGCGGGCGAAGAAATTTATAAGAAGTCCGGAGATAATGGCGATCACAAACAGAACACCGAAAAGTATGAGTGCATCCTTTGGAATGAGGGCCAACATCACGAAGGCTTCGTCACCCGACGATGCAACCATCATAGCTATCAAGGCTCCGAACCCAATCAGACGGTGGGTATAGAGCGATACCGCTGCAAAGCCGCCGACACATCCTGGTATAAGTCCCAAGAGAGCCCCGAGAAATACCTGTTTGTTAGGAGCTCCCTTCAGACGCTCAAACCATCTGCCGTGTGACGAAACATTGATGAACTCTATCATCAACATCATCACTATAACCAGCCCTGTGATGAGCAGGCCGTTTTTCAAAACATCAACAAAAAGACTCCAATTCATCACTTTCATTCACTATTTGGCACGCTTATACTTCTCAATGAGTTCTGTTGCAGCCGTGAATGACTCAATCTTTCCCTCAAGGACCGAATCCTCGTATTCCGGCAGGAGTTTTTCTATTACTGTATTTTCATAAAACATATTCTTGAGTGATTCGTTAATGCTCTCGTACATCCAGAATCGAGCCTGTTCCCTTCGCTTCTTGGAGTAAAAACCATTGCCCTTGACAAGTGCAAAATACTCCTCGATTTTCTTTAAAATGTCGGGAAGTCCCTCCTTGGTCACCGCAGAAGAGGTGACCGCAGTAGGCACCCATCCGGATTCCGTTGGGGGGAAAAGGTGGAGTGCATTGGAATAGAGAGCACGCGCCATATTGGATTTTTCCATATTGGTGCCGTCTGCCTTGGTGATGGCTATGAGATCAGCCATTTCCATTATTCCCCTTTTGATGCCCTGAAGTTCATCACCGGCCCCAGAGAGCATCAGAAGAAGAAAGAAATCGCTCATCGAGTGAACTGCAGTTTCGCTCTGCCCTACCCCTACGGTCTCGATAAATATCACATTATAGCCAGCAGCCTCACAAAGTAATATAGTCTCACGGGTTTTGCGTGCCACTCCTCCGAGTGAACCGGCACTTGGGCTGGGACGGATAAAGGCATTGGGATCGTTGCAAAGAGTCTCCATTCTGGTCTTGTCGCCTAAGATACTACCTTTGCTGCGCTCTGAACTGGGATCGATTGCCAGCACGGCGAGTTTGTAGCCTTTTGAGGTGAGAAAAGAGCCGAACGCTTCGATAAATGTACTTTTGCCTGCTCCGGGTACTCCGGTGATACCTATTCTCATCGAATGCAGTTGTGCTGAGATAATCTGGCAGCGCTCTATAATCTTCCTGGCCATCGCACGGTGCTCTGCGAGAGAACTCTCTATAAGAGTAATCGCCTGGCTTAGTATAGTGGTATCTCCGGCAGTAATGCCTTCAATATACTGATCCACAGAGAGCAGTGAGGGTTTCTTTTTATAAAATGACTTGACGTAGGGGTTAATTATGGGTGGCTGCTCAACTCCCTCATTTATTACAAGTGCCGTGTCGTCATTATTATAATCTGCAAAAAAGTCTCCTTGAGGTTTGTTCTTCATATCGTTTTCGGTTAACAGAGCTACCTTAGAGTTATTTAATGGTACCTGTGATGAAAAGGTTTACCATCGGTTTGGATGGTGAGTTGGTAATCAAAGTTAGGATATTAATCATTTCTCCGGAGTGCTCCCTTGTATCAAACTTAAGTTTCAGGGTGGCGCTTCCTCCTGCTTTGATTCGGAATGGTGTAGAACCAATCTGGCTTAAACCGCTCTTTTCACTCTCCACCTTGTGTATCAGTAACTCACTTTTACCTTTGTTTTTGATTTTGTAGGATACTTCAAGCACCGTACCTTTGACGGCTGTTCCAAAATCGTAATAGGACTTCTCTATTATTGGCATTGGAGCATTATTGACCTCTTTATCATCCAAATTGCGGAAGTTGTCCACTATCACGGCGCTCACCGAGAAGAGTTCCTGATATTTTTTGTCGTTGAGGACAAATTTACCGGTGAAGGTTTGTTTGCCCCACACTTTCTGCGGTAGAAAGGCAGGATCAACTGTATAGGTGAGTTTGGCCAAACTCTTGGGCGGAATAGGATTCGGATATACAGTGAGCAGAAGCCCGCGACTAACCTCGATAGTTTCAACTTTGAGAGGAGATGTGGAGAGATTTGCGATACCTATTGCGTCCTGCTTCAGTACTCCCTGCTCGATGTTGCGCAGTGAGACTACGCTTTTGTTAATGCCCATCTGCCCGATTTTGCCCGTGAAGAGCTCGTCCACGTTTTTCTTTTTCTCATGTGCTATACCTCTGACTCTTAGAATAACCGGACGATTGACGCCGGAAACATAGAGCGTAAGAGTCTTGTCAAAGGGAAAGGGTCCTTGGTCGTTGTTGAAAACGACATCCACTTTGCCCTTTTCGCCCGGTTTTACCGGAGAACGGGTCCATTGGGGTATAGTGCATCCGCAGGATGAAATGATATTGTGTACAACAATCGGTGAATCGCTGATATTTGTGAATGTGAAAGTGCATTTTACCGGCCCGTCAGAAATTAACACATCCCCAAAATCATGTATTTTCTTATCGAAACTAATAACCTTGCTCTCATCGAGCATCTTCTGAGAATCCTGAGCAACCATTTGATAAACAAAGGATTGACACAGAATTAAAATCATTATGACCACCAGTTTCTTCATTTTTTTATATTTTTGGCAAAGATAATAAATATAGTTTGCTATTTTTGTTAATTATTTGCATAAATCGAACCAAACCAACATAATTTCATACAACAATGAAGAGAATTATCTATCTGCTTCTCGCAACGCTTTTTGTTTTTGCAT
>Ga0208459_1003655_pt1 | contig 11973 bp, 11 predicted proteins | sample AD_UKC087_MetaG_FD_184433 | JGI IMG/M metagenome (GOLD analysis project Ga0208459, IMG submission 184433) | Active sludge microbial communities of municipal wastewater-treating anaerobic digesters from USA - AD_UKC087_MetaG (SPAdes) (version 2) | ecosystem: Engineered > Bioreactor > Anaerobic >... | reverse complement strand
CTAATGCTTTCCGCGCTCAGTCCGGACTGCACATAAACATTTTTTGTAATATATTGTTCGTCGTCATAGACGATGAAACCGCTGTCCTTGAGCGGGCTGAAGGCGATGATGGTGAGAATTGCCAGAGAAAGACAAATTAATAAAGGAAGCAGAAATTTACGGTCATTTGCCGGAGTGCTTACCTTGCCCTGTAAAGATTTCATTTATCCCGTTTATCCATTTATTTTAAAAAGCGTGGTGTCTTTTAGCACAATTTTTCTGCAATTACACCCGAAATGCAACCCCCGGGACAAGAAGAAAGGGAAGAAGGGTAAGGGGTGTGGGGCGCTTCGACAAGCTCAGCGACCAGCTTCGACAGGCTCAGCAACCGAAGCCGGGCAGGCGGCGCGATCGGGGATCGCGCCCTACAGGCTCTGCGACCGCAGTCACAAATCGATAATTATCTTTGCCACGGGCCGGGAGCTATCCATGTCCTCGGAACAGGATGATTATTAGCAAGGCTCTCCACAATAGGCTTCAGAAAAAGAGAAACAGCATTAACTGCTACCTCAAAAGTATTCGTTCCATTAACCATCCGGTTCTTGCTGAGAAAGGCCTTCCATTGTATATTTTTATTTCATCTTTCATGAAGGTCTCCGTAAAGGCGATTGGATGGATTGGAATGGCTGTGTGGCGTGTTGAAAAAGTTTTCTCAATCGCCGTTGCCAGTGTTTTGCCGTCCAAATCAAACTGGTGAGAAAGACGTTGAATATCCCAAAAATCTTTCATGCGACTGTTCATGATACCCCGCCTGACCATGGCCTCGAATTTCTCTGCAATTGTGCTCTCTTTGCTTTATCCGCGGATTTGTGGTGCCGGCAGATCGAGAATCGTCGGATAAATCATCAGTTCCGGTGATGGAACCACAGTGTCACCAAAACCAATGTCAAGCTGAATACTAATCCGCGCGGTACCCAGTGAACCGCGGAAATTGACACGCACCCCTTCGTAGTCAGCATCTTCGGTAATAATCTGTGCACTGATACTGTCCGGATCAAAAATGACACCGTCCGGTTCCACCTCTTGAAGGCAAATTTTACGGATCATGGAAATGATAGAATCGATGTTGTTATTCATCTTCCCCAACATATCAATGTCCATCGTGGACCGGCGTATGCGAACATCCCATACCATAAGCATCAGTGCACCTTTGAGAATTACTTTATCGGCATAGGTAGACAGGGAAAGTCGGTACAGGAATCGTTCAATTGCATAGTATTGGAACAGCTCATTAAATGGGCGGGCATTTTCCCGCGATTTGTTGAGCAAACGCTGATGGACAGAAGAGGCAAAGTTCCGGAGATTTGGGCTTGTCATAGCGTTGCCTCCACATAAGGGCGCATAACCCTCTCCACACGGCACACCTTGGCATAATACATCAGTTCGTCGACGTTGAATTGTTTTTTCCGTCGATAGTTCTTCAGAGCCTCCAGGGCAACATCAATACCAATTTTATTCCGGTATTTGAAGCAATCGGCCAGAGTCTTTTCCGGACGGTATACTCGTATGAGTACACCGTCTACATCATGTTGTTCAATCCCTTCTTCAAAGGCATGACGGCCAAACCAGAAGACACGTAGTGGCGGATAATCCAGTCGAGGAGGTTCAGTACTCCTCGGCAGGGCAAGATAAACTTCATGAGGGATCTCTGTTGTTATCTCATGGTAGGACAAGGCAGAAATTAGACAGATGACACCTTTCGGGATTTTCATGGCAATGATTGCCAGATCCGGGTTACTCATTGCCGGTAGATCGGCAAAGCGGTACATCCCACGGCTAAGACGCACTATCAATCCTTTATCCTTCATATTGTATATGGTTCTTGGATGGAAGCCCGCTTTCATTGCATCACTCACGCGGAATGTTCCACTTCGCGTAGAAAATAGTTCCTTCAGTCTTTTAACATTTCTTGATTCTTCTTCTTTTATGATCCGCAACATGGATAATAATACCTATACTTATAAATATGTGTAAGTATTATTACTCAACCAGTCCCTTATGTCAAGTAAAAGTGAAAAAAAGTAAAAAAACGGTCGGTTCAATTTTTTGAATATGGCTGATGAAAATGAAATAAAAATAAATCCGTCCCGTTAGCGGAAGAAATCTTAAAGACTTCTCATCCCGACCGATCGCGATTCGAAGTGACACGAAGGAAATTCCTTCGACCCTGCCCTTGGACCCTGGTCCTTGACCCTTCCCTTGATGAACCTGTAGGTCGGAGCGGGACGCTGAGCCTGTCGATCGGAGCGGGACGCTGAGCCTGTCGGTTGAAGCGGGACGCTGAGCTTCTAGGTTGAAGCGGGACGCTGAGCCTGTCGAAGCGTGCACATTGAAACACTTGCCCCACAGGTTTATGCCACAAAAACACAACAAATCTCTCTATTGCATAATCTGGGTTAAACGCTTGGAGCAACATTCATTTCTTTGTTCTTTACGATTTTCGAATTAATTGCGTTTTTTGCTGAGTGCAGAAACTGCCTGAATTATACTTTGCTTGATATCATCCCAGCCGGCATCATGGAGCATCACGGGTGATGGTTCTCCATCGGCATCGGCAAAATAAACCAGGCTTTTAAGGATATGCAGCATATTGTACCTGATGCCGGTATATTTCTTTTCAAAGAATTCGATGAGCTCAGCCAGGGTATATTTTTTTAACAATTCATAAATATCGATAAAGTCTTTTCTGCTTCCACGCGATGATACGGCATCCAGTTTCATCGCTGCGATATCTCTTTCGTCCGCCAGCATCAAACCTTCGAATTTTACCGTCGGAAAAAGCAGCCCATAACCATAATGGAAAAAACTTACCATCACATGATCGAAAGTTACGTGCAGCGTTCCATCAGACTCACCTAACAAAACGATTTCTCCGATTTGGGAGAGCTGTCTTCTTAAATCCGAGGTTGAAAAGCCTTCTTTAGAAAAGAAATCAAGATCGATTGATTTTCTGTGGCCAAAATGGACGGCAAGAGCGGTCCCCCCGGCCAGATAAAAACGGTTGGCGATACCAGTCTTTGCTATCTTATTCCAAACGCGTTTTGTTAGCTCGTCGATTGCTTCTTTATGCATTCTTCACCATCATCAACGTGAAAGAAATAGCGCCAGAAATTCCTTGATTTATTATCCAGTTGGTCAGCGCTGAAATGAAAAATATCTCGGACGGTATTGTATCCGTAAGAGTCCAATGCCCAGCGCAGATCTTCCAGATCGCCAAAACGCAGAATGCGTTTCACGATAAATTGCCTGTGCGCGTTTTTATCCATCCGGGCGAGGTTAACATCCCAAAACAATTCCTGTTTTTCCAATGTTTCCATAAACTTAAATTATCATATTGCGGGGAAAATGGCAACTTTTTTAACCACAATATTTTCTCGCAGAACAGTTTCTTGCTTTTAATATACATAGGCAAAAATTACGGGGATAATACAAGCTTTTAAGAATAATCAGAAGAATTCAGAGAAAAAGCGAAAACAAGGGACGGTTCGATTTTTTGAATAATGTGCAAGTGGAGCTCCCCCGCGGCAATGAGAATGTGTCGAAAGATTTCTCCCTTTTGTCGAAAGGACAAAAAAATGAATTGCGACACAGTCTCAAGCAGTGGGGGGATTCTGCAAATCTGACGAAAATAGGAGAAAAAATAGAAAACACTTCTTGTATTCTCCGGTATTTGCCAAATTTGCCGATTCGTATTATTCGGAGCTATCCTTGCAACAACCACCTCCGGCGCTACGCGCCACCTCCGCCAGCGGAGGACAAAAAGCGCGGTCGCTGAGCTTGTTGGTTGGAGCGGGACGCTGAGCCTGTCGAAGCGTGCACCTTGAAACGCATGACCTGCAGGGTCATGAAACGGATATACAACAAATCTCTCTATTGTATTATCTGGGATAAAAATAGAACCGTCCCCTTTTTTACGAGTGCAGGCACAATCAATGAAATTGCATGCAACCTGATTATGAGGACGATATCGATCATCGAATGACCATATATGAGCATAAAAATGACTAAATGTGGTCATACATACTCTCCCCTAGCCGACTTTTCTCATCACCCAAGCAATATATTCATCCATGATAACAAAACATCATTATTAATATCAGATATTTAAATGTTGTTGACGGTTTTTACAAAGAAAGGTTGACCACAGACAGAACTTATGCGACTCAGAACCTGAAGGTCATGCATAAATTAATGATCCAAGTATTTATTTCATTTTCATAGTCCAGTCCGGCAAACGGGTTGTAAATGGGTTTGGTAAAATCCGTGGAGTTCAAGTTTTGGCTTGTATTGTTGGGTATAGAGGCTTTTGACGTCATATAGGTAACGCCAAAGTCAATCCTGTCCGCATGCAGCAACTGATGCAGGGCAAGATCCATCAGACCCTTGTATCTGCGTTCGGGCGGTTTGAGGAAGGAGACGTTTTTTGTCTCGATGCCGAAGCCGAAACTATAGAGTACCATGTCGCCCATGGGAACAATTCCGAAATAGTCGTCTGTAATAGATGTCGGCCGGGCGTCATAGCCGAAACGAAGAAAAACACCATCAATGGGTTCAAGCTCGAGACCGAAGCTGGCATGAATGGTGTCTTTATATCCGTTTTCCAGTTTCAGCGAATAATCGCCGCCCTTATAGCCCATCAATTTGGTCAGGCGAAAGAGTTCAATTCGCCGGTCAAAGACGATTTCCTGGTTTTCCCAGCGTGACCACTGAGCCCATGAAAGGTCCGCAAGGAATTTGACCCGGCGGTGCGGCTTTAGCGCAATGCCCAATTGGGCGCGGGCCGGGAAAATGACATCTATGGACATGTTTCCCGTATGCTGTTCCGGAGCGTAGGTCGGCAGATCTAGCATGGCGGCGATAATTATGGTTGTCGGCGATGAACCAAGCCAATTGACAGTTCTCTGGAATCGCTTGCTGTAATCCAGCGTGTACTTCCCTCTCATTTCGGCCTTGGATTCGCTCTGATAAACACCGCCGATAGATAACCAGCTAAAGGGCTCCCAGAGAAAGCCGACGTTGAATGATGTAGTCAGGTTGTCTTCGGCAAAAAATTTCAGGCCGCCTATGTCTTCATAGGGGCTAAGCCCACCCCCGAACCAGGGCGGAGGAAAAGTCAGTTCCGAGATGATGGGTATTTCCAGACCAACGGTTGCTTCACCAAGAGCACCCGTCAGGGCCACCAGTTCGTTCGGACTGCGCATTCTTGTATCCATTCCCATCCAGGCCAGTCCCAAACCGAAGGATGCACCGACGGAGAGGGTTTTTGTCACCCGGTAGGAGATGCCTGGCGCCAAGACCAGGCGTACAATAGATAGTCTTTTGCCGAGGAAGCGCATCGGGTCGTTTGGATCGGTATGCTCCTGGCCGACTGCAAATGGTGGATAAAGGGCGAACCCGAAGCTGAAAGATGAACCCTTGGCGTGATAGGCTAATCCCTGGCTCGCCCCGGCCAGAATATTAAAGGGAAGCTGGCCTATAATGGGAAATTCGACACTCGGCTTGGTGGAACTGTCTTGACCTGCCAAGGGATCGATGCCGTTATTGAAATAGCCGCCAAAGGGCGCCCAAAGCTTGCCGGTCGTCGGGTCGACAGCCTGTGTAAATTTACTTTTTATATTCAGGACGGGAACCCAGGCAACTCCCATGGCAAGTTCCGTCCCGCGAACCCGGTCCAGCCCGGCAGGATTAAAATGAATAGACAGAGGCCCCTGGGGATCTGCAGTGACGGCACAGCCCAACGAATTCGCCCGTGCCTCGACGGCCATCTGTTCAAAAAGCGCGGCACCACCTTCTCGTGGAAGCAATACGAGAATCCACAGTAGGATAATAAATCCGAGCCTTTTCCATTTCATGGGCGCGTCTTTCATCAACATCCTTGCTTAAAAACTGAAAGGCAGACGGGCCAGGAAGAAAAAGTCCGGATCATTTTTCGTCAACCCGACACCAAGTGATAATGACAACATCCATTTTGGTGAAAATCGCCAGCCTGTTCCAACAATGAGATTTGCCGAACTGTATGCCGGCGTTACGAAGGCTGTCTCTCCTCCCGTCACTAAATAATCCGTACCCATGTAGTAGGCATACTGGAACTGGACGTTCATCGACAAGGCATAGGAGATAGAGTAGGCCAGACCAAGCGCAGCATTGAAACTCATGCCCGGTTTGACCGCATCCACAACAATGCCATTGATGTTATAATCGATACCTCCGGGCTCAAAACGGTAGGTCATGCCGACTCCTCCGAAGATCATGGCCGGATCAACAGATTTACTCATGTTCATGTTCATGGCGACAGCGTACACACCGTTGCCGGTTGGCAGGTCGGTCATGCGGTTGATCTTGTATGGACTTCTGCCCGTTGGAATGATCCCTGTCAATGTGAAAATTGTTGTTGGCCAAATACCGCCACTTTTGAAAGGCTGGTAGTCCAGTCCGATAGTCAGATCACCCAGATCTGTCACATCCTTGCTTGAGGAGCTTCCCGTTTTGTCGTAGGCAAAGACAAAGGGAAGGTTGGCAGTGATCGTAAGGTTATCCAGCAAACCGTACTGAAGGCCGATAGCGTTGCGGACGGTATGGTTGGCTCGGGGGTGCACTAATGTTGTGTTTTCCTCGCCGGCAACAAGTTCGCTGGAGGACGTATACTCGTAGCGCAAACTGTATTCGAGTTCGAATTTCCCTTTCTGCATCAGGGTATATTCACGTCCAACTGCGGTCAGGACGCTCTTTTCTTTTTCCGACTGCTCTTCAGCCGTTATGGTGAGCTTCTCGCGGGTACGGCCCTGTTCCTTGAGGGCTTCCACCTGCTTCTGCAGGTCATCAATCTTCTGCTGTAACGACCTCCCGTCATCCGATCTCTGTTGCCTCGCGGGAGCGGCCGGGGCTTTGTCGGGCGCCGCAACGGACCCCGCTGAAGAACCCTGGGTCTGCTGATTTTGCGTATCTGTAGGTGTTTGGGCATAGGCCGGTACGATCATCAGCATGGAGATGATCAAAAGGGCCAGCAGGATTATATTTCTTTTCACGAAAATTTCTCCTTTACATGCAAATTAAAAGGTCTGTGTTTATACCGTTTTAAACGGCAGCAAAAATCCAGAAAGCCGCCTCTCAATAAATATTTGATTTTACCAGTAAATTCATCATTATCTTCATCTTGCCGTCGGCCGTACGCCCATGGCATTGTCAATGCGCAGATTTTCCATCAGGGCAGACGGTGGATGAAACATGTTCAGCGCGTGGCGCGTGGCATCCAGACTAACAAACCGCAGATCCTCTTCTTTGAGCGTGAGGGCGCAATTAGTGATTTCGCCGTTGGTGACAACAAAAGCAACGTTGCGCTGCCACATCTTACGGAAATCCGCCACGGAATAACTTACATTCCCCAGATACGGATCGGCCAGGAAGACGTGATCCTGAAAGATTCCCCTGAATACACAAAAATGACTGTAGCCGAAGATTTCCACCGGCACGATGCAGGGTTTCCCAAGTGTCTTGAGATCCTCAATTTCCGCCTTGTATCCTGTGCCTTTATAACCCAGTTTTTCCACGAAGCGCTTCATGTCCAACAGCGAGAACGCTCGCAGCTTTTCTATCTGCTGTTTGTCGCCGTACTCAATAAGTGCGGCAATAATCTGTTTTTCTGTGAGCTGCTCACCAAGATAATAGTTGAGCAGTGTGGCCAGGGCAGCAGAGCCACAGGAATAATCATATTGCTGTTTTACGATATGGGCATTGTTGAATTCGGCCTGATTTTTAAGCCCCTGATGGAACGTAACAGGAGTTACTTCCGTTCCTGATACAACGCGAAGCTCGTTATCTGGCACTTCCTGAATCGGAACATACGGATTCACGAGACCAAGAACAACAATGAGAAAACCGACAAGAATAACCAAAAGGACTCCTTCGTTCACCCACTATCACAAATAAATAATTGATCTTATTATAAAAAAATGATTGCTCTTATTATAAACACCTATACGCTGCCATAAAAAACAGTTATGACGCTGTTATAAATTGATTAAACGAATATAGAAAAACGCGAAGCAAGTAAATACTACCAAAGACGTATTTTCCGTTTTTTTAAGAAACATCTGTAAAATACGCCTTTTGGACTAGCACATTAATATTCATAGCCATTGAAAAAAGTTAACTACGCAATGAAACCTTTATACAACCAAGTTCATTCATCAATTTTGTCACGCGTGCCCTTCATGGTATATCGGCGAAGGAGACTGTGTCGTAATGTCTTGCGAAGGAGCAACAGCGACTGAAGCAATCTCCTAAGTAGCCGAATACACGAGATTGCCGCGACGCCTGAGAGGCGTCTCGCAATGACCATTCTGCATTGTGACACAGTCTCGCAGGCCGGTATGACAGAATAAATAAATGGACCTGACTATGCAAAGCTTTCAGTGTATTGTTTCAGTAAAAGATTTACAATAATGTCATTTCGAACGAAGTGAGAAATCTTAATAAATCCGGCACATATAAAAGATATCTCCCGCTGGTCGATATGACAAGGTTATAATGAAACGCTACGCTAGATGAACATCCGGTTTTTTGATACCAAGTGGCGTGCAGTTGCAAATTTCAGAGTGATAACTACTGGTATAGTGGAAAATTCGCTCCAAGGCAGCACCCGATTCCGGTGGAAGAAAGCACCCCAATACGGAATATGACAGCAGCCTATTCCGTGGGAAAGCAGCAGGTTTTTCAAATGTAACGGAATTACCTGCTGTTTTCAGCGGAATTTGCAGTATAGGGAAGGAATCGTTTTTTTGCGCTTCATCGCGGAATGCTCACCCGGTCTTTGGCTAACTTTGTTGACATCGGTCGCGTGCCACAAGACATGGGGGTCGGCTTCCTCAAGGTATCAATAGTACGCCTGCGAAGCGCGGTCACTGAGCCTGTCGAAGTGCCGCCGTGTTATCCATTGAATGCAACTCGGTATGTCAACAGGAAACAGCTGCTGGAAGAGAAAGGGTACCAGGATCGTTTTATCTAAATTGGCAATAGTCGATGATTGTTTTTTTGTTCTCATGTCTACTATAGGTAAAATTTTTTTTGCAAAACTTTTCCCCATGATAAACAGAAGACATGACGTAATTACGCCACTTTTAAATATTACAATATATTAATATAATTAAGTTATTATCAAATAATCGCAACTTAAGGCAAAAATGACTAAATAAGGTCATTTTTGTCATTTATCTATCCACTTTACAATTAAATAAAAGCAAAACATTTTCAAATGTATAGAGTTAAACAAGCAATTCATTGCATGAAAGAAACTGATTTATAGAACAGGTTAAAATATTTTTTGATGACCCATCCCATTGGTAAAATTCCGGTAAAGTGCTTTAATCTATGAGAAGGCTCTTTGCAGAAATAAATTCACCGTCAAAATTTCTAACCGGTTTTATCACAACGGGCCGTAAAACCCCGTCCTTCAGATTGGGGAGGATGTCAAGGATTTTTCTGGTACCCATAGGCAGAAAATCTATAGTTGTTGTGTTGAACACCATCACATTTGTATCCTTTATATATATGTCCAAAAACGAGGTTGCCAGATCTTTTGCATCAAAACTCTCCAAATCTCATTTGTATCCTTTATTATATATGTACAAATGCAGCATTACCGTGTGCGATGATTATGCTGGTAATCATCTCTTACCGGCTGCGATGCATGACCCCGCAGGAAATGGTCCTGTGCCGGCAACTTTATGCATGGATTGCCGGAAAATTTTCTTTTGTGAAAAAATCCAAAATTACGCAATAGAGAGATTTGTTGTGTCTCCGTGTCGTAAAACTGTGGGGCACACTTTTCAAGGTGCACGCTTCGACAGGCTCAGCGTCCCGCCCAACCAACAAGCTCAGGGTCCCGACCCAACCAAAAAGCTTAGCGTCCCGCTCATACCGACAGGCTCAGAGACCGCGCTTTTTGTCCTCCGCTGGCGGAGGTGGCGCGTAGCGCCGGAGGTGGAAATTGTAGGGATTGCTCCCCGAGCAATCCGAATAGGCACATTTTGCAAATAGCCGGACGATTACATTAAACACAATTCATGAAAAGACAATCTCCCCCACCCCCCAGACTGTGTCACAATGGCTGAATTACAATAGAAGTCATCATGCCGGCGCAAGAGGCTGTGTCGTAATGTCATTGCGAGGGAGGGAAACGACCGAAGCAATCTCATAAGTTAATGAATACATAAGATTACCACGACGCCTGAGAGGCGTCTCGTAATGACAAAGAAGAATTGCGACACAATCTGGCAGGCCGGCATCCAGTATTATTCGATATTGCCTGGTTCCCGGCCGTCGCCGGGACGACGCTTGGATTCCGGATCGTGCTTCGCTTGTCCGGAACGTGTGACCTTTAGGTTATGACGTAAGTTGAATTGTGACACAGCTTCCTCCTTAAAGGGGGACATGAGCCAAGTTGGGAAGATTAGAAAACAGCCCCTGCCGAATAGCGGAGACGCCTTGTGTTCTGATTATACCTTTGTGTCACTTCGAATCCCGATGAGTCGGGATGAGAACTCTTTAAAATTTCTCCAAAAATTTATACTGAACGTAGGCGAATGGAGTGAAAACGAATAACCAAATGATTATGACATGCGGAATGTTGTTTTTGTATATTTTGTAATCTGTAATTAAACAATACCATAGAATAAGTTCAGATGCTTAGGGACACTGATATTCCCCCAAAAAACAATTAGGCTATTGTTTTCATTTGTTTTAAATGATTAAAATTTCTATTACTTATTGTAGTGAAAAAACAACAGATAAAAAACCTAAACCCTAAATGACGATATTTAGTCATATAAAAGACCACATAACGTCATTTATCTGCAAAACTTTAGTCGGCCAAATATTTCAAGTTAACAATATTTTAAATTTACTTGGTTTTTTGACTAATTCCGAGTTTTTTCATTCTGGCGTTTAACGTGGTTCGTGGCAATCCCAGGATTTCGGCCGCGCCTCCCGGACCACTGATACGCCCCCCCGTGGTCTGCAGCACATGCCGGATGTAGCGACGTTGAATTTCATCAATACCTGGCATATCGTCAAACGGGCTTTCTGTGGAAAGAGAAGTTCCCCCGGTAAGGATGAGTTCAAGGCGATCTTCAGTGGACAAAAGCACCGTGCGCTCAATAACATTTTTAAGTTCAAGAACGTTCCCCGGCCAATGGTAAGACAGCAATGTACGTTCGTCTTGCACACTCAACCCCGGAACGAAACGGTTGAACTGCCGCGCGGCTGTATCTAAAAAATGCCGGGCAATCAAGACCACATCCCTTTCCCTCTCCCGCAACGGCGGCACTTCTATGTTTGCGATATTGATCCGGTGGTAGAGATCCTGGCGAAAATGTCCCGCCGCAACCTCCCGGGCCAAATTTTGGCTCGTTGCGGTCACCAGGCGGAAATCGGCTTCAATGGAACGTGATCCTCCCAGGCGCATAACTCTCTTTTCCTGCAAAATCTTTAAAAGTTTTTCCTGCACAGGTTTGGGCAACTTTCCCGGTTCATTGATGAAAAGCGTACCTTTATCAGCAAGCTCCATCTTGCCGATACACTGTTCCCCGGCGGCGGGAAAGGCTCCTTTTTCGTGGCCGAACAGTTCACTCTCTATTAACTTTTCCGGAATTATCGTGATATCCGCTACAATGAACGGACCGTCCCTGCGCGTACTGCGATGATGAATACGTTGCGCAAAGAGCCCCTTGCCCGTTCCGGTCTCGCCGGTAATTAAAACCGTGGTGTCCGATCCTGCAATCTGATCGAGTCGTGCCAGTTCCCGAAGCATTCGTTCATTTCTGGTAAGGATTTCATCCTGAATGTGTTTTGTGTCGGAATATATGCAGGCAGAACCGTCCCGCATGTGTGGCTTATCTTTGGCGATGATCCTTTCCATAAAACTGCTGAAGGTCCGCT
>Ga0208459_1003654_pt1 | contig 11973 bp, 9 predicted proteins | sample AD_UKC087_MetaG_FD_184433 | JGI IMG/M metagenome (GOLD analysis project Ga0208459, IMG submission 184433) | Active sludge microbial communities of municipal wastewater-treating anaerobic digesters from USA - AD_UKC087_MetaG (SPAdes) (version 2) | ecosystem: Engineered > Bioreactor > Anaerobic >... | reverse complement strand
CTTTCGTTTGCCAACGATAAATGTTCGCTTTGTCGGCAAAGTATTGTTCCATACTATTCTTGTAATAATTTTGGTGGTCACTCAGAAAAGTTGTAAACAAAGAAACCGGCGGGCTAAGGCGGCTTTCGCCGAAACCTTGCAATTGCCAGGAATCAAGTTCCATCACAACAAAATCCCCTGGTTTAACTTTTTTCAACAAGGGTAAAGTCGCAATTCCTTTAACATTGCCACCTAGAAATGGCCGGCCAAACGAACCGTTTTGACCAGTTATTTGACCTTTGGCTGAACTATTTAGCGTTTTGTAATTTTCCGCCAAAATACCATGGACCAAGTGAGTCACCATGCTCTTGCCTCTAGTCCCGGTCACGCCAATTATTTTTACATCAGTCGGCGCCAGTTTGGCAAAAAGCGAAGCGTCCATTTCTATCGGAATTTTGTTTTTTTTTGCTTCAGCGATAAACGGCGAATCAAGCGGCACCCCGGCGGCTTTTATAACCATGTCCCGGTTGCGAAAATCTTCCAGACGATGTTCCCCCAGGACATATTTGATATTTTTGAAAACAGCCAGCTTTTTTAAAGAAGAAGACAATTGTTCTTTTGTCTTCAAATCAGTCACAATCAAATCCGCTCCATTCTCCGCCAAAAACTTGACCACGCCAATCCCCCGCCCCAAAAGACCCAACCCCATGACGGTGATTTTTTTATTTTTGAAAAAATCTTTATAAGTCATAAAAACATTCTAGCATAAGACTTAAAACAGATGAAAGCTCTAATTTAAAATACTCAGGCGCGCAAATAATCCCGCTTCGGCGGGATTATTTGCGCGCCTAACAAGGCTCGGTCCGCCTTGGGTAGGACTCGTCATTATCAGATGAAAACGCGTACCGATATCTTTCATCGCTCTATGAAATAGTATCTTGAAAATTAAATCAATTGACGAGCAACGTGCGCATGGTAGGACTCGAACCTACGACCTCGTCATTATCAGTGACGCGCTCTAACCACCTGAGCTACACGCGCACGTTGCCAACCAGATTATTTAATTTTCAAGATATCATTCCACCTGCTTGCCCATCCAAAGCTCAGGTTCTGACTTGCGCGAAGAAGGGAGAGACACGCGCGTTGTGTTAAGTTAAAATTTAAAAGTTTAAAACCTAAAAATTTAAACCCCAACTTTCTCTAGAAATATATCAAAAAAAAACGCCAAAAACAAGTCAAAAAGAAAGACCCGTCCGGCTAAGCCGTGACGGGTCTATGGCTACTCTTTGTCGGGGCTGCCCCCCGAGCCAGGCTCCGGGTCTTCCCCGGGCCGCGGCGCCGGTTGCCAATTTGGCCCTACTTGCACCTCCTGGTGCAACTCGGGCACCTGGCCGTAAATCGGCAAGAACTCGTCCAGTCTATACTGGACGAATCCCCGACTGGGCTCTTTCACTCCAACTCCGAGTAATTCGGAGCCGAAATAAAACCCGACGGGCTTCGCCAACTCATGGCTGGCGAAGAACCAACAAAGCCCGAGACAGGCTCCGAGGACGGCCATCCCCAGGGCTTGGAACAACAACTTCCGCATTTCCCCCTCCTTCCGCCGCTATCCGGCGGTTTTCCAAACAACACATGCTCTATCTATCATTATAGCATATTTAATATTAAAAGTCAATCATTTCTTCATTTTTTACCCAAAAAGCCCCAGTTTAGGGGTCTTTTTAAGGTTCGCCACCGACTTAACTCAAAGATAAAAGCCGCCCGAAGTTTATATACTCCCGACGGTTAATCGTGGTTTTCTGCCGACCTAACCAATCCTTATCTCATTTAACTTGTAAATCAGCCCGGCGGCCGGCCAATTTTCCACCACCACACTCGCTCCTTCAGGAACATGGCCTTGGCAAACGACCTTGTATTCCCCCGACCAAATAATTGCTCCCAGGTCTCCGCCAGCCAGGAGCCTTCCACAGACAAAACACTTCAAGTTGTCCATTTTTTTCTCCTTTTGGCGCCAGCTCAAATTGGCGAGAATCTCTCTGGTTTGATAGTAATTCTTTTGAACCTACCCTGCAAGTTTTTTGATGAAGAAAATGAAAACCGCCAGAGGGGATCTCGGCGGCTGTGGACAAACTAAAACTAAACTTGCATACCTTCAAAATAGCATTGCTTCTCCCTTGAGCCTTCTTCAGAATCGTGGCCTACCGTCAGAAAAGCTTCTTCCCCAAGACGCTGCCAGCAACGATTCCCCGATTCGCCACAAAGGTACCCCCTAATATTCCCCATCTCAACCTGAGGCAAGTTTTCTAATACTGGTCCCCCGCAGTTAAGACAAATTTTTTCTGACATTTTTTACGCCTCCAGTCTTTTTGCGCGCAAGTTGTGCGCAAGCATTCATTTTAGCTGTCCTCAAGAACTCAATTCTTCCTTAGTTTAAAACTCTTTTTAGAAAAAGACAACACCCCGCGACCAAAGATCACGGGGTGTTTGTTTTTGCTTTAAAAAGTCAGAGCCAATATTATTCTTTCTTCTGTTCCGTTTCGCCGGTTACGCGCCGACGAGCGCGAGTTCCTTGTTATTTCGATTTCTTCGAAAAAAACCGAAAGAGTGCGGAGAACCATCACTCTCACCACGCCAATCAGATTGGCGTGGTGATCGACCAGTCAGGATAATAGTGCTATGAAAAGTTTGTTAGGAAGCGGAAGAAAGATAAACCTCTTTCCAACTTCCAATTTTCAACTTTCAATGTCTACTATTATTGACCAGTTCAATTTGAAATAAATCCACGACCAGCTTCCGCTAGCCGTGCCTTGTTACGACTTAACCCTTGTTACCGAGCTTGCCTTAGGACCGCCGAAACGGCACTTTGGGCACTCCCGGCTCCCCTGGCTTGACGGGCAGTGAGTACAAGGCTCGAGAACGTATTCACCGCAGTATAGCTGACCTGCGATTACTAGCGATTCCGGCTTCATGAGGTCGAGTTGCAGACCTCAATCCGAACTGGGGCCACTTTTAAAGATTAGCTCCATCTTACGATATTGCGACTCTCTGTAATGACCATTGTATTATGTGTGTAGCCCAAGGCGTCGAGGGACATGCTGATTTGGCGTCATCCTCGCTTCCTCCCTGCTGAGCAGGGCAGTCTCGTCTGACACTTATAACAGACGACAAGGGTTGCGTTCGTTACCCCACTTAAGGGAACAATTCAAACCACGAACTGACGACAACCATGCATCACCTGTCCAACTGTCCTTGTGGGAGAGACCTGGTTTCCCAGACCCTTCAGTTGGATGTCTAGCCTTGGTGAGGTTCTTCGTTTAGCATCGAATTAAACCACATAATCCACCGCTTGTGCGAGCCCCCGTCTATTCTTTTGAGTTTTAGCCTTGCGGCCGTACTTCCCAGGCGGTTCTCTTAACGCGTTAGCTGTGCCTCTCAGAGGGTCGATACTCCAAAAAGCTAGAGAACATCGTTTAGGGCGTGGACTACCGGGGTATCTAATCCCGTTCGCTCCCCACGCTTTCGTGCTTGAGTGTCAGACAGGCGCCAGTCTATTGCCTTCGCTTTTGGTGTTCCCCATGATATCAACGGATTTCACCCCTACACCATGAGTTCCATAGACCCCTCGCCTTCTCTAGTTCTGCCGTTTCCTCCGCAGCTTCCCGGTTGGGCCGGGAGTTTTAACGGAGGACTAATCAGAACCACCGACGCACTCTTTACGCCCAGTAATTCCGGGTAACGCTTGGGGCACTCGTTTTACCGCTGCTGCTGGCACGAGTTTTGCAGCCCCTTATTCATGAGGTACCGTCATATAGTTGCGCCTCGCAAAGCTCGGCTCAACAAACTCAAAACTCAAAGTTCAAAACTCAAAACTTAAACTCAAAAGTTTCAAACTGGAAAAATCAGACTGATTTTTCTTAAGTTTTTATTTTTTTTGCTTAAGCTTTACGTTTTGCGTTTTAAGTTTTGCGCTTGTGCCAAACTCTGTGAGGCACAACCACTTCTTCCCTCATAAAAGATGTTTACGCTCCTAAGAACTTCATCCATCACGCGGCGTCGCTCCGTCAGGCTTTCGCCCATTGCGGAAGATTCTCGACTGCAGCCACCCGTAGGTGTATGGGCCGTGTCTCAGTCCCATCGGTGGGGGCCAGGCTCTCACCTCCCCTAGACGTCATTGCCTTGGTAGGCCATTACCCTACCAACTAGCTGATGTCCCACAGGCTCTTTCTTAAGCGATAAATCTTTAATCGTGCCTCGCTACCGCAAACCACTGAAACTTTTTGTAAGTGATTTACAATAGTGAAGCACGATGCCATCGAGTATTACCCCGCCTTTCGACGGGTTATCCCCGACTTAAGAGTAGATTCCTGCGTATTACTACCTCGTTCGCCACGGACGCACCTCGCCAAGTTCGGTTAACAAAATTTAAAAATAAAAAATAAAAATATTAAATCATTGAGTCCGCTTTACAAACTCCATAATTTTAAAATTTGCATTTTCAATTTTTAATTTCTTAATCCCGAACACAGTGAGGTACGTCCGTTCGACTTGCATGCCTTATCCACGCCGCCAGCGTTCACCCTGAGCCAAGATCAAACTCTAAATAAAAAACGGAACAGAAGAAAAAATAATATTCTTCCAGATTTGGCTTTTCCTCGGTTACTGATGCCGAGAAAAGTATTTTGCTGACTTTGTCTCGCCTTAGTTCCATAAGAACATAGGCGGACTTGTAATGCTTTGTAACTATTAAATTGACAATGAACTGAACAAGCGACTACCTTGAGTAGCCTTAAATCTTATTATATATGGTAAAAATAGAAAGTCAACACCTCCCGGCAGGGGTTAGAAATTGAGGGTTGGTGGTTGAAAAAGATGAAAAAATGAGCCAATTTTATCTTCTCTCTTGCCGGCTTACAACCTAAAACCCAACGCTTAATAAAACTCGCGTTCGGTTTGTATAACCCTGCGTTTTATCTGCCTCCGGACAACGCCTTTAGCGCTGACCAAATTTTTCCCAACTAATCAGGAGGTTTGAAGCAATAAAGATAGAGGAATAGGTACCAGCCACCATCCCAATCAAAAGAATTAACGCAAAATAGTAAGTGGAGGCCGGACCCCAAATGAGCAAGGACACCAAGACAATAATAATGACAACTGTTGTGTTGATGGAGCGAATATAAGTTTCGCGCAAACTAACACCCACCACTTCCTCAAATTTAACCGTTGGGTGGCGATGAAGATTTTCTCGAATCCGGTCAAAAACAACAATCGTGTCGTTAACCGATAGGCCCAAAATTGTCAATAATGCCGTCAAAAAAAGCGCGTCAGCTTCAGCCCCGGAAAAATGCCCGAGCAAGGCCATCGCCCCCGCCGAAATAATGATATCGTGAGTCAAGGCAACGATAGCCGCCACCCCATACTTCCAAGATTTTACGTGATGTTTGGAAACTTGACGGAAAACAAAAGCAATATAGAGGATAATCAAAAGCACAACCAAGGTGATAGCCACCACGCCTTTGTTGCGGAGCTCCTTGCCCAAAGTCGGGCCAACCTCGCTTAACCTCTCTTGGGTAAATGCCTTTTTACCACCCAAGGTGAGGGCCTCAAAAAGGGCTTCTTTTTCTGTCTCAGAAATATTCCTTAGTTTTAAGGTATAGTTTTGTTCGCCTGTTGGTTGAATTAAAATACTACCCAATTCAAGGTCTAAGACAGCAGAATTTAATTCTTCCAATTCCGGTCTCCCCTCTTCATATTTAACCTCCAGCAAAGTGCCGCCGATAAAATCGGTGCCCAAATTTAAACCATAACGAACAATCGCAAAAACCGATAACGCCAACAAAACAAGCGATAGGGCGTAAAATATTTTTCTGTATTTAACGATTAACATAAATGATAGGTTAGATATTAGATGATAGAGATTGGATAAACATTTTTTCTTTTTTATTGGCCTAGATTTATTTCTTTTAGGGTCGCGACCCTATTTGGAAAAACCTGAATCAAACAAAAACTTGGCCAAGCCGACCCGGTTACGAAAGCCAAGCGCCAAAAGTAAGGTTCTGGTGACAGTAATCGCGGTAAACATACTAACCAAAATGCCAATCATCAAGGTTAAAGCAAAACCCTTAATCAAGCTGCTGCCAAACCAAAACAAAATGACGGCTGAAATCAAACTGGACAAGTTGGAATCACGGATGGACAACCAGGCGCGCGAGAAGCCTTCTTTGATTGATTCAAGCAAACCCTTGCCGGCCGCGATTTCTTCTTTCATTCGTTCAAAAATCAAAATGTTAGCATCAATTGCGATACCAATGGACAGAATAAGACCGGCCATACCGGCCGCCGTCAAAGTCACCGGCATAAGTTTGAACAGCGAGAGCATCAGAATGATATAAAAAATTAATGCCAAAACCGAAACCAGCCCCGGCAAGCGATACCAGAGAATCATAAAGACGGCAACAATCAAAAGCCCGAGCACTCCGGCTTTCACCCCTTTTTGAATCGCTTCCTCGCCCAAGGTCGCGCCCACCACCTGTGTGGAGGCCAGGGTTATCGGCACCGGCAAGGCGCCTAAATTCAAATTGCGAGTTAAAGTTTTAGCTTCTGGAACAGTGAACTGGCCGCTGATTTCGGCCTGACCATCGCTGATTTCTTCACGCACAATCGGAGCTGAAATCAAGGCCCCATCCAAGAAAATACCCACGGCTTTGCCGACATTGTTTTTGGTCAAATCTGCAAAAATTTTACTCCCCTCTCGGTCAAATTCAACCAAAATAGACGGCCCCAAAGAATTTTGGTTAAAAACCACTTGCGCTTTTTCCAAATAACGGCCCGTCAATTCGGTTGGTTCAAAATCCGGGTCCTCTTGCACCAAATTTAGCTTCTCTTGCCCAAACTTCTCTTCCAACATCTCTTCAATCAAAGCTGCCGGCGTTGTCGTGGGCAAATCAAGAATATAATTTTGAATTTCTTCGCGAGCTGCAATTATAGCCTGTCTTTGTGGACTGGTTGTTGCCCGTTCAGTGCGAAATTCCAAAGTTGGAGTCTCATTGATCATCTTAACGGCCTCCTCCACCTCAGTCACGCCAGGCAATTCCACGGTCAAACGGTTTTGGTCTATTCCACCAATCGCCGAACGCTCCACCTGAACCACGGGTTCAGAAACACCAAACACGTTAATCCGACGGTCAATTACTTCACGCAAAGAAGACATCGCGTCGGAAATATTGGATGGGTCAATTTGCGAAACATCCGCCACGTAAGTCAGGCGACTTCCACCTGAAAGGTCTAGACCAAGCTTAAATGGCCGGTAAAAAGACGTATTGGGGATTTCCGAATAGTAAACAAAAAAACCTAAACCTAGGCCCGCCAAAATAAGGAGTATAGCGGTTAAACGTGTTTTATTCATATTTAATCCATTATAAGCAGAATTTCAAAAAAGTCCAACCGGGAAAAGCTCTGTTAATTTTGCCCAATTTTAGAAAAGAGGCTGGGTTAAACAAACAAACCACTCAAAAACAAAACTCTAACACGAAAACAAAAACGGTCTTTATTATTTATTGACTTAAGGCCGCTAGGTTTTTGAACAAACACGCGACTGTCAATGGCCCCACTCCGCCGGGCACCGGGGTAAAAAGCGAGCATTTATCGGCGCAAGCTGCCTCGGCGTCTCCTGCCAATTTATTATTAACCTCGCTCGTCGCGGCATCAATTAAAACTACTCCCTCCTTTAGCATTTCCGGTTTAAGCAAACCCGGTTGACCGGCGCCGCTGACCAGCAAGTCAGCTTGAGCAATAACCGCCATTGGATTTTTGGTTTCTAAAGTTACAACCTCAACCTCAGCTCCATTCTGCGCGAGCCACAACGCCACCGGTCGCCCCACCAACCGCCCGCGACCAATCACGACCGCCTTTTTGCCTTCAACCAAAATGCTGTTTCTCTCTAAAATTTCTTTTATGGCCGCGACCACTGGCGGCAAGACTTTCGCCTCCGGCGATAGAGCGTCAATATCTTTTTCGGACGGAATAAGAGTCAATAATTTTTCCGTGTCCAACTGTTCCGGCAAGGGCAATTGAACAACAACTCCGTTAACCGAACGGTCATCAGCTAATTTTGCCAAGTGCCGAGCAAGTTCATCTTCAGAAACATCACCGGCAAATTCGTGAACAATTGTTTCTACCCCCACCGCCTCACCAAATTTTTGTTTACGCGCCAAGTATTTGGCTGATACGGCGTTGTCCCCCACTGAGACTATCACCAAACGAAGATTTTTATTTGCCAGTTTTTCTTTTAACTCTTTTTTTATTTCTTCGGCCATTTGCCGCCCATCAATAATCATCTTGAATTTTGTTAGCTTGTTAACTCTTTCAAACCCTCGGCGAGCGAGACGGTTGGCGTCCAACCTAACACCTCGCGCGCCTTGCGATTGTCCGCCTGCGAAACATAGGGCTCTAGGCGAGCTGGGATATACTCCACTTCACCGCCAATCATTTTCGCAACCTCGTTCACGCTGTAATTTTGGCCCGCGCCAATATTGAACACTTCACCCCCGCCAACCTCTTTTTCCATCGCCAAAATGTTGGCCCGCGCCACGTCATGAACACTGACAAAATCTCTAGTCTGCGTGCCGTCACCAGTGATTGTTAAAGGGAGACCTTCGCGTTTTTGTTTCAAGAACTTGCCAATAACCAGCGCGTAAGCGCCTTCTTCATTCTGACGTGGACCGTAAACATTGAAGTAGCGAAGACAGACAGTCGGCAGATTATAAATTTCTGAGAAAATCCGACAATACATTTCGCCGATATATTTTTGCAAACCATATGGGCTCTTGGGTTTAGCCGGCATCTCTTCAACCAGAGGCATTACTGCCTGGTCGCCGTAAGCGGCGCTGGAAGCTGAATAAACCACTTTTTTAACCCCCGCCTCTTTCGCCGCGGTCAAAACATTTAGAGTGCCTCCGACATTGGCTTCATTAGTTTCAATCGGATGTTCAATGGAATACTGCACGAGAGGCAAGGCCGCCAAATGAAAGACATATTCCACCTCGTCAAACAATGGTCTGATGACCGAAAAATTGGTGATATCCTCTTTGTGGAAAATGGCGGCCGGGTTAAGATTTTCTTGTTTGCCTCCTGACAGATTATCTATGATATGAACCTCGTCTCCTCTTGCCACTAGCTCATCCACCAAGTTTGAACCAATAAAACCGGCTCCACCGGTAACAATAATTTTTGACATATTAAATACCCTTGCGCATTAATAAAATTTTAATTGTCTTTAAGGCAATGCCGACATCCAACCAAAAACTGCGATTTTTGATGTAGTACAGGTCATAAGCAAATTTAGTTTTGGTATCACTGACACTAATCCCGTGATGCGGTTCGCCATCTTGGTGAATTTGCGCCCAACCGGAAAGACCGGGCTTAATAATATGTCTGATTTTGAAATAAGGAATATCTTGGCTATAGAGAGCCACCGGGTCGGCGAATTCCGGACGCGGTCCCACCAGCGACAAATCACCCGCCAAAACATTCCAGAGTTGTGGCAATTCGTCTATTCTGGTTTTACGCAAAAACTTTCCAACTCTGGTCACCTCGTTTTTGCCTTCGCCCCACTTGGCGCCATCATTGGCAATTTTCATCGTTCTAAATTTAACCAAACGAATTGGCTGGCTATCCTTACCCACTCTTTCTTGAAAAGAAAAAATGACACCACCATCATCAAGTTTTATCGCCAAATAAACAAGGGGGTAAATCAACAAAGAAACCAGCCCCATCCCCAGCGCAAAGACCAAATCCGTAAATCTTTTTAGAACATCATAAACTGGCTTGGGCCGATTGGAAATATTTTCCAGAAACCATTGTTCTTTGATCACATTTACCGGTTCTCGGTCAAAAAGTTCCTCGTAAAGATTGTGAACAGAAATAAATCTAATGCCCGAAAAAATCATATTATAAAAATTTTTTAACGCCTCCTGGATATTCTCGTCATACAAATCAACGACTACTGCCGTGATACCGGACTCTTCTATGTTTCTTAGGTCGTTTGGCTCGGCTATCTGGATACTATAACGAGGATTGTTCTTTATTTCATCAATTATCTCCGAGGTCTCCGCGCCGCGACAAACAAATAGAATTTTTTCTTTTTGTGTCAAATTGATGTTGGGCGCGAAATAACGACGCCACAAGAAAATAAAGATGAATGACAAAATTAAATCCAAAAACAAGATTGTCTTCGGTGTAATTTCAAAGTATGGAATGAAGTAGAAGAAAACAACGGCAATCGCGCTATTTGCCAAAAGCGAGTTAAAAATTAAGCGCGGCAACCTGCGCCGGAAAATAGCCGTATGCTTGCCGTAAAGTCCGGCAATATAAAAAACTATGACCCAAATTAAAAAGATGATTGAAAATGGTTGTAAGTGGCGATAAAAAAGTCCCTCTTCCGGCCAGGCAAAATTACGCAAAACCAGCGCCAACCACAAAGCCAGCCCGAAAAGAAACAAGTCGCCAATTAGCAAAACCACGGCATCTTTTTTTGTTTGCAGTTTCATCTTTGCCTTGATAATACAGCAAAAATCGTTTTTTTGCCACCCTGACCGCTGTTTAAGCGGTTTAAAAAGAGGCAAACAAAAAGTAGAAAATAAGCGAAAAAAATGTATAATAAATATTGGTCATCCACCCAATATCTGAACGATTTTTTCCTTGTGCGAAACATCAAAAAAACAAAGATTTTTTATCTAATTACGAAAGGCAATTTTGGCGGCGCCCAGCGTTATGTTTTTGAGCTAACCCAAAATCTCCCCTTAAGTCATTTTGAAATCTCGGTGGTAATGGGCGAAGGAAATGAGCTTCGGCAAAAACTGGAAAGGACCGGAGTCAAGGTCCGGCAACTGGACACTCTTGGACGTGATATCAATCTCTCTGCCGATTGGCAAACCTTCAAAACTCTGTTCAGAATTCTGCGTCAAGAAAAACCAGAGATAATCCACCTGAACAGCTCAAAGAGCGGCCTGTTGGGCGCTCTGGCCGGCCGCTTGACTGGCGTGCCACAAATTGTTTTTACGGCCCACGGCTGGTCTTTTAACGAAAAGAGATCCTGGCTGGCTAAAAAAGTTCTTCTCTTGTTGCATTGGTTAACCATCATCCTTTGCCACCGAGTTATCGCTGTTTCGCAAAAAACTAAGCAGGATATGGAAAAACTGCCCTTCGTAAAAAACAAAATCAACGTAATTCATAACGGCCTGGATAACACCAAGTTTTTTAACCGCTTTGTCGCGCGGCGCGAACTAACCAATTATTTCCCCAAAGAAATCAGACGGGCGGATGAGTCGCGATTTGATTTACAAACCAAGTTTTGGCTTGGCACGGTTTCCGAACTCCACCAAAACAAAGGTTTAGATATTTTGATTGAAGCTTTCGCGAACGTTGTTAGAAAAATGCTGAACAGTTCTCTCGGCTGGTCGCTCGTCCTGGTTATTATCGGCGAGGGCGAAGAGCGGTCAAAATTGCAAAAACTAATTCGCGACAAGAGACTAGAAGGCCGTATCTTTTTATTGGGACAAGTGCCAGAAGCCAGAAATTATTTGAAAGCGTTTGATATTTTTACTCTCACCTCACGGACCGAAGCCCTGCCTTACGCGGCCATTGAAGCCGGCGCAGCCGGCATTCCGGTAATTGCTTCAGAGATTGGCGGCCTATCCGAAATAATTCCCGGCCCGGAATTTGGCATCCTGACTCCGCCGGAAAATATCAAAGAAGTGGAAAAATCCCTCCTCTACATGCTCAAAAAACCGGAGTATCGCAAACTGGCAGCCAGCAACCTCAAAAAGCACGTCCGAGAAAATTTTTCTCTCAAAAAGATGGCCGCTGAAACTATTGAACTTTACCAACGATAAAATCACAACGCGTCTACTGTAAAAGGAGAGGTCTTGCCTCTCCTTTTTGCTAAATCTGCGTTTTATCTGCTTAAGTCTGCGTTATTGCGGTCCGATAAACTCATTC
>Ga0208459_1003648_pt1 | contig 11986 bp, 12 predicted proteins | sample AD_UKC087_MetaG_FD_184433 | JGI IMG/M metagenome (GOLD analysis project Ga0208459, IMG submission 184433) | Active sludge microbial communities of municipal wastewater-treating anaerobic digesters from USA - AD_UKC087_MetaG (SPAdes) (version 2) | ecosystem: Engineered > Bioreactor > Anaerobic >... | reverse complement strand
TATCAATAATGACAAGCAAACAGTAATAAGAAAATCTGATTTTTCAAGTGGTTTGTACTTCTATAAGTTGACATCACATGAAACAGAAATCAAGACAGGAAAATTTGAAATTGAATAGATTTAAACCATAACTCCGCCATTTTTTACGTAATAGGATTTATTTGTAGTTTTTCCAGCAGTTTTTGAGTTTTACTGCTTATCTCTGCAGTTACCCAGTTTTGGTTTATTTTCACTTTACGTACTTCTTTTAGCAGCATAAATAAATCATCAGGGGATAATTTACTGATAAGATCTTTTTCTTTAAGAAGGGAATAAACTTTATAATAAAATTGTAACGCAATAAAATTTACCAACATCCAACCATTAAAAGCGTCTTCATTTTGCATGTATGATGTTTCAGCCATCAGGGTGTTTTTCATGGCGTCAATCATTGTTTCAACTTGATTTCTGACTTTATAATCTTCATAAATTTTTTGTGAAGTAATATTCTTTTTATTTGTATATAATGCAATTGTTCCAAAGCGAACTCTTTTATCCATAAACTCCTTAAAAGTATATTCCTGTGGATGTGATTGAATACGATTTAGATAATCAGTCTCTTCTCTTAGCTTGAGTTCAGGGTCAAAAAACAAATGAATATACCGACCTTCAAAAGAGTAATTTGTATACCAGATATATCTTTTTTGAAATAAAAAGTATTCTTCCATTGTGTTTTGTTCAATCATGGAATAATCATTCATGTCGCTGTTTCTTCGCAATGGAATGATGTATTGAGCGCCAAACCCGTCAAGTGTTTCGATATTTTCTTTAGAATAGAAGCCTTTATCGGCAATAATTGTTACGTTCTTAGTCCCACACTCGTCTAATGTTAATTTAAAAGCGCTTACTTCCCGAATACTTCCTGGAATAACACGATAATATACCGGCAATTGCATTTTGGTTGAAAACATAAGCATCAAGTTTATTTGCGGGTCGTATTCTTTTTTTGAGTTATATCCCATTTTTGCCAGGCCTATCCTTTCAGAAAATGAAATAATATTTGTTGCATCGATTAGTACATGATCGCCCTTGGTCACAAAACATCTCATATAGGAAAGAATTTCTTCGCGCATTGTCCCGAATTTCCGGTATAAAGCTCCGGTTCGTTTTTCTCCAAGAGTAATATCTTGATATAATTCCGACAAATAACTTTTTTCAAAATAAAACCCGGTATTCTTAATGGGCGAATGGTATAATAACCGTATTATTGATAGGGATAATACTTCGCGCCATAAATCTTTAAAATGCAATTTCATTAATTCAATATAGTCAGAAAAATAGACCTGCAGAAAAGCGGATGCGCCATACTCCTTCACAACGGGAGGATTTTTTAAAGCTTTTTCATTCATCTTCCTGAGCTTATACTTATCGCTTTCAATAAATCCTTCTGGCGTTATTTTCCCTAAAAGCTTTCCAGAGATTTTTTGACTTCGTTTCTTTTGTGGATTCCACTTACTTGTCGCTTCATAGAGATAATAGGTGCCATTTAGAAATCTGATTTCTGTCTTGGGTTGGCGCTGAGCTAAAACCCAGTCGGGGTGTTTAGATTTTGGTTTCATAATAACGTATTTACGTAATATCAAAATAACAACAAAAAAACACGAAACACTCGTGTAGTATGAAAAAGTTATTAACAATTACGTATTAATAAGAAGAGTTACGGTTTAAAAAAAATCAGAAAAGTAATTTTGTTGATTAATTAAAATAGAATAAAGAAATAAATTAAAAACAAACTGGCGATTGTTTATTATGAGCTGGAGGTATTTTCGAAAAGAAGTTTGTATCCCTGAGAATTATTTGATAAGAAACTGAAAAACCTTGCGGTATTTATCAGCTAATAACATATTGTATATTTTTAGCTCAAGAACCAAAAACTAAATACAATGTCTGCCTAGGCCAATGAAATCTGCCTATAATCAATAAGACAAAGTCGATAAGGGCTATCTGCCAGCCGGCCGATGAATGGGCAACCGGAATTATGCTTACTTGCGCTTGACTTCTATTTGTTCGTAGCCTTCAATAATATCTTCAACTTTTATATCGTTGAAGTTTTCGATGTTTAACCCGCATTCCTGACCTGCAAAGACTTCTTTTACGTCGTCTTTAAAGCGTTTCAGGGAGCCAAGTTTGCCGGAGTATACTACGATGCCATTTCGGATGATGCGCACCAGGGTGTTTCTGGTGATTTTGCCGTCAAGGCATTGGCATCCCGCGATTGTTCCAACTTTGGTAATTTTAAATACTTCTCTGACTTCGAGGTTGCATACAATTTTTTCTTCAATTTCTGGCGAAAGCATACCTTCAATGGCGGAGTTGATTTCGTTGATGGCGTTATAGATGATGGAGTACAGCCTGATGTCAATTTGCTCGTGCTCTGCATGTTTTCTGGCGGTGAGCGAAGGACGTACCTGGAATCCAATGATAATTGCATTGGAAGCCGAAGCCAGCAGAACGTCAGATTCCGTAATCTGGCCAACTGATTTATGGATGACATTGACTTGTACTTCTTTGTTGGAAAGTTTGAGCAGCGAATCAGATAAAGCTTCCACAGAACCGTCCACATCACCTTTTACGATAATATTAAGTTCTTTGAAATCACCAATTGCAATACGCCGTCCTATTTCGTCAAGGGTAATGTGTTTGTGCGTTCTGATGTTTTGTTCGCGCTGCAGTTGGAATCTTTTGTTGGCTATTTCCTTTACTTCGCGTTCGTCCTGCATAACGGTAAAGGTGTCTCCGGCCTGCGGGGCGCCGTTAAGTCCAAGCATCAACAGTGGAGTGGCAGGACCTGCTGTTTCCATGGTCAGGTTACGTTCATTATACATGGCTTTAACTCTGCCATAGCTGGACCCGGCCAAAACCATATCGCCAACGTGCAGCGTGCCATTAAGCATCAATAGTTTGGCAACATAACCACGGCCTTTTTCCAGCGAGGATTCCAGTACGGTGCCGTAGGCATTGCGATTGGGATTTGCTTTCAGTTCGAGCATTTCAGCTTCCAGCAGAATCTTATCCAACAACTTGTCGATGTTGATACCTTTTTTTGCTGATATTTCCTGGCATTGGTATTTTCCGCCCCAGTCTTCCACCAGAAGGTTCATGGCCGCCAGGGCTTCTTTTATTTTTTCGGGATTGGCCGTAGGTTTATCTATCTTGTTGATAGCAAAAATCAAGGGAACTTTTGCTGCCTGGGCGTGATTGATGGCTTCCACGGTTTGGGGCATGACACTGTCGTCGGCAGCTATTACGATGATTGCAATATCGGTAACTTTAGCACCGCGGGCACGCATGGCGGTAAAGGCTTCATGGCCGGGGGTGTCAAGGAAGGTGATTTTCTTTCCGTCTTCCAGCGTAACCTCATAGGCTCCAATATGTTGAGTGATACCTCCCGCCTCCCCGGCAATGACATTGGAGTTGCGGATATAATCGAGCAACAAGGTTTTCCCATGATCCACATGTCCCATAACCGTAACAATAGGGTGACGTTCCAGGAGCGTTTCGGGAGCATCTTTCTCGGTATGAACGGCCTGTTCCAGTTCGGCGCTGATAAATTCTACCTTGAACCCGAATTCATCGGCAACAATAGATAAAACTTCTGCATCGAGGCGCTGGTTAATGGAAACAAACAAACCAAGCGTCATACAGGTGGAGATAATGCTGGTGACAGGAACATTCATCAGGGTGGAAATTTCATTCACGGTAACAAATTCTGTTACTTTAAGAATTTTCTTTTCTTCTTCCTCCTTTAAATGCTCTTCTTCGATTTGTTGCTGCACCATATCTCTTTTCAGGCGGCGGTATTTTGATGCTTTTGACTTGGTAGGGCCCGTGAGCTTGGCAAGAGTGTCGCGGATTTGTTTTTGAATTTCTTCTTCAGATACTTCCGGGTGCAGAGGCTCTTTACTTTTTCGGCTGTCGTGCCTTGACGTTCGTGAGGTGCCAGTGCCGCTTCCCGTGCCCCCGGTTTTGCCTTGCATTTCCGACTCGCCCGGTTGAATTCCTTCTTTTTTGATGCGTTTACGCCTGCGCTTTCTGTCCGAAACTTTATTGTCCGACGAGGTGGCTACAGGTTGTTTTTGTGGCGGTTTTTCAACCGGTAACTCAATTTTTCCCAATACTTTAGGGCCATGCAGTTTAATGTATTCGGTGGCTATCAGGTTGTTGTCTTCCTTGACCTCTTCTTTGGCAGGTGCAATTTCTTCTGTAACCACGGGTGGTTCTTCTGTAACTACCTTTTCAGCTATTTCTTCTTTGACTTCCGGTTCTGGTTCTACAGGAGTTTCTGCCTTTTTTGCTTTTTTTGTGGTTTTTTTCTCTTCCGGTGCCTCAATTTTTTCTTCGGCAACTTCAGTTTTGGCTTTTGATTTTTTTGTCTCTTTGGAAGTTTCTTCAGCGACTTTTTTGCCGGATTTTTTTTCGCTGACTTTTTCCAGGTCAATTTTTCCTACAACTTTTAACCCTTTTAATTTGCCGGTTTTTGGGGTTTCTTCGGTTTCTTTTTCCTCTTTTTCAGAAGCTTTTTCAACTTCTTTGATTTTTTCTTCTACTTGTTTTGGGGCTTTTTTGGCTGGTTTTTCAGTAGATGATTTTTCTGGTTCAACAGTCTGGGGTTCCTCTTTTATAGCTTTTTTGGCTGGTTCGGCGGCTTTTTGGGCGGGTTCTTCCTTTTTTTCAATAATTTTTGATTCTACGGGATAAGAAACCGGAACATTTTTTATAAAAAGCTCTTTATCCTGGGTGAGGTCGGTATCTTTTTCGCGGTCTTTGGCCTTGTCGAGGGTGATAGTTTCGTGGCGTACACTGCCAATATCAAGTTTCTTAGATGTTTCTTTTACCTGCTTGTCCTTTGAATATTCTTTTTGCAGAATTTCATAAATATCCGAGGTGATTTTACCATTGGGGTTGTTATCAACCTTTATTCCTTTTTTTGAAAGAAAATCAATGATAGAATTCACGGACACATTGAATTCGGTAGCAATTTTACTTAATCGGTATGTTTTTACGGTTTCTTCCATTTTTTACCTGATTGAACCTTATTTTTGTTTTGCGTGATTAGTATGAAAAATATAGTTTGGGTATTTTATTCAAATTCTGATCTTAAAATTTTGATAACTTCTCTGATGGTTTCTTCTTCCAGGTCGGTGCGTTTTACCAGTTCGTCCACGCTGAGTTCGAGGACACTTTTGGCGGTATCGCAACCAACATTTTTTAGTTCTTCGATGATCCATTCTTCAATTTCATCTGCAAATTCCTGCAGATCAACATCTTCAAAATCTGAATCCGAATCACGGTACACATCGATTTCATAGCCGGTAAGTTTTGCTGCCAGTTTGATATTGTATCCGCCTTTGCCGATAGCCAACGACACCTGATCGGGTTTTAAAAAGACATCAGCTTTTTTATTTTTTTCATCAATTTTTATTGAGGAAACTTTAGCCGGGCTGAGTGCGCGGGTTATATACAAGGATATATTGGTGGTAAAGTTAATAACATCAATGTTTTCGTTTCGAAGTTCGCGCACTATGCCGTGTATGCGGGCACCTTTCATGCCCACGCAGGCGCCCACGGGGTCGATGCGGTCGTCGTAAGATTCTACAGCTACTTTGGCGCGTTCGCCGGGGATACGTACAATTTTCTTAATAGTTATCAGGCCATCAAATACTTCGGGGACCTCAGCTTCAAAAAGACGTTCGAGAAACACGGGGGAGGTGCGTGAAAGGATAATGACCGGTGTGCCGTTTTTCATTTCCACTTTGGAAACTACAGCACGTACCGATTCGCCTTTACGGTAGAAATCAGAGGGAATTTGTTCGGATTTTGGTATGATAAGTTCAATACCGTCGTCATCAAGCACCAGGATCTCTTTTTTCCACACCTGATAGATTTCGCCGGTTACAATCTGGCCTACTTTTTCAATGTATTCTTTATAAATATTGTCTTTTTCATGCTCCATTATTTTTGAAACCAGGTTTTGGCGCATGGCGAGTATTTCGCGGCGGCCGAAGTCCTTTAGCCTGACTTCTTCTGAAACGTCTTCGCCGATTTCAAAGTCGGGCTCAATCTTTATGGCATCTGAATAGGCAATTTGCTGGTTGGGGTCGGTAACTTCATTGTCATCAACAATTTTCCGGTTACGCCATACTTCAAGGTCACCCTTATCGATATTTACGATGATGTCGAAGTTTTCGTCGCTACCGTATTTTTTTATCAGCATATGCCTGAAAACGTCTTCGAGTATGCGCATCATGGTTTCGCGCTCAATATTTTTGTATTCTTTAAATTCAGAAAATGATTCAACAAGATTGATGTGTTCCATTATTCAGTACTTTAAATATTATTTGTTACTAATTTTTATTATGATTTTTGCTTCTTTAATGTCTTTTAATGCAAGGATGATTTCCTGTTCCGGAGTTTTTTTCTTTTTATTTTCAGGAATTAGCAGGGTAATGTCTTTTGTGCCAACACCCAATAAGGCGGCTGTGAAGTTTTTACCATCCTGGGTAAGTACTTTTAAATCATTGCCAATGTTTTTGAGGTATTGCCGCTGTAATTTTAATGGCTGATCCAGCCCTGCTGAAGAAACTTCCAGCTCAAAATCTTCTGTTTCACGGTCCAGTTTCGATTCAATGTGGCGGCTGAGGGCTGCACAATCGTTGATGCTGACATAACTGTCGGAATCAATGGAAACGGTGATGAAGTTGCCGGGTTTTACCCGGATTTCCACCAAAAAAAGTGCTGTTCCCAGCAGCTTTTCATTGACAATCTCGGCTATTTGTTTTTCGGTGATCATAGTTATTTAATAAAAGAGGGGACTTGCGTCCCCTCAACAGCTTTTCCTTTTTTCTGTTGTCCTATCAGGACTCGAACCTGAACTCTTCTGAACCAAAATCAGACGTGTTGCCAGTTACACCATAGGACAATTGCGGGTGCAAAATTACTATTTTTTTTGATTAAAAAAATATTTTTTGCAAATTATATTCCCAACGGGAAAATTTTTATGATTTTATACTCTGGCCCAGAGGGATGAAGTATACTTTCGTACAATAAAAATTCTTTCACATGCTCTGTTTGCAGAATAATTTCGGAATATTTACCTGTGTTATTCTGAAAATATTTCTTGTCGGAAATTTTTTTTATCCGGCCAAGTGTCAGGTGCGGAACAAAATGCTGGCTGTCGGGTTCATATCCCAAAGTTGCAATTTTTTCTTTGATCTGCTGGCTTAGCAAGGTCAGGGGTTCTGCGTTGGAGGCTTCCAGAAATAGAACTCTGGGTTGGTACCGGCTGCCGAAAATTTTTAAGTGGCCAATTTCTATATCGAATGGAGAAACTTGAATTTTTTCAAGTACAGTTTCTATTTCCGGGATTTTATCAACAGGTGTTTCGCCGAAAAATTTCAGCGTAAGATGAAGATTCTCGGCCTTGGCCCACCTGATGGAACTGTCGGCAAGCTGTTTTTGGAGCCCTTCCATAAAATTCAGCAGGGCGGGTTGCGGGTGTATTTTGACGGCTGCAAAAATTCTTTTCAAAATGAAAAATAAAAAATTTTTGTAAAATTATGAATAATATTTTTACCTTTGCACACCATTTTGGGGCGTTAGCTCAGTTGGCTAGAGTGTCAGACTGGCAGTCTGAAGGTCACGGGTTCGACTCCCGTACGCTCCACACCAAACAAAAAAATAGCACTGTAAATCAAATGTTTGCAGTGCTTTTGTTTTTTTTACACTCCGATATTGCACTCCGAAACGGTGGTTCACTCATGGTTTTTCTGCAAAGTGTTTGTTATAAAATTCCATTATTTCGGGCTGGGATCGGTTCAATAATTCCGGAGGCAAAGCAAACACGAAACGTCTTTTCTGTATTTGTTTTAATTCAGTGGTGGTATATTTGCGGATACTGGGATCATTTAATATTTCATCGGTTGTTAAATTATCAATATCAATATCTTTTTTATTTGGATCGAAACTAAAATAATCAATCCAGTATCCTTCATCATTGACCATTTCAATAAACAAAACTGATAATGCTTTATTTATCTTATAAAGTTCGGAGGTGTCGCCCTTTGCTATATTCTGCAATAGCTTTATTTTTTCTTTTCGGTTCATTCTTCATCAGATTTTTTTAATTTTTCAATAATTTCATCAAGCTGTTCATCAGATAGCTTTTCAAAATCCACGCTTAAGTTGGTAGCCTGTAAAGTAGGTACAGTATATTTGAGTAACTTTTCAATGAACATTAACCTGTCTTTTGGCTCCAGTGCTTTTATATCCGCCTCGATAGTATGCCAGTTGTTTTCTAAAACTTCATTGATCCGTTGCCGTAAATCAGCGGTTAATTTGTTCGGAGTTCCTGACGGCCTCCCGGCTGGGTTGTTGGTTGTTCCTTTTTTTAATCCCATAACTGTATGATTTTTATTTTGTAAATTTTTGTTCTTTTCAAAATCTTATAATTGATAATGGTGTCATGAAAATTTTCTTTTCATGTAAACTCTTTTTTTACTTTTATTAAAAACATTTATTAAGTACCTTTATTAAGAATATTATTTAAGCTGTCGTACTCCTGTCGTTGTTGGTGTCGTATTGCTGTCGTTGTTGGTGCTGTTCTGGTTTACGATAATAGACAAGTAACTGAATACTGTGTTCAATCCTTGTTCAAATGGTTGTTTACTGTTCCAACAGAGATGTTTAATCGTTCTGCGATCTGTCGCTGTGTTAATCCCTCCGCCCTCAAATCGTTAATCTGCATCTCTAAAGTGTAGTTTTTTGCCTTCCTTTCCCAGTAATTAGCAATATATTTTTTTACCTTGTCCGGGTTTTTACGGCTCCAGTTGTTTTGATACTCATTTTTTAGTTTTCTTGCTTTTTCTGAAAGTGTTTCCATGATTAAAAATTTAATGGTTAATAATTACTTATTTAAGCTGTTGCCCTTTATTAAGCTGTTGTAACGCCTTTTCTCTTGCTTCATCTTTTCGCTTTTTAAGTGCATCAATCTGTTTTTTTTTCTTTTTGGTTTCCGCCTGTACTATCATGCTTTCAAGTGTTATTTTTTTACTTAATCCAATGTATAAACCTCGAATATTATGTGAGTAAATTAATATATTCCAGTTTAATTCTAAACTTTGCAATATCCTGTCGATATGGTAACGCTTTTTATACTTGACAAACAGTTCTTTTATAACTGGGTTCATGGTGGTCGGGAGGTGCTTATTGCTTTTATATCCGAAGGCCCTGCAAAGTATCATCTCTTTGTTTGTCCTGCAATATGGTTTTTCGCCCAAAATTGAACGTATCGCAATATAACAAGCAAACTGCATCAGGTCAAACTCGGTTTTTTCATGATCCCGAAAATCAAAAAACAAACTTTTATTAATGCTGGGATATGGTTCGCCCTCCGGGATCGTTCGCTCAATCTCTTTTCCACGCCTCAAACAAGCATCAATGTTGCAAGTAATATTTAATAAATCCCTCGAACACGCCTGTCTTATCTGATAAAATTCGATAGCTTTTTCTTTGAAGTTGTTATCGTTTTCAAATAGTCGCAATATCTGTTCAAGTTCCAATACCGGGTTAAATTCTGATCCTGCAAAACCGTTGTAATCCTCATCAAAATAAATGTTTTCGCTGTCGATATACCTTTGTATCATTCTGCGGAGATCGTTCGTTAAATCGCCTTGTTTGCGATAATAACAATACATCATTTGCTTTGCTACATCAGATAAATCATATTTTTGGTTTTTTGAAAAATGATAAATGCCATAACTGATAATTTCAGCGATGGTTTTTTGCCTGTCGATAAATAACTCCCGGAGCATGAACAAAGGAAACTGCAAATATCTTTCATCGTTTGCCATGCTCCGCCCTCCCAAAAGTCAAATAATACCAGGTTATAAACTGCTCGAAGTCTTTAGCGATGAAGTACAGGCCTCCGCTGGCTTCGATGCTCCGCTGGTATTCCTTTTGTGCATCGCTTTGCCTGTCGCCTCCGATCTTTACTTCAATCTTTACCGAACGGCCTTTGATGGTTGCCGATATATCAGCGGTTCCACGTTTCCCTGCTGTCTTAATATATCGGAGCTGGCCGATGGTTCGCTGATGTCCCATAACATCGGTACAGGTTTCCCGGCTGTCTATGATCCGCCCGGTGCAATTAACTCGCTCTGCCTGGCCCCCAGTCAATCCAATATAATCAATGATGCATCGTGTTAATCCGTTTGCTGTCTTATCGGTGTACTTCGGAGCTGTGATATATTGCTTCGGCACGTTCAGATATTTTCGTGAGCTGTCATCGATATACAAATTTTTTAGTATCTGTATAGCTTTTTTCGTATCTTTGCCAGTGTCAATCAGCAAAAATTTATTGGAGGTAACGTCTTGCATGGCTTACCTCCTTTTTTTTGTGTTCGATAACGCCTCTAATACTTCTATTTTCCTGAAAATGATTGTACGCTCTGCCTGTGAATAAGGTATTTTACCGGAGTTCTTAATCTTTTGGGCCGTTGGTGTACTAACTTGTAAAAATTTTGCCAGTCCTTTAATACCATAGATGAACGGCTCCGGATCAGCTGGGCTGGTTTCCGTTGGTGTTGCATCTATAAAGTTTTCAATTTTCTGCATCTTTGCCAAAAGTTCACTAACGGCTTCGGGCAAATTTTCAAATGATAATTTTTCTGTACTCATGATTTTTTGGTTTTAGTTTCATGGTACAAAAATATAGTAAAATTTTCTTTAATTAACTGTATTTCAGCTATATAAACCGATACAAACTATCGGAAACTATCGGTTTTTGGTGTCGATGAAATAAAAAAACGCTGTGTTTTCAGTGCTTTTGTTTTTTTGGAGCTGTCGGATTTTTTTCAATACCCTGTAATATATCTGTGAGGTCTGATCCTTTGCCTATTTTATCCCGATTGTTCGCATTAAAACGCCCAGCATCATGATAAAAACAGTCATTAAGTTGTTTCGTGCTGAATTTAAAATGATCTGCAAATCTAAATGCATCGGCCTTGTTGCCGATCCAGTGTATTTTTTCTTTTCCGTTCGGTAGTCGCTTATATTCTAATATCTCGATGAAGTCGGTTTCGCTTATATCGGTAAAATATTTTTTTATCAATTTGTTGTATAAGTCTGAATAATCTTTTCCTTTGGGCTGTTCGGGTTTCAGTGCCTCTATGTACATCTCCTCCAGTATAGCCTTGCCAGTAGCCTGTTTGATAGCGGTTTCAATATACTGCAAATCTGAATACTCAAGTATGTTTTGAAAGTCCATGAAGTAATCGGCTGGTACGCCTCTAATATGTCTTAAATTAACAGGAAAATCATTTCGGCTTATGGTTTTTAATCGGTTTTCAATTTCAATGATATGCTGATCGATAGGTATTTCACCAAAATTAACGGTTTCCGGTTCGTGCTTCAAAGCGTGTAATACATCGTAATATTCTTTTTTCTGTTCATTAACACGTTTGTCAAATTCATCTTCCAGCCATTTTATAATATAATTGCACCTTACAAAAAATTCATCTTTATTAATGAAGTTCTTTTCTGCTTTTTTAAATTCCCTGTAAATATGATCCTTTAAATAAATGCCATGCTTATAGTATCCGGTTACTAAAATTCTAAAATATTCGAGGTTTTCCATAATTATATCTCATTAAATTTATTCATTGATAACTGCTTCTGCTTATTTACAATTTTTGTATAAAAATCCATTGTCTTATGGTCTTTGTGGCCAGTCCACTTCATTATGATCTCCGCCGGGATATTCAAATACAGTGCATTAATGATGAATGTTTTCCGGGCTGTATGGTGTGTAAGTAGCTGATATTTTTTATAAGTTGTTTCAATCCGCTTGTTGCCTCTATATTCGATATAGGTTTCATCGCTTTCAAATCCGGCCTCTTTTCCAGCATCTTTGATATACTTGTTAAACTTTTGGTTGCTCGGTACAGGAAAC
>Ga0208459_1003647_pt1 | contig 11988 bp, 18 predicted proteins | sample AD_UKC087_MetaG_FD_184433 | JGI IMG/M metagenome (GOLD analysis project Ga0208459, IMG submission 184433) | Active sludge microbial communities of municipal wastewater-treating anaerobic digesters from USA - AD_UKC087_MetaG (SPAdes) (version 2) | ecosystem: Engineered > Bioreactor > Anaerobic >... | reverse complement strand
TCTGGTTCATTATATTCTACAACCATCTTATCTTCTTCCAGTTCTGTCACATTCGTTTAAATATCTTTGTTTTTTAAAAACTTACATAATAAAACACATAATCAATAATTATATTCCCTTTGATTTTATTGCGACTTTTTTTGAAACAACTTTTAACTCTCTTTCAACTTCATCAAGAGTGTATAACATATCACCATACTCACTTGTCCCAGTTCCTAAAGAATCTTGAAGTCCATAATCTCCAAGCCTAAAGAGAAAACCATACACTTCAGGATTTAGTTTGTAATATTTTTCATCTATGTTTATAACCATACTCCACCCATCTCCTATGTCTGTTTCCTCTCTTTTTCCTTCTTTAACTTCTTTTATCAGCTTTGCTACAAAATTTAAAAGATATTTATTAATATCTTTTTTTGGAACTTTCTTGTTGATTAAGTCATCCCATTCCTTTGGGTAAGATTCTTTTAATGTCATTTTAATACCCTCCGCCAACTGAAAAATTTCCTCCTGCAGAGATTGTTCCACCTGTTGCTTCTCCAGATATTATTCTCTTTTTAAATTTTTTGTGCGATTCTTCATCATCTTGTAAATAAAAATCTGTTTCCCCAAAATTTTTTGGATTTATCCAATTGTAGAAATTAAGATTTTTATCATTTCCTTTTATATAGCTATCTTTATTTCCTTTTTCAGAATACAAAGCAACAGCACTTAAATTTGAGAGATCAACTAAAGAGTACACCCTCAATTCTAATGGGACTCTCTTTGCTAGAATTAAACCTTGCTCTAATTTGCTTTCCATTTTTATTGTAAACCTCCTTTCAGCTCTATTATTTTTTCGCTATGTGAAAATCTCTTGTGAGAATAGTCAATAAGCTCCTTGAAGGTTAGAATCTTGTAACCTTGTTTCATAGCAAGGGCATGTGATAAGTGGATTTTAGATGAACGCAAATTTTTATCTTGCAAATATTTTCCAATTGACTTATCAAAAGATTTTTTTTTATGATAGTCAAATTTCTCTAGATTATATCTGATTGCTTGCTCTGTAATCTCTTGATTTAAAATTTTTTCTTTTAATGTTTTCAAATAATCCTTATCTCCTAAGATAAATTTACCTTCAAAAATAGGAAAAATAATTTTAGAATTTAATAATTTGATTTCATCTTCAGCTTCTTTTAAATTATAAGCTCTGACATCTAACCAATTGGAGTACATTGAAACAATTTCATTGGAGATTGCAAACAAATCAACATCTGAAAAAAGTTTTCCTGAACCAAAATGTAAAAGAAGAGGGGTTTTATTTAATTTTGTTTTAAAAATATCTTTAGATAGATGTAATAATCTTTTTTCATCTTGTACTCTTGCAAAACCAAATTCGTAAAATGTGGCTAATTCTCCATATAATTTTGAAAAACCTATAATATGATTTATCTCCGAACTACCTTTTTTGTTAAAATAAGGGTATTTTCTTTGAAAAGATTCTTTTAGATTATATTTTTCTGAAAGAAGATATTCTGTCCAAATTGCAAACAGTTCATATCTTACTAAATTTTCCTGTCTGAAATTTTCTAATTCCTGGAATGTTAGATTGCCTTGTCTAAATCTTTGTAAATCCTCTAAAGTAAATCTTCTAGAAGAAAATTCTTGTTTTTCTTCTTCTAACAACTTCTTTTCTAATTCAACTAATTTTCTTCCTGTTAAATTTTGTTCACAATAAAGCCCATGTCCAAAATATTCATGAAATAAACTTAAAGGATTTTCATCCCTTACAACTGCTGCTTGATTTCTTGGTAAATAAATTCCCGATGAATTAGGATTTAATCCCCTTTGTTCTGCAAATTCATTCCACTGATTTTCTGGTATTTGTTGCAAAGAGGTTTGTTCTGGAGCATAACCAAGTAAATCTTGATAAAAGGCGACAGAAGCATCTATTAGATTTCTTTTAATTTGTGGGGCTTGTGTATGAACTTGCTCCATTTTGTTTCTTTCAAGAATTAGGTATCTTGAGGTACCCTCACCTCAAAATATTAAGATGGCACTTGTTTAAATATCTTTGTTTTTTAAAAACTTACATAATAAAACACATAATCAATAATCATATTCCCTTTGATTTTATTGCGACTTTTTTGAAATTTCTATATTATTAATCAAAATGCATAATCAAAAGATTTAATAATATATTACTCATATAAGTAATATGTTACTCAATAATAAAGAACTTAGAATTTTAAAGGAGTTTGCAGGAGATTATTCTTTCAAAAATTATGGGAGGAAGTTAGCCTCTAAATTGAACATGAATCAAAAAACAGTCTCAAACATTCTAAATACTCTTGAAAAAGAAAACATACTCAAATTTACACAAGAAGGTAAAAACAAGTATTATTATCTTAATAGACTTAATCCTTATATAAAAGATATTATTAAGTTTCTAGAGATAAATAAAAAGATTGATTTTTTAGAGAAACATAAAAAGATAAATACACTCTTTTTGGAAATTGAAAAGAGAAGCAAAGGTATCATTGGTGTTTTTGGCAGCTATGCTAGTTTTTCAGAGACAAAAACTTCTGATATTGATTTGTTTGTTATTGGAGATATTCAAGAAGTTAAGGATTTAGAAAGAATGTATAACATTAAGTTGAATATTGTAAAATTAGATAAAAATAAATTTAAGTCCAAAGACAATTTTATAAATGAAATAATTCAGAATCATATAATAATTAAAGGAATTGAAGAGTATATTGAATTAATATGGTAAGTATTAAATGGTGTTGTAAATCTCATTTATTACTATGATTACATATAACCGCACCATTTATAAGTTTTGTAATAATTCAGTATATAATGAGAACAAAGACAAAAGACAAAAAAATCTTTGATTATTCTATAGATGCAGATTCAGAAACACTTCATCAATTCAAAGATTGCTATTCTGAGGATTTTGTAACAGCTGCAGCTCTAATGCCAGATGCCCACAAAGGATATTCAGCTCCAATAGGGGCAGTCCTTATAACTAAAGGAAAAATAGTTCCGGCTTGGGTAGGCTATGATATTGGTTGTGGATTAATAGCTGTAAGAATAAAAGGAAAAGACATTTTAAAGAAAATTCAGGACAACAAACAAAAAATCTATTCAGAGGTTATGAAAACAATTCCAATGGGTGTAGGAGAATATCAAAATCCTAAAAACCTCTCTGAAAAAACTAAACAAGAATTCAAGAAATTAATTGAAAAATTCCAAAAAGGCCCATACGACAAAGACATTCTTCATTTTTTGAAAAATACTTCACTTAAACATTTAGGAACTTTAGGAGGAGGAAATCATTTTATTGAAATAGGGTTTTACAAAAAAGAAGTTTGGTTAATAATACATTCAGGAAGCAGAGGAATAGGACATAGAGTTGCAAAAAGATACATGATAAAAGCTTCAAACAGCAAAGACAATTTTGAAAGAACTTTTCCATTAGATGTAAACTCTCAACTAGGTAAAGAATATCTGAATATTCTTGATTTTGGATTAGAATACGCTTTACTTAACAGATTAGAGATAAGTTATAAAGTAATTGAGTCATTAGAAAAAGTTTTAAATGAAAAATTAACAACAGAACTCTGGGTAAATAAGAACCACAATCATGCAATCTATGAAAAAGGATATTATATTCATAGAAAAGGTGCAACTCCTGCAAAAAAACAAGAGAAAGGAATAATTCCAGGTAATATGAGAGACGGTTCTTTTTTAGTTCAGGGTTTAGGAAATCCCAAATTCTTAAATTCTTCTTCACACGGTGCAGGAAGAGCCTTGAGTAGAAAAGACGCTAAAAGAAAAATATCTTTAGATGATTTCAAAAAATCAATGCAAGGAATTCAAGGAACAATCTCCGAAAAAACTCTTGATGAATCTCCAATGGCTTACAAAGATATAAACAAAATTATGGAAGCTCAGAAAAAATCAATTAAAATAATAAAATACATTAAACCTCTAATTAATTGGAAAGGATAATTGGAAATATTTATAAACATCTGGAAGTATATATTTACACATGAAAATGAAATTAAAAATATTAAAACCTTTTTTTGAGAATCCTAATGAAGAATTTCAAATAAGAGAACTTTCAAGATTACTTAATATAAATCATACTACAATAAGGCAATATTTGCTTAAACTAGTTGAAGAAGAGGTTATTGAAATAAAAAAAGGCAAACCCTATGATTATTTCAAGGCAACTATAAATAAAAAATTCTTAAATTTAAAATTATTTTTTAATCTTGAAAAGCTCAGAAAATCCAAATTAATAGAAGAAATTGAAAAAGATTATGATTACCCAACTATAATTTTATTTGGAAGCTATGCTTCTGCAACAGATGATTGCAAAAGTGATATTGATTTATTTCTTTTAACAGAGATAAAAAAAGAAAAGGATTATTCCAAATTTAAGAATAAATTAAATAGAGAAATAGCACTTCATATTTTTTCAAAATCAGGGTTTAATTTAGCTAAAAACAAAAATCCTGAATTATTAAATAATATTTTAAATGGAATTACATTGTCAGGAAAATTGGAGGTCTTTCAATGAACTTTGGAACATTAATCAAAGATGGTTTTGTTAAAAAAGTCCCTGTTGATTTATTAAGAGCAAAAAGTCTAATTAAATCTTCTGAACAAGCCCTAACAACAGCAAAAATCATCCCACTTAAAGATGAGACTGCTAAAACAATTTTAAGGGAATTATATGAATCCTTAAGACAACAGTGTGAAGCAATCGGATATACCAAGGGATACAAATTTCTCAACCATGAGTCCATAACTTATTTCCTTGAAGAAATTATAAATGAAGAGCAAATTTCCTTAAAGTTTGACAAGTATAGAAAATTGAGAAATCGGATAAATTATTATGGAGATACAGTTAATCTCGAAACTGTAAAAGAAGCCCTAGTAGAGATTCCCTTGTTAATATCTAAATTAACAAAATATTCTACTCTAAAAAGTTAGTATTCATCTAACACAAAACATCTTTATTTGCCTAGGAGAATATGTGTTTAAATCTGCAGAAATTATACCTGATTTAGCATAAACTTCTTTTTTAGAAACATCTTTAAGAGAACAAGGATTATTTATCTCACATATCTGAGCACTACACTCCATATCTTTTGGAGCAAGTTCTTCTATTCTTTCTTTAACTCCTGAAAGTCCAGAAGTTTCAAAATCTTCCCATTCCACAGGGTCTGCAACATTCACAGATAATATCGCTGCTCTTAATTCTTCATTTAATTGAATATCTCTTATTATTGAAGTTTGTATTATTGAGATTCTTTCCTGCAATTCATTTCTTGGTGAAGAATTTGTTTTTGAAACAACAACCAAAACACTTGTTAGCAAAACTATTGCTATGAATGCTTCTAATAATCTTACCCATCCTCTTTTGTTTTTTTTAATTCTTGAATTTACCATATTGTTGTTCTTAAATAACCCTGAACAATTTCATAATCTTTATTTACATATTCAATTGGAGTCTCTCTTACATAAATGCTTGTTGAAATATTGCTTTTTAATTCAGGGTGCTCTTTTTCAATTATTGTTCCATTTGATAAAACAATTCCATATGTAAAATCTATCTTCTCTCCCCCTCCAACACCTAACTCTTCTTTTAATTGCTCATATTCTTTATTTAAAGAAGTGTAAACCTTTTCTTCTAATACATATCTGTTATTTTTTACTAACCCTACATTTGGTGTAGCAGGTGTGCACGTTGCTCCACTATCTGCTATCAAATCAAATTCCTCAGAATAATAAATTTTAAAGAAAGTATCTTTACTATCTATTGAAAAGCTGTTTCCTTCCATATGGGCTTCAACACTATCTCCAGAAGAATTTTTGACAACAACTCTTCCATCTATATCCTGTCCATCAAGAAAATTTCCCAGATTAACACAATTTCCAGTAACTGAAGAAATTGTCACACTTATCACTTTTACATCAGCTGAAATTTCTTTTTCCAGTATTTTATACTCTAAATTATCTAATAGATTTGTTTTATCTTCTTGTTTTATTATAGCAGGTTTTGAAGCAACAAACAGAAAAACTACAAATGTTATAAATATCACAAATGATATTATAACTTCAACATGTGTTCCTTTTTTATTCATTCTTTCCTCTTTTTTATAAAATAATTAGATAAATGAAGTTTTTAAAACTAATTTTTCCAATCAACTTCAATATCATCTGTTCTCTCAGAAGCATTAATGTCCAAATCCTTAAGATTTTCTTTTTTGAAAACATTTGATTTTGCTTTAAACATTATCTCTCCTAAAAATGCAATCATAGCCCCATTATCCACCAATAAACTTTTTTCAGGACAAAAGAATTTTACTCCATCTTCTCTTTCATCACACATTATCCTGCACATTTCCTGCAAACGAGAATTGCATGCAACTCCTCCTCCTAATAAAAGTTCTTTTTTTCCAATATGCGCCAAAGCCCTCTCAGCAGTTTCTACGAGCATAGCAAAAACAGTTTCCTGAAGAGAATAAGCTAAATCTTCTTTTGAATATTTTCCTGATTCAACTTTTTGTTTCAGGTTAGTTAATATTCCAGAGAGTGCAATATCCATTCCTTTCACTTTATAAGGCAATTCAATATAATTTTTTCCTTTTTTAGCTAATTTCTCAACTACAGGACCTCCAGGAAATCCTATTCCAGAATACCTTGCAAAATTATCAATAAAATTTCCAACACCTATATCTAATGTTTCACCAAAAACTCTGTATTTTCCAGAAGCATAAGCTATTATCTGAGTGTTAGCGCCTGAAGTGTAAAGCATCACAGGATCTTTGGCTCCAGTTATTTTTCCTATCTCAAGATGTGCAACACAATGATTCACTCCAACAACTGGCTTGTTTAATTTCAATGAAATTTCTTTTGCTTTTCTTAATCCAACTAAAAGACAGGGTGCTAAACCTGGTCCTTGTGAAAATGCAATAGCATCTATATCTTCTTCTTCTATATCTGCTGTTTCAAGTGCTTTTTCATATAATCCTTGAAAAACTCTTTCATGGTGCTTTGCACTCTCAGATGGAATTATTCCTCCTTGTTCTGTTGTATACATATCACGCACATTTGCAAGTATTTTTTCATTCTCTACAATACCTATTCCAAGAGTGTGTGCAGTTGATTCAATTCCTAAAATAACTGTCATTAAAAAAAAAGATAGAATTAGTATATAAAATTAATTAAAAAATAATTTGAAAGTAAAAATAAAAAGCATTAAGCAACTTTATCTTTTTTTCTTTTTAGTTGTTTTTTTAGCTGCTTTCTTTTTCTTCTTTCCGCCTCTAGCCATTTTAGCTTCACATACATTTCCCTTTCCGTCTACATAGTAAAGATATCCTGGCTTTCTTTTTACAACATTTTTAACCAAAACGGTTCCCATTTTTTAACCTCCTTTTTTGTGAGTATGATTTATCATAGTTGATATTCTTTTTAAATCTTTCTTCGACGGGAAATAATCATCTAAGAATAGTTACTCTTTTTAAATAAAATTTTTATTTCTTTTTTATATTTTTTATTTAAAGGTATTTCAACAAGTTTGTAAAAACGTTTTTTTGGAACTATCGACGGTAAAAAAGGTTTTACAATCTTCTTTTCAATTATCTTATTTTTATCATCTAACCATACAGCTCCAAATTTGAAAAACACAAAAAAAGAATGAATCCTCATTCTTGTAGGTTTTGAAAATTCAAAAAGCATTGCAGGACAATTTTCTCTTGAACGAAACATTAACCCTATAGCTTTGCCAAACTCAGATAATTTTTTTACATCTTTAATTTTTATATTCTTAGACTTATCTTTTATTATCACCTGCATTTTATATTCAACAAATAGTAATTTATAATTTTATCCTTTATCTCTTACTTAACATTAATTGAACCATCCACTCTTCTTTTCAAATTTATCTCTTCCTTCTTTCTTAGAGAGATATGTTCTATACATAAGATTTACATTCTTTTCAGTTACATGATTATGATGCCTGAATCCTCCTCCAAATGTCTGAGGTATGTGCATTAATTCATGTATAATTGTTTTCATCTGGTCTTCTTTGCTTAGTTTATCAAATCTTGCAGATAAAAATTCAAGAGCATAATATGCCTTTACTCCTATGGCTTTTTGCATTAATTTACCGAGAGCATGACATCTTGCAATTGTCCCCTTTGTAGAACTCCCATAACTTCTGTAACACTTAACCCTTTCCATTACTATATGAGGAAAAAGAGTTTTAGAAATATCTTCTGCAATTATTTGTAAATCAGGAGCCTCTTCATATCTCATTTTCACTCTCCAATGTGAAAATTCCATTTACCATCTTTTTCTATATTTATCAGAGAAATATTCTCTTTCCTTACACCAAGTTTATTTGATAGAAGTCCTTTTATGAATTTCTCACTCTCATCTGTCTGCGGTTCTGGAATATACAATATGTATTTACCAGGCATAACTTTTTCAAATTTAGGGTAAGTTGAATTAAACCTCACTTTTATTGATATTTTCATATTCTTTTCACACTACTCTCCTTTTTAAGAATTTTTATTAACAATCTATTATATACCTACATTAACTCAATTCAATAATCTTATCTCTTGAAGTAAATCCACTAGTAATTTTAACATCTTTTTTAAAATGCTTTTTCAAGATTTTAATTAGTTCTTTATTTGCTTTACCATCAATAGGTTTTTCTTTTATCCAAACTTCATAGGACTTATCTTTCTCAACTTCCTTTATTTTCTCTTGAGAAGAATTAGGATGAAGTTTGATTTTTACTTTCATTTTTTTGTATCCTTTAATAAAAATATTATTAATATTAAAATGCCTATTAAAGTTAAAAATATCCCTAAAATGTCTTCAATTGTTTTATGCTGGTAGAAAATTACTCCTTTGGAACCTACTGGAACATTTACATACATAAAACCAATTGAAGTTTGGTATATTTGTAAATTTTTTTCAGATTCTAGTTCTTTTGCTTTCCAAGTCTTATGATAAAATTCCTTAAATAAAGCCGCATCATCTTTATCTGAACTCTCATATCTCAGAATTATTCTATCAGGAGATTTTCTTTCTATTTCAAATTCCTTCTCCTCTCCAAATGAGGTACTATTAACGTAATCTACAAGGGCAATAATATGCTTTGCTTCTAAATACTCAAATAGAGTAAAATCATATCTTTTTGATTGGTTCATTATTACTTTGAAACGAGAATCATTTAAAAATTTCCCTACCGAATCTTTATTTTCTGACTCAAAATATTTTATTCCAAACCAATCAAGCCAAAATATAGAATCATTTATATTATCTGATATCCAAATATTCCATCTCATATCATAATATCTTGGAGCATTTAACATTCCAGCATCTTGATATCCAAATGTTTGAGGAACTTTTGGGAAAAAATAATTTAAGCTTTCTCCAAAGATATATTTTGAGGTACCAAATCTATAATTACTAAAATTATCTTCTAAAGGGAAATTTTCATTGTTCATTATATCCTTAAAAATACCATATCTACCATCTTCTTTATAATAAGAGAATCTTTCAAGATTTTTATGGATAACATGAATATTCCAGATTATACCTACTAAAAGTATAATAGTCAACAAGATAATCATGAACTTTTTATTAAATAACTTGTTCTTATTTATAACAAGTCCTAAGAAGATACATAAAATTATTGAAAAAGGTAAAATAAATCTAACAGGATCAACACCATAAGGATAATTTTTTCCCAGTAGACCAAGAATAACAAATATTAAGAGAATTGTTGTATAAAAAAATGGTTTTATTGTTTTGTCTTTCCACACACTTTTTATAAAGTATAATGAGAAAATATAAAAAAAGAAAATAATCCCAATTCCACCTGCTTGTAACCCCCAAGCTATATTATCTCTAAATCCAAAAAGCTGAATAAATTTTGGGATATATCCAGCATATCCTCCAGGAGATGTTGAATAGAAAATAAAAGGTATGAACCAGAATGATGAAAGTAATACTGGGATAATTCCATAAAAGAAACATTTTTTGATATTTTTCCAATTTATTTTCTCAGATAAAATTCTTATAATCATTAATATTCCTATTAAAAATCCTATTATTACATGACTTAGTATTCCTATTAAAAATATACCAGAATAATATACAAAATATCTTTTTTTCTCTTCTATAAGTGACTTTTCTAAAAAATATAATGAAAATGGAATTGTCCATAAAGAAAAAAAGTAAGGAAGATTACCTGCAGCAATCCAGTAATAAGAGATACCTAATACACTAAGAAAGCTAATTGAAGAAAATAAAGAAACTTTTTCATTTTTTGTTTTATATCTGACAAAAAGGTAAATACCCCAGCAGGTAAGAAGTATACTTAAAAAACACAAGAAGTTTGCTCCAAAAATTTCATTCTGGAAGATTGGGATTAAATAATAAAATAATGGGGAATATAATTTTAAGAATAATGTTCCTGAGTACCAAGACATATCCCAATTTGCAAAAGGATATGCTTTAAAATAAGAAACCTTACTTAAATGTCCTAAAGTATCTAAACCTAATGGTTGGTTGCTGAATAATGGTTTATAGAATAAAATCATACAGATTATAAATATTACAAATATACAGTATATTACATATTTATCCAATTTCTTCATTGTGTACTTTTTACTAAATTATCTTATTTATAATTATCTTTATTTAACAATCTTTAATAAAGCAATATTCTTTTCTTCAAGATGGATATAAAGAAAATCCCTAAATTTCTTATTTTTTGTTTTGTGGGGGGAGTTGCAACTTTAATAGATTTTGTTATTTTTAATCTATTTGCTTATATTCTTGGAAGTGGTTTTCTTATGCCACAAATATCTAGGATTTTGGGAATATTAATTTCTATGGTTTGGAATTTTACAATGAACAGAAATATAACATTTAGAGTAAGAGAAGAAAAGATAAAATACCAGCTTCCAAAGTGGATTATAGTTTATGGAATTACTGCTCTTATTAATTTAGCTATTTTTTCTTTAGTTATTTCTCAAATAGGAAACACTCTTCTTGGGAGAAATATCGCATTTGTATCTGGAACAGCTGTAAGTATATCATTAAACTTTCTTGGTTCTAAGTTTTGGACTTTTCGTAGAAGAAATTAATTTAATTCTGTATCTGGTTAAATTTAATATAGATTTTATCCCATCTAAATTTGTTAATTTTGAGCCATTACAATCTGTCCAATAAATTGGATATTCTCTTATCTTAAAATTATTTTTTTTACATAAATATAAAAGATTTACATCAAATTCCCATCCTTTCTCAGTAAGATTTTCATAAATGAATTTTGCAATATCTTTTTTGAATAATTTTGCTCCACATTGAGTATCTTTGTATTTTAATCCAAATATTATCTTTACAAATAACATAAAAAGATAACTTGAGGAATTTTTAGATAAATTCCTTTTTGGATCTATTTTTGCTCCTTTTATTTTTCTCGATGCAATTATTCCATCAAAATTTTTTATGTTTTCAACTAACTTATGGAAATTTTCAGAATTTGTACTATTATCTGCATCAACAAATCCTATTAATTCTCCATGTGCTATTCTAAATCCTTCAATAATTGCTCCACCTTTTCCTGTATAAAATGGAATATCTTTTATTATTACATTTTTTTTATCCTTAGAAAATTTTTTTGTAATTTCTAATGTATTATCATTACAATTATTGGTAACTATTATTAATTCAAATTCATTACCTAATCTTTCTATAAAAAAAGAATAATATTCCTTAAGAGTTTTAAAAATTCTTTTCTCTTCATTGTATGCGGGGATTATTATAGATAATTTCATTTTCTACCTAGTAACAATCTCTAAACCATCTCTATGTTTTAATTTGTGTTCTTTACCCCAAGCCATTTTTGTTCTAGCATCTATGGCCTTTATGAAATTCTTTCCAAAATCAGTATGAAGAGAATAT
>Ga0208459_1003646_pt1 | contig 11989 bp, 14 predicted proteins | sample AD_UKC087_MetaG_FD_184433 | JGI IMG/M metagenome (GOLD analysis project Ga0208459, IMG submission 184433) | Active sludge microbial communities of municipal wastewater-treating anaerobic digesters from USA - AD_UKC087_MetaG (SPAdes) (version 2) | ecosystem: Engineered > Bioreactor > Anaerobic >... | reverse complement strand
CTTGGTGATTCAATTAGATTGACCGGTAATAATAGAGGACTCCTGGTTAATAGCTCTGAAATTTGCACTTCAACAACCATCTTAAATAATGGAATAATTTTTGATATTGCCTGGGATAAGGATTACCGGGTAAACTTTATTGGGACTACTGATTCCGGTTTTATAACTAATGAGAATGTCAGGGTAGATATGACGTTGAAAAGTATTAAAGATATTCAGAATGTTGATATTTTAAAGATGGCAGGATGGGGTTATTATATTAAACTAAAATCAGGCTGGTTTGCAGGATTCTGTATTGGTAAAACATGCACAGATAGAGAATTAAAAGATGATGATAAAGTAACATTCATTTTTAAAAGATAATTAACTGGTGCTAACCAGGCGGTATATACAATTGCCTTCGGCTCCGTAGAACGTCAGATGCAAGTTTGACGCAACGTAAAGAGTAAGAAAATCATCTGGTAATAAAGAGTTATGAAAAATTATATTCTATTATTTGTCGGACTGATGCTCTTTGTTTCTTGTGAAAACGAAGATATTCAGTCAAATCCAAAATTATGTTCGGATGAATATTTTTATTATTCCGGAGGTTCAAAAACATTTCTAAAACATTCATTAAATGAAGTATGGATTGTATTTAAGCAAAGCGACTTAACAGGAGAATTGGCGAAGTCAATTTTAGAAAAGTATTCCTTCATAAGCACAGACAATATCTCCTCTGACAGTTTCTCTGGCAAAACCCTGGCAATTATTAATGAAAATTGCAATTGTTCAGACTTCAAAAATTATCTGGAGGAATTAAATAAGGATAATGAAATATCTTCTGCCACACCAGTATTTTATTTGTCCGACGTTGACCCTATGAGTTATTGGATTTTACTAAGTGAAGTGCTTACTAAGAATGACAATGAAAGAATAACTGAATCGGAATTTGTAGAGTATGCAGAAACGTTAAATTTAGAATTGATTGAATCAAATTATTCAACACAACATTTTAAAGTTAAGGATGTAGAAACGGGATTTGAAGCGTTGGAGATAGCTAATGAGATTTACGAAAGTGGGAAAGCTCAATATTCGCATCCAAATTTTATTGCACACATGACATTATTTTAAAACCGGCACCTGACAAAGTTCATACTGCAGGGCGAAGTCCGGTGATACGCCAACTGCGGATTCCCGTTCCACAGCCTCGGCTCTGCCGAACGTTACCAGCAAGCCAGAGTAGTCTTGAGAAAAAAAATAAGCACAAGTGCACAACCTTTTAGACACAATTCGCATCTTTTAATAAGTGCGAGATTGTCATTCAATCTGCCTTAACTAATTATTAATGAAATATAAAAATATATTCATTCTATATTTCAGCATAGTACTGCTAACCGCATTCAGTTGTGAACGCAATGATGATATCATTGATAATGGCTTGTCTGAGCCCAGGCCTGCTTATGATCTTTCATTTGACAGCATATCACTAATGGATTCTGAAATACCTCATGACGTTTATCGTGATCTTGTATTCGTAAATGAAAAAACAGGCTATGCGGTTTCAATAACAGGCAGGATCATTAAGACAATAGATTCTGGCAAAACCTGGAAACAGATTGCTTCACCAACCTCATTGCCACTTTTATCTGTCCAGTTCCTGAATGAGCAAACAGGATTCATTATTGGAGGAGATAATCAAAGTGGAGTATTACTTAAGACACTCAACGGCGGGGAGACATGGATCATACAGGACTTAAAACTAGCCAGCGCACCAAGTTCAATTTGTTTTCTCAGTCCATCAACTGGTTTTATTTCTGGAGCCAATCTATTAATTAAGACAGAAGATGGTGGACAAAACTGGATCAATATTAAAAAGCATGCATCATTTCAATCATATGGGGATATTAAATTTAAAAATCCTTATGAGGGTCTTGTGCTCATGACAAAAGGTTCTTATTTAAAAACCACTGACGGAGGAAGTACCTGGGATAGTCTAAAGTGTAATAATAGTCACAATTTCAGTAAGATATTCTATTCAAAATATAAAACCTTTTTCTGGTCCAATAGTCGAATTTTGACCATAAATTCTGCCTGTCAGGAAACGATTATTGAAGTACCACTGATGATAAACCTGATTTTTATTAATGAATATCAGTCTATTGGAATAGGTCAACATTATAATGAGTTAGGGTACTTCCCTTATGGAGATATTTTAATAACTAATGACACCTGGAAAAATCACGTTAGGAAAACTTATTCACCTGGTGATGCGTTTGTATTTACTGCCATTTCAAAAATGTCTGCGAAAAAAGTGATGATAATTGGAACAGGATTTTCGACAACTAAAGTATTAATCTTTAATCTGTAAAATTGCATTGATTGAACAGGAGAATTTGCGTGAATCAGGTGCATAGTTTTAGAGATAAAAGGCCTGCTGGTAACAGGCTGGTATATATCATCGGTACTCCGTGGCGCAATAATGGGGTAACTAAAGAGGACTGTTAAGTGGTCTGGGCAGAATATCAGTCTGTATGCAAGCGCTATACATGATTTCCACCTCCATAGCGAGTCTTGACTAATTCACCTTATTTATGTTATTCTGACGATCATGGCGAGACATGGCATATTGGTCAGGCAATAAAATCTGATTGCAATGAAAGTCAGTTGTCTGAACTCTTTACCCCCGGGGAGTTTTATACTCTGGCCGAGGATGAACATTAGGAGAAAAGACACTGCGGCTGCCTTCATCACGGCAGCCGCAGTGTATAAGAACCAAACACAACTTTTTATTCTTACTCTTATGGCATTTCCAATACCAGATCCAGGTTAATGGTTATCGCTGTTTTCCCGGCCACGTTCGTTGCATTTGCCTGTCCGGTCAGAACATCAAAGACACTCACATCCTTATAGAATTCCGCAAGTTCGCCATTTCCCGGACTTCCATCACCGTCAGAATCTACAAGAACAGCGACATATATTTCTTCTGCGAACGGATTGATATCTGTAAAGGTAAGCGTTATTCCGCCTGTAATATCACCGGGCGTAAGAGTATGAGACAGCACGTCATCCGGGTCATCAGTCTCCGGGTTAAATTCGGACAAGGAAGAATAAAAAAGCACCATCTGCATCTCGTTACCGGCTTCAGGAATTGTAGTACCCGTAAAGTTCACTGTCACTGCCAGTGAGGGCATCGTCAGAATTTGATCAAGGTTGATTACTACAGAGTTCAATCCGTGGCAGTTTTCCGGCCGTGCAACATCCAACGCGGCATCCAGCAAATCCACATCTTCAAAGAATTCTGCCAGATCACCCGGGGTGGGTCCCTCATTTTTGTCTATATCAACAGTGGCGCCGACATAAATCTCGGGCTTATCCAGATCTATCTCATCCAGTTTGACAGTAACACCGTTGTCAATGTGGGGCTGAGTCAAAGCTACACTAACATAAAAATCGGGGCCAACATCACCATCGAGATCCAGCTCTGAAATTTTGGTATAAAAAACAAATACGCTCAGGAAATCACCAACCTCGGGGATCAGATCGCCCGTAAACTTCACGGTAACATCCAGTGAAGGTCCCGTCATAATTTCATCCAGGTTAATGGTTATCGCTGTTTCCCCGGCCACGTTCGTTGCTTCTGCTTTTCCGGACAGAATATCGAGGGCATTCTTATCCTGATAGCATTCAATAAGATCGCCGGGTCCCGGACTTCCATCACCGTCAAAATCCACAATAGCAGCGACATATACTTCTTCTGCAAATGGATTGATATCTTCAAAGGTAAGTGTTACCCCGTTTGTAATATCATTGCCCGTAAGGAAATGAGACAGTAATTTATCCGGACCGTCATTTTCCATGTCAACTTCAGAAAAGGGAGAATATACTAGCACCACCATCAGCTCTTTACCAACTTCTGGTTTAGTGCCCGTAAAGTTCACTGTCACTGCCAGTGAGGGCATCGTCAGGATTTGATCCAGGTTAATGGTTATCGCTTTTTTCCCGGCCACATTCGTTGCATTTGCTTTTCCGGTCAGAGCATCCAGGGCACTCACATCCTGATAGCATTCAAGAAGTTCGCCAGGTCCCGGACTTCCATCACCGTCAGAATCTACAAAAGCAGCAACATATACTTCTGCTTTAGCCGGATCGATGTTTGTAAAGGTAAGCGTTACACCGCTTGTAATATCATTGGCCGTAAGGGTATGCAACAGTATATCATCCGGGCCGTCATTTTCCATGTCAACTTCGGACAAGGGAGAATATACAAGCACCACCATCAGCTGCTCACCGGCTGAAGGAACTTTAGTACCCGAAAAATTCACTGTCACTGCCAGTGATTTGCCATCGCTATCATCATCTTTGTCTTTGTCACAACTGCTGAGGAATAATGCAAACACACCTGTCATTAGAACAGGAACCAGCAGAATTTTCTTGAATAATAAATCCTTCATAATTACTGTGTTTAAATGAAACATAGGTTTAATAAAACATACAAAAAACGTCATCTCAATTATGCCTTGTTATGCCGAGGGGCGCCTAAGCACCTGTGTTTCAATATGAAAGACACGTCGCTTCATTCAACATGATACTTGATCTATAAGGATAACGTAATGATTTAAAATATGTTACCTTTTTTTGACAAAAACTGAGGCGGGGAGCCTTTCTATTACTCTCTATGCAGTAATCATTTAATGTGTCAAATACATTATAATCAAATGTAGATGGAAGTGCGGGTAGATGCAGCGAGACACTTCAATAATCAGGTATACCGCTCTTTTTATACGAGATATGTTGCAACAATAATGCAACCGTATAAAACAATAAGGAGGTTAACGCTATGCTAACCTCCTCATTCACTGGTGGGCGATGTAGGGATCGAACCTACGACCTCCTGCTTGTAAGGCATAATCAATAGTATTTTGAGATATTTTTATAAAATTATCGGACTATTGTAACATCATGTAAAACAGGATACAAAGTTAATAAATACCTTTGTTATTATTGCTGATGCTTTGATATAATTTTTACCTTTGTGTTAAAATTGTGTTGTACAAGGCATATTTTAACACACTTTATGAAAGATTACAGCGTAATAACAAACCCGATGACCTGGGGCATGGTAACAGGCTGTATTTTCTTCTACGATTACCGCAAGAAGAGCAACGGCAAGTATCCTATTAAAATCCGCATCTCATACAAACGGGAACGAGTGTATTATAATACGGGCTACTCTATGACCGTGGCAGAGTGGAAAAATTATAATACAGGCCGTGGCAGTATCGCAGTCGCAAGGCTTGCCATACAAAAGCAATTAGAGCTTATGGCCGGATATGTTAAGGAGATTAATAAAAACGGCGAATTCAGTTTTGATCTGCTGGCCACTAAAATGAGCAGAGGAAAAAAAGAAGACGTGTTTGCTGCCTTTGATGTGCGAATCGCAGAGCTTAAGGCTGCCGGGCAGTCAGGTACTGCACTTGTATATGAATGTGCGCTAAATAGTCTGAAAGCTTATCAGGGTACAACTAAACTTCCGTTTAAGAAGGTAACATCAAAATGGCTCAAAGGATATGATGATACTACCAAAAGAAGTGTTACAACACGCTCAATGTACCTGAGATGTTTGAGGGCAATAATTAACGCCTCCGGTGCTGTTTCTCCATTTGGCGAGGGAAAGGATAAGTTTCAGATAAAAACCGGATCAGGGCGTAAAATGGCATTGACTAAGCCACAGATAAAAAAACTGATGACTTACGAGGTGATACAGGGAAGTACCACTGATAAGATGCGTGATCTGTTTTACTTCTCATACCGGGCCAATGGGATGAATATACGGGATTTGGTCCTGTTGCGGTGGAAAGATATAGAATACGGAGTGATTAAGTTCGTGAGAGCTAAAACAGCGAGAACGGGAAGCAAGGAGCGAATAATCAAAGCCCCTGTTTTGCCCGAAATACAGGAGATAATAGACAAGTGGGGCAATAAGGATAGTAAATATGTTTTCGGTTATCTTCATGAGAATATGGGATCGGATGACATAATGCTTGTAACAAAGAACCTGACCCGCCTGATGAATAAACACCTTGCCATTATCACCAAAGCAACAGAACTGCCGAAGATTTCTACATACAGCGCAAGGCATAGTTATGCCACCAACCTGTTAAGAGGTGGCGCACCCATTGAACTCATAAGCGGGCAGTTAGGTCATTCCCGGATCACCACTACACAAACCTATTTGGACGGCTTTGACATGGACGATATAATTAAGCACAATCAATCATTAAGCGATGAATAGTAATAAGATTGAACAAATGATCGCAGGACTTCGCAACGGCTTTGATAAAGTTTATGAGCAGTCCAATGACAGAGAACAATTGTTGCTACTTGAAATAGAGAAGCACGAACTATTATTTGATAATAACAGGTTGCCGTTGCCGGAAGAACTCCATACCAGCAGGCGACCGATAAAAGGATTTAGCTACACTGACGGTGATATCCTGAATATCAGGGAGGCTTATACTAAATACATAGTGTATGGCGGAGACATTGCCGACGCTGGGCAATGCTATTATGTGAATCCAAAAGATGTAAAAAGGAATGATAAGGGTGAAATTGATGATGATGATATTATGGTTGTCATCGACAACAGGGGCCGGATCGCAAAGAAATTTCCACCTTCAGATATTCAGTTACACTTTTATGAATTAGCCGTCGCACGGTGGGAACACCTCGCTTATCTTAAATCTCTTATGATCCCGACAAAGATTGAACGGGAGGAGGTGACGACATTAGAAGAGGCTTGCGGTGAAAACTATGGTAAAGTAAGAAAGTGGTTTGTATCGCAGCAGTATTGCGATATAAGTACCTTCATATTCAACACCGAAAAATATCCGCTTTATTGGCTGGCGGGATTATTAAAAGGACTGCATGAAACTGGATTGTGTCAAAAGCTGAAGCATACCGAAATAAGAGCCATTGCAGAAAATAGTTTCAGAGTTGAGATGAAGATTGACACTGTAAAAAAGGCTAAGAAGCTCGCAATTGATATTCACTAAATGCACGTTTTGCACTTTGTGCATTTTGTGTATCCATCTATTTGAATTTCAATGATTTTTATGTAGATTTTTGTATCTGACTAACAACGTCAGATATATGGAAATAATCACATCTATTAGTTTTGAAGAGCTTGAACACCTGATCACAAAGGCTGTAAGGAAAGCCCAGGCCCCTGCGCCAATTACCACCCCCGCCCCCGACCGGATAGGCATATCCGAAGCGGCAGACATCACCGGATTGAAAAAAGCGACACTGTATCGCAAGTCATTTGACGGATCAATACCTTGTGAGCGTTTCGGGAAGTTTCTCATATTTTCCCGCAAGGCTCTCAGTGTCTGGATGCAGGAGCAGACAACCCCGAAGGTATCCCAGCGTGATGCTGCTGCCGAACAGCTTGCCAAAGAAGCGAGGAAACGGTAAGCACAATGCCGACACTGATAATAAAGTCAAAAGGTCGGGAGTATGTGTGCCTGTATGACCCGCAGGACCATGAACTTATCTCATGTTACAACTGGTCCCTGCACAACCGAGGTTATGCCGTCACGACCATTAAAGGAAAGCCCGTACTCATGCACCGCCTTGTCATGGGAATTGTTGACAGACCGGATATTGAGGTCGATCATATTTTTCACGACAAACTTGACAACAGGCGGTCACAGCTCCGGATTTGCACAAGGTCTGAAAACCGCCGCAATGCACGGAAGTTGATGAAGGGATCATCAAATTTTAAAGGTGTTTACCGTGACGGCAAACTTTATCACGCTCAAATTAACTCAGGAAAGGTGCGGAATTTGGGCCGCTTCTACTCCGAAGCTACCGCAGGCAGAGTTTACGACGAAGCTGCAAAAGATGCTTATGCTGACTTTGCCTACTTAAATTTTCCGGGGCAACAATTGCCACGACAACTGCAATTGCCTTTATGAAGGAGCAGCGCAAATATAAACTTCAGATGCCCGGCAAGGTTGTAGCACTCCTGGCAGAATGGGCCGCTAATCCGCCGTTTAAAGGATATACTCCTGACAAAGCGGCACTTCTGTTATCAATAGTTTCGACCCACCAACGCAAGGATGACAACGGCAATATTTACGCTCAACTCAAAATGGAGTTTTTGCGGAACGTTGTTTATAATGCTGACAAGTATATTAAACTCTTTTTGGATTTTAATATCATTGTCAGAATAGGGGGATACGTTTCTTCAAAAAAATGTAAGCCCGGACAGACAGTGCATTCATACCGTTATCAATTCACTCCTGATTTTCAAAGCCCGTATGTTACCACTGATTTACAGAACAAAGCCCTATTAAATAAAATCGCTAAAGCCAGTACCAAAAAGGGACGGAGTGACAGCCGTTATTATCCTGAACAGAAACGGCAATTAAAAACAATGACAGTTGATTATGATGCTGCCATTAATTTGATCAAAAAGACATATCCTGATAACAGCGATATTGAGAAATACAACTTTGCAATAGGAGCTGTCACCCGGATAGTAAACGAGCCGCCGTACCTGGTCAGGGATGAATCAGGACGCCGGGTACACACCCCGTTAACAAATCTGCCTAAGTTCCTGAGAAGTGAAATACAGATTAATGGGAAGTACCTTTCAGGGCTGGACATAGGCAACAGTCAACTTTACTTCTCTTTGAAAATTTTGACTGATCCTGAAGGTGCAAAGGACTTTTTCCCCGGCAAGTTTCCCTTAATTATGTTGAAATGCCTGAGACTATCACAGCAACAGGACGTTGCAAAGTTTGTCTTATTGGTACAACAGGCCAAATTATACAAGTTTTTAGAGAGTGAATTTATCAATGCCGGATTGAAAATAGAGGTTGTCGATCCGGTAAAAGTTAGCGACGACACCAAGCGGAGAATATTTACAGTCCTGTTTGAGGAAAATCACCTTACATCAAAGGCAAAAAAATTATTTCAAAGGTGCTTCCCTAATGTTGATAAAGCATTCTCATTGCTCAGGATGGCAAAGTACACTGATTTTGTCAATGTGCTGGCACGGATGGAGAGTTATGCCGTGAATGATATGATTATTGCAAGGCTCAACAGGGAACACCCGGACATGGTGGCGCAACAGATTTATGATAACGTTGTGACTTCCATTGTTACCGATGACATGGAGACAGCCAGGCGAGTGATGACTGAAGAATTAACAAAGTTTATCGGGTGCCCTCCGGTATTGAGAACTGAGAATTTTCGACCCGCCGCACTTTTTAACAATTACTCATCTCTTTTAAGGGTAAAGAAAGGGAGTAGAGAAGAGAGAGGGGAAGAGAGTACCATATAATGTTGAAACACTTGATAACTAATTGAGAGTTAATATATTAAAAAGGGTACACTAATTTTTTAAGAATTACAACAATTTGAATATCAATAAATTGAAAAACAGAAAAAATGGCGAAAAAAATCAAATATTCGGTTGAGGAAATTGCAAAGTACAATGCTATTTCTGTCTGCGGTGCTTTACAGGAACTTGCCGGGATAAGGTACACGACTGATCAGGTCATGTTGTACCGGGATGCTATGTTATTAGACCTTCTGACGGGTGCAATGGAGAGAAGCGGTAAAGAGTATGACCGGATTTGTGATGTGACATTTAAGGCAAAAAACAATTGAGAGATGAACGAAGCGGAAGCACAGAAGCTGGCGCAGTTGCTTGAAGATTTGGCAATAACTGAGGCATTGGCATTGCTTTTAAAACAGGCAGAAGAGGGGCAGAGTGATGACCCTTCACACCTTGCCATGGTTGTGTTTCTCCGGTCACTTCATGCGAAGTATCGCCGGAAAACAGCAGGGACGAAGATACGCCGCAATGGCCTGAATGATATTGAAGTTGTAGATGAAACACTAAGGAGATTTTTTGATAACTGACGAAAAACAGTCGAATATGGCAGGATACAAACAGATAGGACCCGACGACGGCAAGCCCTTCACTAAGGGTGACAAGAGAATTAACAGAGAGGGCAGACCCCGGAAGCTGCCGGACCTTGACGCACTACTGGCCGAAGTCCTGGGGGCGGAAAAAAGCAACAAGAGTGCAATGCTACTCATTCTATCTGCACTATGTAGGAAGGCACAGCGGGGCGATGTAAGAGCTGCCGAACTGCTGCTGGATCGTGGCTATGGAAAATTAATTGCACGCCAACAGATAGAAATGACATTGGACGGACTTACACCGGATGAACTCAAATTATTAACAGATTACCGAATTAAAAAAGATGAAAGCAATGGATGAACTTGAAAAGGTTTTGGGATACGCTCCCAGCGATGAATTACGCCGCATGATACTCCGCCATGCGAAAGAAAAGAATATCCCGGTATTGGATGCCGCTTCAGCCTATGGGATGCCGGAGATGATGATACTTAACAGTGACGGCATGGCAGAAGTTGACGGGGAGTTGATGACCCCTGAAGAGTTTAAGAAGCAGCACCCTCACCGTCGTTTAGTAGTAATCAGATAAATAAAATAGATATGACAGACAAAAAGATTTTAATCAGTACCGACAACAATGCCATCAATGAGTTTAAACGCTCAGTGACGGCAACGGCAGAAGCGGCCTCCAGCCTCATTGAATTGTATCACACCTTTCAGCCGTGGAAGCGGATAACGACAGTAGAGGACTTTATTTCATTGGCCTCTGATCCGGCAGACTTTTTTGATAGCACCCTGCTGGATAATGTGGAAATTAAGGCAGCAGGAGTGACCCCTGACCCCGGCAAGCTCGCAGAGTTGGTAGGAATACATCGCTCCGCTTTCTTGAATCTCTGTTCAGGTCTAAATATTCCTGATGACGGTCATTGCCCGCCCTGTGGTAAGGTCCGAATAAAACGAGGGGTCCGGGCAATATCACTGAGTGAGTTTAATCGTTATTCGCAATATCTGAACTTCAATTCAGGAGTTTTCAGCGTAGATCAGTCAAAGGTTGATGCTGACTTGGACCGATTCAATGTTTATGCGACAACGGAGGCAGAAATTGAATTGTACAATCATTTTACCGCACTTGTTGAACTGCTAAACAAACATGATGCGATGTACACGATGCCGAACCCGGAGAAAAAGACTATTGCAAACATCCTTCACTTGCACCTTGAAAGAGCAACGGAGGGGGCATTCATGTTAAACGTTGCATATCTCACAAACGAAATTCAGAAACTTAAATACAGATAATCATGGCAACAAAACAAATCACAGATTCAGAGTATTCAGAATACCAGCAATTGAAAGGTGCTGCCGTTGATCAACTCCTGAGTGGGTATGACGAAGAGCAGCGCAGGAAACTGAAAATTGAGCTTCACGGGAACCTGAAGTTTGAAAACAATCAACTTGTGCCATACTCTGACGGCGACCCTGTTCGTGATGCACACGGCTGGCCGGTAACTGCGGAACAATATGTTAAGGACTTGGCTGATGACCTATTCAGGGTAACAGAGCCGGAGCCTCAGGCACCAAAGGACGGACAGGAGTTATTTGAACGGATGAAAGCCGCTCAATCAAATGAAGAGCGGGTAAAATTGTATGCCGCTTACAAAGGTGGATGAATACTATTTGCGGAATAGGTGCAGCCCCTTCAGAGATGGAGGGGCTTTTTTTGTGTCTATTGACTTGAAACCATTGTTTTCATACCTTTGATACGGCAGCCCCTTCCGATTTACCCTGAATCAAAAAGTTACGAACAGGGAAAAATACCGTCTGAAAAGCCCTTAAATAATTGTGATGTGTTAAAATTGTGTTATATCATAAGAAAAGACACTTACGCTTTTTGGCTGTAAGTGTCTTATTTTCAATTGTGGGCGATGTAGGAATCGAACCTACGACCCCCTGCTTGTAAGGCAGGCGCTCTGAACCAACTGAGCTAATCGCCCGGAAAGAGAGTGCAAATATACGCTCTATTTTTTATTCCGCAATAGCGGTTTTAAATTAAAAACCGACTTCCGGGAGAGGCAA
>Ga0208459_1003643_pt1 | contig 11995 bp, 9 predicted proteins | sample AD_UKC087_MetaG_FD_184433 | JGI IMG/M metagenome (GOLD analysis project Ga0208459, IMG submission 184433) | Active sludge microbial communities of municipal wastewater-treating anaerobic digesters from USA - AD_UKC087_MetaG (SPAdes) (version 2) | ecosystem: Engineered > Bioreactor > Anaerobic >... | reverse complement strand
TGAGGTTGTGCTGGCGTGCGCCACGGATACGGATCAGTCCCTGGGTCATGGAGGCGGTCTTTCAGGTGTGAGGCCAAACATTCTAGGGACCCGCGGGCAGCGGGCGCGCAGCACGGGGCAGTAACCCTGGCGCCTGCTGTGGTGCCGATGCTGCATTGCAGTCGCCCGTAACGCATGCCGGTGGCCGCGAGAACACTTTCGCCGATGGAGCGGATAGACTGAAAGACTATTGAGCGAGGAGACTTTGATGAATCCGTGGACCAAGCTATGCGCCGGTGCTGCACTGGCAACCTTGTTGTGCGCCAGCCATGCACAGATCCTGATCGGACAGACTGCTGGATATTCCGGTCAGGTCGCCGCAAGCGTCAAGGAAGCGGCCGACGGCGCCATGTTGTACCTCGATGCAGTGAATGCGAAGGGGGGCGTGAACGGACAAAAGATTGAACTGGTCTCGCTGGACGACAAGTTCGACCCCAAAATTGCCGGCGAAAACGCGCGCATGTTGATCGAAGAGCGCAATGTGCTCGCGATGTTTCTGACCCGCGGCACCCCTCACACAGAAGCCATGATCCCGCTGCTGGAGAAGAACGGCGTGGCGCTGATCGGCCCATCCACCGGCGCCATGGTGCTGCACCAGCCCGTGCGCAAATACATCTTCAACGTGCGCGCCACCTATCAGCGCGAGGCGGAAAAGGCCATGACCCACCTGGCATCCATGGGCATGACACGCATCGCGGTGGTGTATTCCGACGACAGTTTTGGTGCAGACGGCATCATCGGCGCCCAAAAAGGCCTGACCGCCAGCAAGCTCACCCCGGTTGTGCTGGAGAAGTTCAACCGTACCAAACCCGACTTTGCTCCCATTGCAGTCAAACTGGCCAGCGCCAACGCCCAGGCGGTGTTGATGATTGCCTCGGCCTCGGCGGTGGTGGATGCCGGCAATGCGTTTCGGGCAGCCGGGTCGGCCGCACAGATCGTCACGCTTTCCAACAATGCCTCCACAGGGTTCATCAAGAGCCTGGGCGCCAATGCGCGAGGGATGATCGTGACCCAGGTCTACCCCAACGAACGTGCCATGACCTACGCCATGGTGAAGGAAGCACTCGACCTGGCCAAAGCCAAGGGTCTCAGTGAGGTCAGCCCAGCCATGCTGGAAGGGTTTGCTGCCGCCAAAGTGCTGGTTGAAGGCCTCAAGCGCGCGGGCCCCAAGCCCACGCGGGAAAAGGTCCACACCGCGCTGGAAAGCCTGCGCAAGTTTGACCTTGGTGGCCTTGAAATCAGCTATGGGCCGGCCGACCATACGGGCCTGGACTTTGCCGATCTCGCCATCATTGGACCGGACGGCAAATTCCGGCGCTGAAGCTCGGCAGAGGCCTGCCAACGCCCCGGTGCACTGAGGCCCCTTGGCAAACGCGGGCCCCGCACTGCGGCCGCCTTCCTTGCCGCGCACACGCACGAACAAAGCACCAGCCCACGGATACGCAATTGCATTCAGCCGGAGCACAAGGCGGGAAGACCGTGCTGCAGCACGCGCGAGGCGAATCAACTATCGCTCACGATTCACGCCAAATCCATATAGAAAGGCCCTGCCTCCAGAGGAGACAGGGCCTTGAAATGGGCGATTCAATACGCTGGCAACGCCAGCGGACGGCAGGCCTTAGAAGTTGTGGCGAATACCCGCCGCCAACGAACTGAAGTCCTTGCCCGCAACACTGTTGTAGCTGGCGTTGGCGTCGTTGTTTACGCGGGTGTAATAGCCGTACACCTTGGTGCGCTTGCTCAGGTTGTAGTTGTAGCCCACGGTGTACTGGGTGGCCGCCGAGTCAGAAACCTTGCTCCAGCTGTTCGCCCGGCCCACATTCAGGTGCACTTCCGAAGCACCCATGCTGTACATGCCAGCCAGGCGGAAGTTGTTGCGCGTGCCCAGGAGGTTCTGGTCGTTGCGCTGGTAATAGCCACCCACCGTGAATTGGCCAAAGGTGTAGAGGCCACGCAGCGCAAACTGGTTGTTGTCACCGACGGTGCTGTAACCCGCCCCCAGGGCCAGAGCGCCCAGGTTGTAGTTGGCACCGAGGTCGTAGCCATTCTTGCGCTGGCCCACCGTGGGATCTTTTTCGTGCAGCGAGGCCGATGCGTCCACAGTCAGGCCACCCAGATCAGGCGTGCGGTAGCCAATCTTGTTCTTGGTGCTCAGGCCACCAAACCACACGGGATCGTAGTACAGCGCATCCGAAGAAGAACCGGTGTCGTGGTTGTGCATGCTGACATAGTCAGCAGATGCGTAGTAGGACGCAGGCACAAAGTTGCCCAAACGCACCACACCGAAGCCACCCGACAGGTTGACTTCCGACTGACGCGCGAAGCTCATGCCCGTGGTGGGATGGGTCCAGCCGCTGCCCGCACCGGTATCCAGCGCAAAACCGCTTTCCAGCTGGAAGCCCGCCTTCAGGCCGCCGCCCAGATCTTCCGTGCCCTTGAAACCAAAGCGGGAAGAGTTGTTGAACAAGCCGGTGGTGGTCACATCGCCCACCTTCTGGCGTTCGACGGTGGTGTTGACGCGGCCATACAGCGTCACGCTGCTTTGGGCCATGGTGGCGGTGGTGCCGGCAAGCGCCAGAACAGCCAGGACAACGCGGGTCAGTTTTTGCATGGGAATTCCTTTGGTACGAGGAGTCATCAGGGAGGCACACCCACGGTGTCAGTTTTTGGCTGAACCGCCAGGGGTACTTGGGACTTTGGATTTTATGGCGCACCGCGTTTTTGCAAACCACGAAATGACAAGCCGATGACACAGTGATGGTTTGCCGCAACACCTGCATCCGCGGCCCCAACACCCCACTGCCAGCAAAGAGGGCCACGGCCCTCGCTGCCAAAACGGGCGCCGTGGGAATGACCCGACCTTGCTGGCCTTACTTCGCGCTGGCTGCGGACGCAGGCGCAGCGGCGGGTGCAGCAGCGCTGGCGGGCGCCTCCGGCGCACTGATGACATCGGCACCGTGCTTCTCTCCGGACATGTCCACCTTGTCGCCAGCTTTCATGATGACGAACAGCGAAAGCGCCGCAAACAGCACGAATCCGATAACGATCTTCCACATAATTTGTACTCCTGGGGTGAGGTTGCGTTTCCAACGAAAGGGCCTCGCAGCACCGCATGGCAGCGTGCGAGGCCTTGCGCTGGAACACTGAGCTGCCCCTCTGCAAAGGGCAGCACGGGTCGCCATACGGCGTCGATGTCAGTCGTTGGCGTATATGTCCACGTCTTTGGTCTCACGGATGAACAGCGTGCCGATCACCAGGGTCATGCCCGCGATGATGATGGGGTACCACAGGCCGTTGTACATGTTGCCGGTCTGCGCCACGATCGCGAACGCCGTAGTGGGCAGCAGGCCGCCGAACCAGCCGTTGCCGATGTGGTACGGCAGGCTCATCGAGGTGTAGCGGATGCGGGTCGGGAACATTTCCACCAGCATGGCAGCAATCGGTCCGTACACCATGGTCACCAGCAGTACCAGCCAGAACAGCAGTGCCACAGTCAAGACCTTATTGGTCTTGGCTGGGTCGGCTTTGGTCGGGTAACCAGAGGCCTTCAGGTCTTCGGCCACTTCCTTCTTGAAGGCCGCGATGGCCTTGACGGAGGCTTCGTCGAACTTGAGGTTCACCACGGTGCCCGTAGGGGCCTGGACGGTCTTGTCACCGATCTTGACCACCGCCGGTGAGCCGGCAGGGCCTGCCACATTGTCATAGCTCACCGAGTTCTGCACCAGGTAGCGCTTGGCAATGTCGCACGAACTGCGGAAGTCGATCTCGCGCGCCACGGGGTTGCCTTGGAAGGAGCACGATGCGGGGTCGGCCGTCACCACCACGCCCGCTGTGGCCTGGGCCCGGGCCAGGTCAGGGTTGGCCGCTTCGGTCAGCGCCTTGAAAACCGGGAAGTAGGTCAACACCGCCAGCAGGCAGCCGGCCATGATGATGGGCTTGCGGCCGATCTTGTCCGACAGCGAACCGAACACCACGAAGAAGGGCGTGCCGATCAACAGGGCGGCAGCGATCAGCAGGTTGGCCGTGGTGTTGTCGACCTTCAGTTGCTGCGTCAGGAAGAACAGCGCGTAAAACTGGCCCGAGTACCAGACCACGGCCTGGCCAGCCGTCAGGCCCACCAGCGCCAGAATCACGATCTTCAGGTTCTTCCACTGGCCGAACGATTCAGACAGTGGCGCCTTGGAGGTCTTGCCCTCGGCCTTCATTTTCTGGAAAGCCGGCGATTCCGACAATGACAAACGGATCCACACCGAGATGCCCAGCAGCAAGATGGACACCAGGAACGGCACACGCCAGCCCCAGTCCTGGAACACGGCCTCGCCCAGGCCCAGGCGCACACCCAGAATCACCAGCAGACTCAGAAACAGGCCCAACGTGGCCGTGGTCTGGATCCAGGAGGTGTAGGCGCCGCGCTTGCCGTGCGGGGCATGCTCAGCCACATAGGTGGCAGCACCGCCGTATTCACCGCCCAGTGCCAGGCCCTGCAGCATGCGCAGTGCGATCAGGATCACCGGCGCCGCCACACCGATCGTGGCGTAGCTGGGCAGCAGGCCGACGATGAAAGTCGACAGACCCATGATCAGAATGGTCACCAGGAAGGTGTACTTGCGACCGATCATGTCGCCCAGGCGGCCGAACACAATGGCGCCGAAGGGTCGCACCAGGAAGCCTGCCGCAAACGCCAGCAGCGCGAAGATGAAGGCCGCGCCCGCATCCAGTCCGCTGAAGAACTGTTTGGCAATGATGGCGGCGAGCGAGCCGTAGAGATAAAAGTCGTACCACTCAAATACGGTACCGAGCGACGAAGCGAAGATGACTTTCTTCTCTTCGGACGACATCGGCCGCGGTGCGGGATGTTGCGTTGCCATGCTTGTCTCCTGTGATTTTTTGAAATTACAGGTACATACAAATTACCTGTGCGTTCACTATCCACGGCGCCACTGACACCGCTCTGACGCGTTTCTTACAGAACTTGACGCGAAACTTCCACGCAACTTACAGCCCGGGTAGTAACCCTTGCCCGGCATTTTTCGATGCGAAAAACCAACCGGCAATGGCCCATCCCAGCGGGTTTTCGGGTGGCGGTTGCAAAACGTCTTTTCGTGCGTCCAGGCCGCGCCGCGTAAGCACTTGGTCAGTGCGCATTCGCAGAATCCGGCCACGTGGTGCGGTGATAGCCCCCATTGCGACTTCCAACACAACCTTGAGGAGAGACATCCATGAGCGACCCGATGGTCCAGAAAATACAAAGCCATCCGAAGTACCAGGAGCTGCGCAGCAAGCGCAACCGCCTGGGCATCTTTCTGACGGCCCTGATGCTGATCGTGTACTACGGCTATATCGCGCTGATTGCCTTCGACAAGAAATTCCTGGCCCAGCCCATTGGCGCCGGCGTGACCTCGCTGGGCATTCCGATCGGCATGGGCGTGATCGTTTTCACGATCGTGATCACCGCCATCTACGTGCGCCGCGCCAATGGCGAATTCGACACCCTGACCAAAGACATCCTGAAGGACGCATCGCGATGAACGCAATGGACGCAACGGAGAAACGCACAAGCAGCCTGCTGGCGCCCCTGGTGGTGCTGGCCCTGCTGGCGGCAGGCGGCGCGCATGCGGCAGGCGCCGACCTGGGCCAGGCCGCCAAACAGGCGACCAACTGGACAGCCATCATCATGTTCGGCGCCTTCGTGGCCGGCACGCTGTGGATCACAAAATGGGCTGCGGCCAAGACCAAGTCCGCCGCTGACTTCTATACCGCTGGCGGCGGCATCACCGGCTTTCAGAATGGTCTGGCGATTGCGGGCGACTACATGTCGGCGGCATCGTTCCTGGGCATTTCTGCGGCCGTGATGGCCACCGGCTACGACGGGCTCATCTACTCTATCGGCTTTCTGGTGGGCTGGCCCATCATCACCTTTCTGATGGCCGAGCGCCTGCGCAACCTGGGCAAGTTCACCTTTGCCGACGTGGCGGGCTACCGCTTTCAGCAGGGCCCCATCCGTGCGTTTGCCGCTTCGGGCACGCTGGTGGTGGTGGCGTTCTACCTGATCGCGCAGATGGTCGGCGCCGGCCAGCTCATCAAGCTGCTGTTTGGCCTGGAATACTGGATGGCCGTGGTGATTGTCGGTGCGCTGATGATGGTGTACGTGCTGTTTGGCGGCATGACCGCCACCACCTGGGTGCAGATCATCAAGGCGGTTCTGCTGCTGGCGGGCGTGACCTTCATGGCTTTCATGGTGCTGGCCCAGTACGGCTTCAGCCCCGAGGCGCTGTTCGCCAAGGGCGTGGAAGTGCGCACCGCCATTGCTGCCAACACCGGCAAGACACCCGAAGAGGCCGCCAAGGCCGGCCTGGGCATCATGGGCCCGGGCGGTTTCATCAAGGATCCGATCTCGGCCATCTCGTTCGGCATGGCGCTGATGTTCGGCACCGCCGGGCTGCCCCACATCCTGATGCGCTTCTTCACCGTGCCCGATGCCAAGCAGGCGCGCAAGTCGGTGCTGTGGGCCACGACCTGGATCGGCTATTTTTATGTGCTGATCTTCATCATTGGCTTTGGCGCCATCACCCTGGTGCTCACCAACCCCGAGTTCGCGGATGTGCTCAAGGGCGTGATCCACGGCGGTGCGGGCACGGCCAACATGGCGGCCGTGCTGGTGGCCAAGTCGGTGGGCGGCAACATCTTCTATGGCTTCATCTCGGCCGTGGCATTTGCCACCATCTTGGCCGTGGTGGCGGGCCTGACGCTCTCGGGCGCCTCGGCCGTCTCGCACGACCTGTATGCCACGGTGTTCAAGAAAGGCAAGGCCGACAGCGCTTCGGAGCTGAAGGTTTCGCGTATGACCACCCTGGCGCTGGGCCTGATCGCAGTGGTGCTGGGCATTGTTTTTGAGAAGCAGAACATCGCGTTCATGGTGTCGCTGGCTTTTGCCATTGCGGCCTCGGCCAACTTCCCGGTGCTGTTCCTGTCGGTGCTCTGGAAAGACTGCACCACGCGCGGCGCGGTGATCGGCGGCTTCCTGGGGCTGATCTCCTCGGTCGGCCTGACCGTGGTTTCGCCCTCGGTGTGGGAAGCCACGCTGGGCAACCCCGCCGGCTCGGCGCTGTTCCCCTACACCTCGCCGGCGCTGTTCTCCATGACCATCGGCTTTGTCGGCATCTGGCTGTTCTCGATCACTGACAAGAGCGCCAACGCCGCGCGTGAACGTGCTGCGTTCCCGGCGCAACAGGTGCGCTCGGAGACGGGTCTGGGTGCGGCCGGGGCCTCAGGGCACTGAACTGTCACCCCAAGCGGGCCCAGGCTTCACGGCTTCACCGGGGCCCCGCCAAACAGCCGCATCGCTGCGGACCCGCTGAACCAGAGAAAACGCCTCGCAACAGCGAGGCGTTTGTTTTTTACTTCCGCATGGAATGCCCGCAGACAGAACAGACAGGTTCATCGCGGCCGCCGCGGCTCCACGCCGGTGCACAACCTATGGCATCGCACCGGCCTGTGCGTCTGCCACGGCAGCGGGTATCGGGCGCTCGCGGACAGCCCGCCGTGCGCGCACGGCCGCAGGTTGCTGCGCATCCTGCCACGCCTGCATCGATAAATAAGCCCGGTCGAGCAGGAGATGAAGGTGCTGCCACGCCTTGTGGTCCAGATCGCCAAACATTTCATGCTCCAGTTCACGGCCGATGCGCTCGCAAACCTCCCATACGCGCTGACCTTCGTCCGTCAAACTCAGGCTGTGAATGCGGCTATCGGTCGGATCCATCTGGCGCTGCAGCAAACCGCGCCGCTCGAGTTCGGCCACATGCTTGGAAATGAGCGTCTTGTCGAGCACGAGCTTGTGCCCGAGTTCCGTTGCTGCGATGCCCGGCGCCTGGTGGATCAGCCGCAGTACACGCAGTTCACGTATGCGCAAGCCGACCGCTTTGGCGTAGCGCCGGTCGGCGGCCTTGGTTGCCAGGGTTTGGACCAGGTCCAGCTTGTAGGTCAAATAAGACTTGTCAGTTTCAGACATGGACGACTCCATCAAACTCCCTTCAGGCCGCGGGCGGGCCACGTCACCTCTCAAAGACACAAGGCTGCCTCGCTCACGCGAAGCAGCCCGCCGGTGGATTATCGAGCTTCTTTCGCCAGCCGGTCATTGGCCCTGCCGCATGGCGGGCGTCAGGAAGAGGGCCTGGCATCGGGGTTGCCCAGCGCCAGACCCGGACGCAAGCAACGGGCAGGCCTCACTTCAGATAGTCTTGCGCCACCGCCACCCAATACGAGGCACCGACGGGCAGGTTGGCCTCATCGAACACGAACATCGGGTGGTGCACGTTCGGCGTATTGCCGTTGCCCACAAAGCCGTACACACCAGGAACTTGCTGCGCGTAGAACGCAAAGTCCTCGCTGCCCATGAAGGTCGGCCCCGGCGTCACGACCTGCTCTTCACCCAGCAGCTGGCGTGCAATCTCGACACAGCGATTCGTCTGACTCTCATCATTGATCAGGATCGCGCCCGGCTGGCCTTCCCTGATTTCGAACTGGACGTTGTAAGCCTCGGCCGTGGCCTTGGTGATGGCGCGGATCTTGTCGAGCACCATCTTGCGGGTTTCGGGCTTGCGTGTGCGTGTGCTCATGCGCAACACGGCGTTTTGCGGAATCACGTTGCCTGCATCACCCGCCAGGAAGGCACCGATGCTCACCACCGCCGCATCCATCGGCGCCACGTTGCGCGACACGATGGTTTGCAGCGACATGACCAGCGCCGCCCCCGCCACCAGCGGGTCAATGCCTTTCTCGGGCATGGAGCCGTGGCTGCCCACACCGGTCAGGACGATTTCCCAGTTGTCCACCGCAGCCATGATCGGGCCCGAGGTGAAGTGCAGCTTGCCTGCAGGCAGGCCCGGCATGTTGTGCATGCCGAAAATCACGTCCATCGGGAAACGCTCCAGCAGACCATCCTTGATCATGGCCGGTGCGCCGCCCATGATCTCCTCGGCCGGCTGGAAGATCACGTTCAACGTGCCGCTGAAGTTGCGCGTCCTGGCCAGGTACTCTGCCGCACCGAGCAGCATGGCGCTGTGCGCATCATGTCCGCACATGTGCGACTTGCCGTCAATCTGGCTCTTGTAGGGCAGATCGGAGCCCTCTTGCACAGGCAGGGCATCGGTATCGGCGCGCAGGCCGATACGGGCCTCACCGTCACCGACCTTGAGCTGACCAACCACGCCGGTCTTGCCGATGCCTTCGGTCACCTCGTAACCCCACTCACGCAGCTTCTTGGCGATGAAACTGGCGGCCACCTTCTCTTCGAAGGCCACACCGGGGTTCTGGTGCAGAAAATGGAAATACTCTTGGATGCGGCCTTGATCGGCGGTCATCTCTTGCAGGATTGCAGTCATGTCAACAGCTCCTTATCTCAATCCAAAAATGAGGGAATTTCAGCGGATTGCCGCGATCCCCAGGGAGGGGGCCGCAGCATCCTGTGCGGCCATCCGGCCTAGGCCTTCTTGCCCTTGGGAATGGTGACCATGATCGCGACGATGGCGCACACCACCATCAGCATGTTGAAGCCAAGGGCGATGATGGCTGCTTCGCGGATGCTCACGTTGTCCTGCCGGCCGACGAAGGTGATCACACCTTCCAGCCAATGGATGCTTTCGTTGTTGACGCGCAGAGCGGTGAAGATGGCCGCCGAGATCGCCACACCAAACGCGCCGCCCAGGGACGAAGCCCTCTTGTAGATACCGGCACCGGAACCGGCGGCCGACGCAGGCAGGCTGGTCAGCGCGGCATCGGTGGACGGTGTGGCATAGAAGGCCAAGCCCACGCCGAACAGCGAATAACCGATGATGGCCAGAATCTTGTAGTCCGCCAGCATCAGGTGGGTGGGCATCAGCAGCGCGATAGAAAGACCCGTGATCAGGCAGCCCCAGAGCATGGGCTTGCGCGATCCGAAGCGTTGCAGCAGCTTTTCACCCACGCGGATGAACGCAATGATGGCGATAGCGTAGCCCAGCGTCAGCATGCCGGCCTGTTGCGCACTCATGTTGCCCCCCAGTTGCACCAATTGCAGCGACACGATCAGCATGCCGGCCACCCCGTTGAGCATGAAGTTGGAAATCGTCGCCCCGGTGAAGATCGGGTTCTTGAACAAGCTGAAGTCGACAAACGCGTTGCTGGCCCGGCCCTCGAACCAGAAGAACAGGCCACCCGCCACCAGGGTCACCACGGCCATGGTCGTGATCAGCGAACTGGTCCAGCCAAGCTTGTTGCCTTGTGTCACCAGGATCTGCAGTGCCACCATGGTGACCATGAAGCTCAAGATGCCGGCCAGGTCCAGCTTGTGGCTGGTTGTGGCATTGGTTTCCACCTTGCTCTCAGGCGTGCCACGTACCATCAACATGCCAATGACGGAGACGACAGCGCACGCAAAGAAGATGGACCGCCAGCCGAAGTTCTCTGCCATCAGCCCCCCGAACAGGGCGCACAGGCCCGAGCCGCCCCACGAACCGATCGACCACATGCTCACCGCACGCTGGCGCTCTGCACCTTCCCAGTAGGTTTTCACCAGCGCCAGGCTGGCTGGCATGATGCACGCCGCCGACACACCCTGGATCGCGCGCCCCACCATCAGGAATGGCATGGCCATGGCACCGGTGGGCGTTAACGCAATCATCAAGGCACCGATGATGCTGAGCACGAAGCCCAGCATGACGATGCGCACACGACCGATGCGGTCGGCCAAGCCTCCCATGACCACGATGAACATGCCGGAGAACAAGCCGGTGATGGCCACCGCAATGTTCATCAGACTGACGTCGATGCCCAGATCTTTCTGCATGTCGGGCGCCACGTTGAGCGTGGTCTGGGCAAATAGCCAGAACGCGATGACGCCCATGATGATGCCGAATAACAGCCTGTCGTTGCCTTTGAAGGGCACATTGGTTTGAACAGATGTGTTCATGCGTTTCTCCTCAGAAGTTGTTGCGCGTCAACGCCGCGCGATGACCACCATGCAACAGCCCCACCTGCGCCCACCGCATGCGGTGCTGGACCAAAGGACACTTTTTCATTGACCACTCTCACTTTAGTTGCAATCTTCAACGGTTGCAGGTGTCGACTTTTCGGTTGAATTTTTCAACCAACAACGGGGCATTTATTGCGCCAGATCAAATCGCCACCGCCGGCCGTTGAAAACACGGCGGCTTGAAACCACCTGGGCTGTCTGAACCGATGAGCGGTCGCCTGGAACAACGTCGCCCGCAGTCGCCTGGCCCCGTGCCGACGGCCAGGGCAGTCACTCACCCCGGGAGGAGCTCACTGTCCGCGCAGCTTGATAAATGCCAGCGCTGCCATGACGGCATCGTTGAGCGCGTCATGCGCCTCGCGCTGGGGTAAGCCCAGGTCGTCCATCAGGGTGGCAAAGCGCAGGTCGATGTCGGCGTTGGCCTGCTGCTGGTAGGGCGGCAGCTGCCGGAATTTGTATTCGTAATACATCGCCGACACTTCGATTTGGGGCTGTGGCAAGCCCATGCCCAGCAGGGGCCAGATCGCGCGGTTGAGCATGGCCACGTCGAATTCAAGGTAGTAACCCACCAAGGGGCGGCTGCCGATGAAGCGCAGCAGCTGACCCATGGCCTCCTGCAGCGGCAGGCCCTGGGCCACATCGCGCTCGCGCAGGCGATGGATGCGCACGCTGTCAGCCGGAACGCCCTTGTCGGGCCGTACCAGCAGTTCGAGCCGCTCGCTGGTCAGGATGCGGTTGCCGGCGATGCGCACAGCACCGATGGCGATGATTTCATCGCTACGCCGGTTCAGCCCCGTGGTCTCGCAATCGAGCGCCACCCATTCACCGGGCGGCGGCGGATCGAACAGGAAGGCATAGGCCGGATCGGCCAGGTGGTAGAGCAGCCATTGGCGCCGCAGCTGTGCCAGCCAATGGCGCGGGCCGGTGGGGGCAGCGGGCTTCACAGCA
>Ga0208459_1003635_pt1 | contig 12015 bp, 10 predicted proteins | sample AD_UKC087_MetaG_FD_184433 | JGI IMG/M metagenome (GOLD analysis project Ga0208459, IMG submission 184433) | Active sludge microbial communities of municipal wastewater-treating anaerobic digesters from USA - AD_UKC087_MetaG (SPAdes) (version 2) | ecosystem: Engineered > Bioreactor > Anaerobic >... | reverse complement strand
GTCGACTATCGAGTGGGAGTAGGGTAAAGCAGAACCGGACAGGAGGTAGCTGCTTTGGAGGGCGAGGAAGTCAGATGTCCCAGGTGCGGTTCCCCTTCCGTGTCGCTCGAGAACAAAGGGTATGACGTGGCCTCGGGCTGCTGCGGTTATGCGCTGTTCGGCCCTATTGGCATGCTGTGCGGCATGATCGATGCTTATAATACGCACAAGGTGTGCCTGAGCTGCGGGAAAAGATGGAGATAGCGGGAGGGGCCGGGAGGCAGTTCCTGATGAGGATGATGCGCTGTCACAGGATACCGGAGAGGTGCCTGGTGATAGCAGGGTGGAGGATGCCCGTCTGCGCACGGTGCTTCGGCAGCTATGTCGGGCACATCGCTGGGATTATCCTCTTTTTATTTGGGGTGAGGCTGCACTGGGGGATATGCCTGGCGATGGTGGTGCCGATGGTGGTGGACTGGGGCCTGCAGAGGTATAGGGTTATAATGTCGACGAATGGGAGAAGGGTAATAACGGGGCTGCTGGCTGGGTTTGGGATGGGAGTAATTCAAATTATTATTCTTCTTATGTTTTTCAAATGGATTCAAATCTAGCTTGCAGTTCCAACTAAAACTCATATATAGAAATGCATCAAATGTGAGAAATACCTAAACATGATGATTTCAGATATCACCATTTTGAATTTGATTTAGCATCTCTACTTAATAACTGAGCGTTGCTCAGTTATCAACCTGAAAATCAAATCAACACACTTTCCAGTTGATTTAAGCACTTCACTTTCCCAAAAATGTTGGGGATACCAACCTAAATCTCGTAGTTGTAAATCGTTACATCTATCGCGGTGGATGTTTTCTTCGATTTTATCTATCCAATACTGCCTATTATTCTTTATTTTTGACTTTCGAAGATAAGGTACGATAAGTTTCGCACATTTGAAAAGTAGAGCATAAGGGTGACATGACCCTTCCCGCCTGGTTAAATTGTAGTTGGGAAAACAAACAATTAGCAGGTGAAGGAGAAGAGTCATGTCCAACAACATTATACAGCTTAACCAGGAAGCTATGAAACAGGAGCTGAGCGCGCTGGTCAAGGAGAGCGTAGAGAAGACGTTGAATGAACTCCTGGACCAGGAAGCAGACCGTTTGACCAACGCAAAGCGCTATGAGAGGACCTCAGACCGTCAGGACACGAGAGCCGGGCATTACGACAGGAAGCTGCTGACCAAGGCCGGTGAGGTCAGCCTGAAGGTACCAAAGCTGAGAAGGCTGACATTCGAAACAGCAATCATCCAGAGATATCAAAGGCGGGAGATCAGCGTCGAAGAGGCTCTGGTGGAGATGTATCTGGCAGGGGTGTCGGTTCGCAGGGTGGAGGACATAACGGAGTCTCTATGGGGCTCCAGGGTGTCCGCAGGCACGATAAGCGAGCTGAACAAGAAAGTCTATGTGCACATAGACAAGTGGCGCATGAGGCCTTTGAGAGGCAAATATCCATACGTTTACCTGGATGGCATCTACCTGAAACGCAACTGGGGAGGCGAGTATGAGAACGTCGCGGTACTAGTGGCAATGGCAGTGAACGAGGACGGACGCAGAGAAGTAATTGGCTCTGCCGAGGGAATGAAAGAAGACAAGGCGAGCTGGTCGGCTTTCCTCAGATCGCTGAAGGAACGCGGTTTGGAAGGCACTCAGCTGTTCATCGGCGACAAATGTCTTGGCCTTCTCGAAGCAATCAACGAATGCTACCCCGACTCCAAGTTCCAACGCTGTACGGTCCATTTCTATCGCAATGTCTTCACCGTAGTGCCTCGTTCTAAGGCAAAGCTTGTGGCCGCAATGCTTAAAGCCATCCATGCTCAGGAGGACCTGGAAAGCGCCAGGGAGAAGGCCAAGGCCGTCGCTTCCAAACTGCGAGAGATGAGGCTGCCGGAAGCTGCTAAGAAGGTCGAGCAGGGAGTAGAGGAAACGCTATCCTACATGAACTTCCCCATGGAGCATTGGATCAAGATCCGCAGCAACAACGTGATTGAAAGATTGAACCGTGAGATCCGAAGAAGAACCAGGGTAGTCGGTGCGTTCCCTGATGGCAACTCAGCGTTGATGCTGGTTTGCGCCAGACTGAGATATCTGGAGGACAAGGCCTGGGGCAATAAGCTCTACATGAGCACCGAGCATCTCTACAATCCGGAGGGCATCCTCGATGACATGCTCGTGAGCTGACTTCCGGATGCCAGGCAGCTACTAAATGTGCGAAAGATTCTTGACACTACCCATTTAGGAGCTTTTTAATGGTTTTTAGCAAAGCGATAAAACGATTGTTAACCTTGTTGTTCATGTCTATCGCTATGACTACTCTCGTATTGTCGCTTACAGCTTCCAATATCCTTGAAATCACCTTAATAGATGTAGGACAAGGAGAGAGCATTCTCATCGTAACCCCAGAAAATAGAACGATTCTTATTGATGCAGGACAAGATTATCGCTTTTTCAGCATATATAAGACATTGAAGTCAAAAGACATTAACAGAATTGACATCCTCATTTCCACACATCCTGATTATGACCACTACGGCGGTTTATTTGATGTCCTAAAGTATTTCGAAGTAGGAACCGTTTATGTTTCTGGGATAGAGACCAGCGATATCTATTACATGAATTTCGTATCGGAAGTCTATAACAAAGGCATTAAGAGTATTCTGGCCCGAGCAGGCAATTCTTATAATTTCGGTTCAGTTACTTTCACATTTGTCAGTCCTGGGGTCACTCTGCCTACAGACGACAATGATGCTTCAGTCGTAATGCATTTGTCCTATAGAAACTTCAGTGCGCTCTTTACTGCTGATATTAGCTCGAAAAGGGAACGTCACTTGCTGGATCATAATGCCCTTACACCCATTACTGTCCTGAAAGTATCCCACCATGGAAGCAAGGATGCAACTTCCGATGCGTTCTTAAATGTAACTAAGCCTAAATATGCCTTGATATCTGTTGGGGAAGAAAACAAGTTCGGTCATCCTTCCGATTTAGTCCTAAGCAGACTTGAAAAAGCTGGTGCAGAAATTTTTAGAACGGATTATCATGGCAATATCACTGTTTGGACAGATGGCGACCAGGTAAAGATTACTACCACAAAAGACCCCCCCCTGAGTAGGTCTGGCGAAGAAACGATACCTTCTGCTGGCTTACCAGAACCCACCTTGTATGTGACTAATCCCAGTCATAAATATGTTGCAAGTATCAAATCAGGGGTTTTCCATTATCCTTCATGCTCTGCTGCTCAGAACATATTTATCTCCAATCTGATAACCTTTGAAACCAGGGATGAAGCAATAGCCTCAGGCAGAAGGCCATGCCGACTCTGTAATCCTTGATTCAAATAGATGTCTAATGCATCTTAGAGCCCTATTTCTTCTTTTTAATGCCTTTCATTATAATATAGGTTTTTTTGATAGGAAGTTAAGGCATCTACCTGTTCCATTCCTAAGCATTGTTTCTACAGCTGGTAACATTCCTAATAATCTGGCAGGATTTAGGGCTTCTATATTGAAGTAATTATTAATTCACTCATTTGTTGCCCCATGCATCATTTTTGTTAAATTTCAAGGAGTGAAATCAATGAGCGAACAACAAAATGTGCTTGTTTCTCCTGTGTCAATTGACCTGGGAGCTGTAAACACCGGACTGTATTTAAGTCAACACTATTTGGGGGATACTGGCCTTTCTTCAAACAAAGGTGTATTAATCAGAACATCAGAGAAAAAGCTGATGTTCTCAATGCGCAACAGAACTGCGAAACGGCATCAAATGCGCTCTTATAAGCGACGTAAGCTGGCTAAGAGATTATTTAGAATTATCTTAAAGGCGGAATACAATATTGAATTCTTCGATTTAGATCCGAAAGAGCAAGAGCTCTTGAATGGGTTCTTTAACCGTCGAGGATTCTCTTATTATCAAGAAGAGTTTGATACTTCTATCCTAAATGCATCATTGCAGTTATTGTCGGATCTAATACCTCAAATCAACCCGATTGACGATATTGAAGTGCAAATTGCTACATGGGCTACTGATATAGATAAAAGGAAGGCAATTCGTTCTTCTGACGTATTTCAATGGAAGAAGTCTCAATGTAATGCCTTCATGAAAGCCAATTGTAAAGATTACGATGTGGGAATCCTTTTTGATTCGCTCAGTGCACTCAAAGCCATCATAGACAGCATTGATAAGAGCGTAACAGAGGGGCACAAACCCAGAACCGAGTATCTAGAAAATATTAAGCACGATATACGTAACTCATGGGTTGATTTGAAAGAACTTAGCAAGTGTGGAATCAAGCCAGACGAACTTGCCAATTTAATCGGACATATAAGCAATTTGCAGCTAAGATGTCTTCGTAAGTATTTCAATAACGAAGAATGGAAAGAGGAAGTAGACGGTAGGTGGGATTCCAACCGCCTAACAAAATGCTTCGGTAGGTACGTAAAAGCATGGCATGTTGATGTGACTGATACAATTACTCAACAGAAACGCAAAGAAATGCTTAGGCAGCTCAATGATGGAATATCTGCCCTTGATCTGTGGTTACGTACTGATCCTTCTACAAGCATCCCGCCAATGGAGGATCAGAATAACAGACGGCCACCAAAGTGCAAGGCGTTACTTCTAAGTGAAACTGCGCTCAATAGACTATATCCAATGTGGAGAGATTGGCTTCAAACGAAAGCTTTTGGCTTAGATGAGAGGTTCGACGCGCTCAATCCAATTCGCAGGTTACAATGTATATTTGATAGGACGTCGCAAATAGATGTTGTTAACATCCGGCTGTTATCATCGGCAATCAGCTCGGGCAAAAAAAAAGATGAGGCAATTTCAGAACAGATAGAGATTCTTAAGACAAGGATAGGGTCAGATTACAATTCATTTCTCGAATGTGCCGGTAGGTATTATAAAGAATGTGAGATGGCAGCCCAAGGCACATGGTATCCGGAGCTTCCAGACTCCATTCTGACCATTTGTAACGTCAATCCGCCACATAAGAAACAAATCCTAAACATCCTGGTTGGCCATCTGCTGGGAGTGGATTTTAACAATATCGATATAGATGGCATTAAGACGTTCCTTAAAGACAAAAAGGTGAAGAACACCTCTTTGCTTGGAATTGCCAGGAAATCGGCTGAACTGCAAAAAACCTATGGACAATCTTTCAACGAGATTTACCATAGTGTTGATAAAGATGAAGCAGATATTGACCGCTTGAGGCAGCTGCTTAAGGATTCGTCTCCTTTAATTGCGGATTATTTGAAAAATCCGAATCTTGTTGAACGTTATTCGAACCCATTTATAATGGCTCAACTTTATAACCTACTGGAGACAGATCCTCATGGCTTTAGCAGCACATGTAGAGTGTGTACTTTGGATAACGCTCTAAGAAACCAGATTGATGTCGGCAATCAAGGTGCAGCTTTTGCCAAGAGGTTGCCTTCAGATACGAACCAGCCTTTTGACGGACTCATAAATAAGGTAATGAAGAGGATTGCTTATGAGATAGCTCAGAGAAAAATTGAACAAATACAGAGTCAAATTGATCTAGGCAGACAAATCACTAGTATTATCATCCCCATAATCATTGAAGAAAACCGTTTCGAATTTTCCAATGATCTTGCTGAGCTCAAGGAAAAGCAGATGGGCACTCCTATAGATAAGACAAGGCTTGAAAGGATCAACAAGTCAGTAGAAGCCCAATGGCTGGCAAAGGGCCAAAGGATCAAATCGGACGCTGCCGGATTATGTCCCTATTGTGGCGAACCTCTTGAGGATATTGGACCAGGAGAGATCGATCATATACTCCCACGTTCATTTTCGAAGCAGACTTTCGGTGTGGTTTTCAATATTGAACCAAATCTGATATTTGCTCATGCATCATGCAACAGGAAAAAGGGTGATAGAAGATACACAATAGACAACCTTGATTCAAGATACTTGCAAGCAATCTTTGGTACAGCAGACAAATCTAAGTTAACAGATTCCTTGAAGTCCAAGGTATCTAGCTACCTCAAAAAGGGCAGTGTCGCTTTTTCATCTTTCCATGCTTTACCTGCGAATGAAAGGAATGCAATTAGGCATTCTCTCTTTGTTGAAGAGCTATTTAAAGATATCATTGGTTATCTAAACCAGCAGTCTAAGACAAGGGTAAACGGTACGCAGAGGTGGCTAGTTCGTCACATAGCAAAGGAGATTAGAAAGCATTTTTCTGGAAGAGACATTAACATTACTATTCTGCCATATAGGATTGGAGCGGATCAGGTTAGTGAGTTAAGGCAGAAACTAAATCAAGTTAACCCGGTATTCGAAAAGAAACAAGAACAAGCAACATACTCCCACATAATTGATGCCTTCCTAGCATATTTGCTTTGGACTGCGACCAATAAGGATGCAGCGGATTTACTACGCGACATCTCTGTCCCGGATATTTCAGATGTAAGCTCGTGGGAGGCATTTGCCCCGAGCGTTTTTGATGTACATACTGTGAAAGCCAAACCAATATTCCGTAAGAAGGACATTTCTTCGAGATCCATATTCTCGGCGACAATATATGCCGACCATTACCTTTCGTTCATTGTTAGACCAGATGGCAATTGCATGCTAGGTTTTTCATCAAGAAACGCTGTCCCAATCGATAAAGGGAGCAAGTATCTATTCAATACTCTTAGGATTTTTTTGAAAGATGATACTTACTCGTCTATGGATTTTGAAGAGGTTTTACGCTCTGCCCAAAATAAAGGTATGGTACTAATACTGCCCTTCTCAAAAACGAAAATATATAGATATATTTTTGACAACAAACATTCAGCTGATCCAGGGATACAAAAGACAATGAATATTTTAAACTCCATTTCTTATAAGACAGTGAAAACAAATGTTATAACTATGCTTACAAAGGGTAAAGCAATTATAACCAAGGAGAAGCTTAACAGCGATTTCTCTAATGATAGCCCATATTTCATGATAAAGCTTAGTTTGAGTGACAAGTCCGTTCCAATGTATGCAAAAGGTGATTTGGTTCTCCCTAGCATTTCAGCTTGGTTAAGGTTAGCCAACGATCCTGAAATAGCCGAATGTTATGGTAAGAATGTGCCTGACGGATTTAGTTGGGACTCATTCTTAGCTAACAAATTCAGTAACAATCTAGTCACCCTTAAAGATAGAGCGCATAGGCCAGTTAGAAAAGTCTACTCGTTACCAATTATCAATTCTCCTTCTGGAGGCTTTATAGCAAGAAGAAAAATGCAATCTGGTGAGCATCTATGGCAAATACTAAAGGTAGATGGCTTCGCTTATGAGGGTTTCGCCGTTTCGGGTGACAATGTTGACTTTTCTGAACCTGTGGTTTTAAAGAAACTAAGTTCAAGCAGTAATCTAGTAGCTATAGGAGATAAAGGAACAACTAACACATCAAGTTGTTATATGGATGAATGGGTGCAGATCGAAGTTGACAGTAGTCTTACTAATCATGTGCTTAGTATAGAGATGGCGCCTCACTCATCTCCCCGTCAAGCTTTTCGTGTGACATTCAAAAGAGACTACTTCGAGAACGACATAGTCAAGAAAGATACACGTTTATTACCTAGCGAAGTTAAAACAGCGGATTGGCCTAAGGATTTGGTAAAGCCGCGAGATAATAAATTCTCTGTTGTTGCAGTAAATAGTGAGAGTGTGTCTGTGGAGTTTATCTCGGAAAGCAAAGCTCACAAAAAGCTTCTCAATGCCTACAACATGGCAAGAAACAAATGAAACACCTGGTGGTAAGCGAATACGGCCAATACCTTTCACAAAGAGGTGAAAGGCTTCTCATTAAGCATGATAGCCAAGATATTGCAGAGTTTTCGTTAAACAAGCTGCACACAATAACCGTTGCTAAACAAGGGGTCAGTGTGTCCAGTAACCTTATTCAATCATGCGTTTTGCATGGAATACGATTATTCTTTCTTGATAATCTGGGCAATTGCACTGCTTGTGTATCTGGTATGCAATCTAATGCAATAGGCAGGATTAGAAGGAACCAAGTGGTTTTTCTTGAAGACGCAGTTGAAACCTCTTCATTGGCTAGTAGAATTGTTTTCGGGAAAATCCGAAACCAAAGGGCCGTTTTGTTGTATTTCGGTAAATATATAAAGCAATCAGACAGTGAACGTTGGCAAGTAATATCTGATGCGGTGCGCTCACTAGAAAGCCTATCAAATAGCGTGCTAGAGGCAGGCAAAGCAGCCGAAGATGTAAGAAAACAACTGTTAGGGTTGGAGGGTAGTTCGGCAAATATCTATTGGAAAGCCTTGATAGACACAAAACTCCTACCAAATAACTTCATTACACGGGTTGGAAGAGGAGCTAACGATATTACGAATATGGCTCTTAACTATGGGTATGCAATCCTTGCTTCTCGTATTTGGAATGCGATACTAGTTGCTGGTTTAGAACCATATCTTGGCATATATCACGTTGAAAGGCCAGGCAAGCCGTCTCTGGTTCTTGACTTAATGGAAGAATATCGAGCATGGTGTGTAGATCGAGCAATTATTAAAAATCGTGCAATCTTAACCGACCAGCAGGAACTGACTCCAGCTGTTAAGAAGGTAATTATCGATGAAGTTCTGAGAGTGTTCACGAATCATTATCAATACAAAGGCACAAATCTGTCTTTACAAAGCATTATTCAACGGCAAATGTACAGATTATCGGGACATTTTTCAGGTAATAAAGTCTATAAACCTTACTCTTTCAAGTGGTGATTGAATTGTATAGAAGAAATCGGATAGTAAATTCTGAAGTGCTGGTCTGCTATGACATATCCGATGATAAGAAACGTGATAAGTTCTTTGAAAGGATGAAAGATTTGGGCCTTCTCAACATACAAAACTCCGTGTTCTGGGGTTATCTAAATGCTGCTGAAGAGAGGGCGGTTCTAAAAGAACTGCAAAAGCACACTGATGCCGAGTCAGATTGCGGCTTTATTATCAGAGCTAGTTTACGAGCGAACGTTTCGGTTTCAACAGTTGGATATACCCTTAGCGATTTTCCTGAGGATATTGAGTATGGAACAATATAGCTTGCCTATTAGTTCATTGAGGCAGATGGCGTTCTGTCCAAGAATACCATATTTTACCCAAATACTTGGCTTGATTGTTAAGTATCCAATATGGACATCTCAAGGCATCGAATTTCACAAATCGATGGAAACCTTGGTCAGAAGGAGGGATTTAGCAAGATATCAACTGAACAATGCAAAACAAGTTTTCTCTGCCAATGTCTCATCAAGTAAATTGAAGTTACATGGTACTGCTGATTTGATTTTAATAACAGATGCTGATGTCTTTCCTGTTGAGTTTAAAAGGAATATGAGCCTAACAAAAGGGACTATAGCACAATTGATTGCATATGGCTTAGCTGCAGAAGATACATATAAAAAGAGTTTCAATATTGGGTTCGTTTTCGGTTCAGGTCATAATAAGGTAAAGGTTATTGAGAGAAATAAAGACAATCTAGCTGTATTTGAAAGGTATTATGGTGACTTAACGCATATGATGGACTCTGGTATATTCCCAGATTCTCCTGCTTCAGTAAATCAATGTACGCAATGCGAATTTCTCAAACATTGTAATGATAGGTGAGGAGAAAGCAAATTCCTTTTATAGGTTCTTTGGCATTTGATCTGTAACACGTGGTCTGCATGTACCTGTGGCCAATGATGAGTTTCAATGGTTGGTTCTTTGGCATTTGATCTGTAACGGAATCGTCCCCCGGGGGCCCGTCCGGAAAACCAAAGTTTCAATGGTTGGTTCTTTGGCATTTGATCTGTAACGGAAAGGATGACGGAGATGTTGAGGGGAAAGCAGGTTGTTTCAATGGTTGGTTCTTTGGCATTTGATCTGTAACTAAAGAGAAGATTAAAGAAATAGTTCACGATCTGGTTTCAATGGTTGGTTCTTTGGCATTTGATCTGTAACCGTAAGCACTAAGCGTAAGGCGAAAAAGGGCCGGGTTTCAATGGTTGGTTCTTTGGCATTTGATCTGTAACTACGCTTATGGGCATAACTGCAGCTACGGACGCTTTGTTTCAATGGTTGGTTCTTTGGCATTTGATCTGTAACGCCCGCACTATGCGACACAAAGAAGGACGCTGGGCAGTTTCAATGGTTGGTTCTTTGGCATTTGATCTGTAACGCCTCGATGACCATAGCCCCGTCCGCATTGACATAGTTTCAATGGTTGGTTCTTTGGCATTTGATCTGTAACTTTGTGATGATAATTATATGCGTATTCTGCTAAATCTCTGTTTCAATGGTTGGTTCTTTGGCATTTGATCTGTAACGGATCATGGCTAGGTTAGAAGAAGAAGAAAAAGGGTTTCAATGGTTGGTTCTTTGGCATTTGATCTGTAACTGATGCGGCGGCCCATGTATGGCGTGATGCCATCTGGTTTCAATGGTTGGTTCTTTGGCATTTGATCTGTAACCTCTATGGCGGCTGCGGCCCCTTTGGCTAATCATCTGTTTCAATGGTTGGTTCTTTGGCATTTGATCTGTAACACGAAGACGACCCGGACGACCGGAGCTGCTGGATAAGTTTCAATGGTTGGTTCTTTGGCATTTGATCTGTAACAACTTATAAGCAGATTAAGAAGTATCTAGACGACAAGTTTCAATGGTTGGTTCTTTGGCATTTGATCTGTAACGTGGATAGCGGTCGAAGTAACTTGCGCGTGGATCAGTTTCAATGGTTGGTTCTTTGGCATTTGATCTGTAACGGCGAAATCTCAGTCAAATTGGAGTGATGAAACAGTTTCAATGGTTGGTTCTTTGGCATTTGATCTGTAACCTCATACCCTACGGCGGGCAGGTGCAATTCCAGCTGTTTCAATGGTTGGTTCTTTGGCATTTGATCTGTAACGTAAATCAAATTGCTTGCCGTGTTCGCCTTAGCCGAGAGTTTCAATGGTTGGTTCTTTGGCATTTGATCTGTAACCTCGCGAGAGAAAAGCTTATTTAGATCCTGAATATGTTTCAATGGTTGGTTCTTTGGCATTTGATCTGTAACAGCGCTGCTATAATGTGAATTAATGTAGTCGTCGAGTTTCAATGGTTGGTTCTTTGGCATTTGATCTGTAACGAAATCGGGCGGCGGGTGGCGCTGATAGCCCCTGCGTTTCAATGGTTGGTTCTTTGGCATTTGATCTGTAACTGGATAGCGGTCGAAATAACTTGTCTGTGGATCAGTTTCAATGGTTGGTTCTTTGGCATTTGATCTGTAACTGCGGCGAGCCGCCATAGGACCCGTCAGTGGTAGGTTTCAATGGTTGGTTCTTTGGCATTTGATCTGTAACCGACCGCAAGCGGAGCACACAACACGCGACCGCGAAGTTTCAATGGTTGGTTCTTTGGCATTTGATCTGTAACAGATAGACGCAGCGACGGGTGCACTGCTCCAGGCGGTTTCAATGGTTGGTTCTTTGGCATTTGATCTGTAACAGATAGACGCAGCGACGGGTGCACTGCTCCAGGCGGTTTCAATGGTTGGTTCTTTGGCATTTGATCTGTAACCTTGTCGGCGGCTCATGGCTAGGTTAGAAGAACAAGGGTTTCAATGGTTGGTTCTTTGGCATTTGATCTGTAACCTATCCCGGTCATGGCAGTCATGGCAAAGATAGGTTTCAATGGTTGGTTCTTTGGCATTTGATCTGTAACATATGGCATGACGCCGGAGCAGATGAGCTACATCGAGTTTCAATGGTTGGTTCTTTGGCATTTGATCTGTAACTTTATGCGACAGACAAATCGCACCCGTGCTCATATAGTTTCAATGGTTGGTTCTTTGGCATTTGATCTGTAACTTCTTGAATGTCATTTCGGTTTGCCTCCCTTTTATGTTTCAATGGTTGGTTCTTTGGCATTTGATCTGTAACATCGACGGCTTGATCTACTTCCTGGATGATGAAGAGTTTCAATGGTTGGTTCTTTGGCATTTGATC
>Ga0208459_1003628_pt1 | contig 12038 bp, 6 predicted proteins | sample AD_UKC087_MetaG_FD_184433 | JGI IMG/M metagenome (GOLD analysis project Ga0208459, IMG submission 184433) | Active sludge microbial communities of municipal wastewater-treating anaerobic digesters from USA - AD_UKC087_MetaG (SPAdes) (version 2) | ecosystem: Engineered > Bioreactor > Anaerobic >... | reverse complement strand
CTGGCATCGCAGTTCCTCCTGGCGGACAAGGACCGCCACCACATGACGGCACCACGGGCCGTAACCCCAACGGGCGCGGGCCCAAAAGTCATGGCAGGTACACGTCGGTTCCAGCACCCAGTCCCGATCGGCCGTAACCGTCCATGTGCCCGACCGTTCGATGACCGTCACTTCGACGGTCCCATCACCCTCGACCGCCCGCGTCACGAATTGCGCCCGCTTCAGCGTTTCCCGCGCCTGGTCGAACAATTTCGAATCGACCGCCTCAATCGTCGGCTTTGACATCGGTTCCTCCTGGCCCAAAAGCCACCACACAGATCTCTACTGACGAGAAAACCGATCTAAGTGTGAAATTTTTGCGGGGTTAGATTTCGGACAAACACGATAGCTACCGATCGGTCATCTACCAATTGTGAGACTGTCGGCAAGGCACTGGCATCTGCGAGATTTCTAATTCCCCCGAATTCGGGGGAATTGGGGACGGCAGAACGGGGACTGACAAGCACGCGCTGGCGCAGTTAACCCGGCGGCCTGTTGCCGCGCCAGGGTTCACCGGGCAGCCTTGAAACGATTTCCTGCAGGACGAATTGCAGGGCGGCGTGAAAACCCCAGTCAATCCCCGGGGCCAGCAGTCCGTCCATGTCCCCGCGAAAATCGACGCGCTGCGCCTTTTCTTCAAGATTCGCTTCGAAAAGCGCCCGGCTGACGGTGTGCCCGCCTTCCCTCATGTAACGATTGAAGCATCCAATCAGGACGTCGATATCGACCTTTCCGCCAGCCAGGGCATGCCAGATGTCGAACAGATCGCGTCCCTTCCTGCGTTGATAAAGTGCCCGCAACTTGGTGCCAAGAAGTTCTTCGATCCTGTATGTGGTGGCATCGGACTGCCCGCTGAACCACGGATTATCAACCCTGAAGGGAACCCGGACGGTCCCCAGTTCCGAAAAATGCTCCCTGGAATTGATTTCAACCTTCAGTTTCAGCTTGCGGGGTGGCGTTTCTTCCGAATCGACGTGATAAACAAGATTGACCCGTCCCTCCTTCAGCCTGCGTTGCGGTTCGCCCAGCCACGAATCGAGCCGGTTCCTGATCAGCGTCAGGGTTTCACCGATTGGCTCCGGCTTGATCTGGACAAGATCGATGTCTTCGGAATAGCGGGCGGCCGGGCGAAGATGAAGTTTGTACAGGGCCGTCCCGCCGCGGAAAGCCACGCGTCGGGCAAGGTCGGGCGAAGAATAGATTTCCACCAGCGCCCGACTGATGATCAAGTCCTGTTCGACCTGGGCATTCGAGCCCCATGGTGCGAAGCGGCGCCACGCCACGATTGCCTGTTCCGGGATCATACGTCCGGCTCCACGTCGGTGTTGATGGCAAGGCGCCAGCGTGCGTCCCGCGGCGCGCCGTCAAAACGCAACCACTGCGCCAGTGGCACAGTCAGGACGCTGCGTTTCGCAAGAACGCCGTCAAGATGGCCTGCCAGGGCGTCCGCGCCGACCAGTGTAAACAGATACCCCAGGCGCTGGACCCATGCAGTTGGCGCACGCAGGGCCTCCGCGACAAGCGCGCTTCCATCCAGGCCCCCTTCGGCAAGTTCAGCAAGAACGGTGGCGACGTTATCCAGGTAACCGCAGTGTTCCGGATAACCGACAACCTCAAGGGCAGTGGCTTCCGGTGACGCGACCCGCAGAATCCCGGTGGGCACGTTACGTTCAACCACGCAGGTCCGGTCCATGTCCCGCCGCGCCACGAAGTCCACCCGCACCTTCCCACACGCCAGCCCCCGACGGGATTTGGCCACCATCACCTGGAATGCCATGGACGCCTGATGCGACGCCCCGTGCAATGCGGCCGCGCTCAACAGGGACACATAGTACGGTTCCCGAAGGTGTTTCATCAGGAGCGGCACGAAGTTTTCGGCCGGCTGGCAGCCCAGACGTCGATACTGCGGCGGGACGATGACGTGGAACCCCCGGTAAGGGTCCGCAATCCGGCCCTGTTCCTTCAGCCGACGCAGCCGGGCGCGTACAGCAGGAACCGACCCGCCAAGATCATGGACAGCCTGTTCGGTTGAAAACGCCATTATTCCGTCTGTTTGAAGTCCATCAATGTAATCAGAGGTCGAATCCATCGCCAGTTCCGAATTTGTTTTGTCGTCACAAATGGCTTCCTGTGCCAGATTACAGGAAACCAAATGTAAAACACGCAGAAAGTAACACAAAACGTTACTTTTTGCGATTATTGCCTGCAGATTCCCCGCCGTTTAACGGCTATCATCAACGCACGAAAATGACATTCGGCACGGAGGGCATCAGGTGCGAAAGAGGACCAGGGACATCATGGGACCGGTTTGCGACACCCCGGCAAAACTGGCTCATTGGCGACTGAAGGAACTGTGGAACCTGGGGGACCTGGTCACATACAGGCGCGAGCTGAAAAAGCTGATCACCGCCGCCGGCAGGTCCGAAGACACGGAATTCATCGGGGACGCGACCAATGTTGCCCTGTTCCATCTGTCGTCGATGACTGAAGCGGGCAGGATCGACGGGGTGGACCGACTTCTGGCGTTGCTTCTGCCAGTAATCCCCGAATGGGCCGATGACCGGCCTGTGTACAACGGCTTCCGGCTTGGACTGGCGTACACGATTTCGGGCGGCGTCCGGATGCATGCCCTGGCCCCGAAGGCCGCGCTGGCGGCGTACCGGACAGCGGTGACGGTTCTTTCGGCCAGGGACTCGACCCCGTATTACCTTGTCAACGCGTTGATCCGCCAGGGTGCGGCCCAAATCGCGCTCGGGACGGCGGCCGATGCCAGGAACAGCCTGAAGCAGGCACGGGAACTGGCCGAAGCGCAGATTGCCGGGCGCAGGACATCGTTCGACACGCACGCTCAGCTTTCGACGGCCCTGACGCTGACCGGGTACACCTGGCTGATGGCCGGAACCAGCCACGACCTGGCCGACGAGCTGTTCCAGGGGGCTGTCGACGCCGCCCGGGCCGCCGAAATAGATGAATTCGACGACTGGACCGCGCTGCTGGCGGAAGCCGCCGCGATTTCCGGGCAGAGCAGCCTGAACCACTTGCGGAAACGGCGCGAACTGGCGCTGAAGCAGGCAGACCAGGTCGTGGCCATGATTAACCGGGTGGCCGAGTTGGCGCCGGAAGACCCGGTCGTCGACGTAATGCGCGCCAGGGCTGGCCTGAAACAGGCGGCCATCGCGTGCACGAAAGAAACATTGGGCGACGTGGTGATGGATGTGTTTGGCGCCCATCAGCCGGTCCAGGACCGGATCAAGGCTGGCGGCGCCACCCCGGAAATGCACCATATCGGCGCGCTCCGCGGGATTATCTGCTGCGCCCTCGCCGCCGATTTCGACGCGCCCGTCGCCATGAACGTCAACTTCCGCGAGGCCGTCCGCACATGGCGGAAACTGATGCCCAAAATCCAGGAACCCGAATTCATCCACGCCGAGTGCCTGCGGCTCTGCGGCCTGGACCTGAACACCCCCAACAACTGGATCAACCTTTCCCACCTGAAACGCGACGAATCCATCCGCGGCCCCTCCTCCGTCATCTTCGCACCGCCCCCGCTGTTCAGGATGGAGGACGCGGAGAGGGTTTAGGGGGGGGGCAGGTCACTGCTTCACAATGCGCAACGTCTTGTGACAACAAGCCAGCGCTGATAAAGTTCCAGTTGAACCGACTCAATACAGGAGCCCAGAGAATGACGACACCAGACACCGAATCCGCGCTGTCAGCAATCAAGAATGCCTTTGGAGACGACTGCGTTATTGTGAAGGATTATCAAACAGATCGGGAACTTCTGAAGAAGTACACCTGGGTTCTGGAAGATCTGGGGAATGTAATTCACGTCATTCACAAGGGCGCTACCTTGGGAATCGTTGACCAGGAAAACCTGACGTTTGCCACTGAATTCGGGTGCAGCGCCGAAGGCGTGGCCGACCTGCCCCAGGCAATCAAAGAACAGGCTCGCGAATGGGCCGAGCAGGAAATGTGGCCTGTCTGGAAAAAACGCGGGTACGTCATTGACACCGGCGCAACCAACCATGAATGGGACTCACTGGAACGCCTGTGGCTGATCAACGTCATCAAGGAAATTAATTCCAACGAGGCCCTGGTCCAGGAACTGCGCTGGGCCGCCGACCAGGAACGGATCCAGTTTATCCGGTGAATGCCGCGTGCAGACACACTATCTCCCGGATTTGCCTTATCTCGATCCTCTGCGCGGGCGTTGTCAACCCAATTCGGACATGCTAATAGCTCATCAATTACAGTGGAGGCGGCGAATGCAATTTCAGGACGACCGGACTCTTGCCAGGGAGTATCACCATGCGGTTCACGCGGCAGATTCTGCTGGCGTTAACGGTGAGCCGGAGGCCCAGTTGACCACTCCGATCTCCAATCTGTTCGGGGGGATCACTCGAATCTTCGCCATCGGCCGGCTGGAATGCATCCGGGAGAGCCGCCGCGACGAACTGCGCCCGGATTTCGCATTCCTGCTGAACGGTAGACATGTCGGATACTGCGAACTCAAGAAACCTTCGTACGAACTGGATATCACTTTGAAGGCTGGCTGGACGGCCAATCAACGAGAAAGCCTGCTGGATCTGGATTCGCTGGTGCTGTGCAACGGCCGGGAGGCGAAGCTGTACGCAAGGGGCGAACTGAAGGCGGCCGCGGATCTCCCCTACGAGGACGCGGAGTCGTGGAACCCGCGGGCGCTGGAATCGCTGCTTCGCACGCTGGGCCAAATGAAGACGCGGGATGTCACCCGTGTTCGCGACCTCGCGGAACGCCTGGCACGCCGGACCGCCAGCCTCCGGGACCGGATCCTCGACCTGCTGGAAGACCGTCCTCCGTCGCCGGCCTCCGGTGTTAAGGACGCCCGCCAGGCCCGGGACGCCTGGAAGCAGTACGTGCAGCCGTCGGCCAAGGACCGCGACTTCGCGGACGGCGTTTCCCAGGTGGTCGCGTATGGGCTGGTCATGTCCGCCCTGGACGGCCAGCCCGACCGGAACCAGGACGGACGCATCACCGTCGAGGAGGCCCGGGACTGGCTCCGGGACCACAGCCCGGTCATCAGCGCCTCCTTCGGGCCGCTGCTTGGGATGCCCGCGCTGGCCGCGGCCGTTCGCAGCGAACTGGCGGCCCTGGAGGATCTTTGCTCGGCCATCCGGCCCGACCGCATCCGCAGCAGTTCCGAGTCGCGCGGCGAGCCCTGGCTGTACTTCTACGAGGATTTCCTGGCCGTCTACGATCCTAAGCAGCGGCGGCAAACCGGCGTCTACTACACGCCAGTCGAGGTGGTCTCCGCGATGGTCCGGATCACGGAATCCCTGTTGACCGGACGGATGGGCCGTCGGCTCGGGTTCGGCGATCCCGACGTGGTCACGCTGGACCCCGCCACGGGGACGGGGACCTTCCCGCTGGGGGTCGTGGACGCGGCGCTTTGCACCGCCCGGGACGAGCGGGGCGCTTCCGGGCCCGACCAGGCGCGCGCGAACCTCTGGCGGAACCTGCTGGCTTTCGAGATCCTGCCGGGTCCTTACGGCGTGGCAAACCTGCGGATCGCGGAACGGCTTCGCGGGGCAAGCCAGGAACCCGCAGCTCGGCCGCAGGTGGTGCTGACCGACACCCTCGAATCCCCCCTGGCCGGACCGCCCCAGATGGGTCTGTTCGGGGACGCGCAGGTCATGCACGACGAGCAGGAACGTGCGCGCGCCATCAAGTCGCAACGCCGCGTCACCGTCATCATCGGGAATCCTCCCTACCGTCGCGTGGACAAGAAGGGCAGCGGACGTGGGGGCGGAGGCTGGGTCCTGGACGGACCGGTGCCCGGGCGCCAACAACTGGATCAGAGCCTGTTCGACGACATCCTCGACGTCGCGAAACGGCACACCATCTTCAGCCACCACGCCAGCCTCTACAACCTCTATGTCTACTTCTGGCGCTGGGCGATCTGGAAGGCCTTCGAGGCACACGGGCCCGGGCCGGGGATTGTGGCCTTCATCACCGGCAGCAGCTGGTTGACCGGCCCGGGGTTCGTCGGACTGCGGAAACTGGTCCGAGAGGTGGCGGACGAGGCGTGGATCCTGGACCTGGGCGGTGACAACAAGGGGGCCGTCACCGAGCAGAACGTCTTTGCCATCGAGACCCCGGTGGCGGTCGCGATCCTGGCGCGCTACGGGGAGGGGGATCGCACGCAGCCCGCCCGCATCCGCTACCGCCGCATCCAGGGGGATCGGGCCGCGAAGCTGGAGGCCATGAAGGCGATTGGCGACTCGGAACGGCCTCTGGACGGACCCTGGCAGGACGTGCCGTCGGGCTGGCTGGACCGGATGGTCCCGGACACTGGCACGGGTTCGTGGGACGCAATGCCCGCCCTGGCGGACCTGATGCCGTGGCAGCAGCCTGGGTGCAAATTCAACCGTCTTTGGCCCATCGGCCCGGACGCCCGGTCCCTGGAGGAGCGCTGGAAGACCTTCGTTTCCGCGCCGGTCGACAAGGACCGCAATGACCTGCTGGCCCGGGGCCGGGATCCGGGCCCCTCCCGCGAGACCCTGTTCCAGACCGCTGCCACCGGGCGCAGCATCGAGACCCATGTCCCGGGTCTGGAACGACTGGCCGACCTGCGCGCCGATGCGCCCTCCCGACCCGTTGTGCGGTACGGCTATCGCAGCTTCGACCGGCAGTGGGCGTTTGATGATCCGCGCTTGGCCGCATTGGAGCGCCCCGCACTCTGGCAGTCCGTGTCGGATCGACAGGTGTTCCTGGTTACCTCGGGAACAGGCGAATTTGGCTCAGGCCCCGTGACCACAGTAACCGAAGCTGTCCCGGATCTTCATCATTATTGCGGGCGAGGCGGCAAGGACATCCTGCCGCTGTACCGCGACCGAGCCTGCCAGAAACCCAACGTGACGACCGGCCTGCTGCCCGCCCTGGGCCGTCTGCTCGGGATGCGCGAACCTTCCCCCGAGGACCTGGCGGCCTACCTCTACGCGCTGCTCTCGACGCCGGCCTACCAGGAACGGTTCGCCGCCGAGTTGCAGACCCCGGGGCCTCGCGTCCCGTTGACCCGGGATCCCGCGCTGTGGACGCGGGCGGTGGACATCGGGCGGCGCCTGCTGTGGCTTCACACGTTTGCCGAGCGTTTCCGGGACCCGGGCGCAGGACGCGATGCGCGGGTTCCAAAGGTGGCGGGCCTGGAGTGGGTGTCGCCGGTCCGTCGGATGCCCGCGACGCCGCGCGACATCTCCTATGATCCGGCGACCGGGCAGATCCGGGTTGGGGACGGCGTCGTCGCGGGGGTGCGTCCCGAGGTCTGGGATTACACGGTTTCCGGGATGCAGGTCGTGTCGAAGTGGCTCGGCTACCGCACCCGGTCCGGATCGGGACGCGTGGTGTCTTCGCCAAACCCGCTCGACAAGATCAGGCCCGGCGAGTGGCTGGATGCATGGAACGACGAACTACTGGATCTCCTGCGGGTGCTGACCCTTACCGTCGAGGGTTTTCCAGACCAGCTAGCTCTGCTAGGGGAAATCGTCTCTGGTCCCTTGATCATGGCGGGCGAACTGCCGGTACCCGGGCCGGAGGAACGCAATCCACCCCCGACAGAGAAGCGCTTCGACCTGGGTGAGCTATTCGGATGACACACCAGATCATACCTGCTGATATAAAGGCCTAGACCCCTTCCGAAATGCGTCAGGCTATCGCCGGTTGTCCTTCCCCCAATCCTCGATCAGGCGGGCGAAGCCGTCGACCACCTCGATAATGTTCTTCCCGTACGTATCGATGCTGAGGCTGATTACCGGTTTGCGAACCGAGTGCCGTAAATCACATTCAGGTTCTTTACGAAATCCATCCCGGGAGGGGAAGAAGAAAAGCCTGGGATCGGCCGTTCCGAATTCCAACGAACGAAGAATCTGCAACGCTTCATCGCGATCGCGGGTCGAGCACCCTGGTTCCTGACCGCCGCCGTAAGTCCGTTCCGGCCAGACAAATTCCGCCGACGTTGACCCCTGCCACTTAATAAAATTGCCCTTGAAACGAACCGATCTTGCCAGGAAATCAAAACAGAGATCCGACGGCAGCGCATCGATCCGCGCCGACCACATCCGCGCCCAGCAGCGAATTCTTTCCGTCACTTCACGATGCTTCTGATTAATCGCTTCCTCTGTGGGTCTATCTTTGGCTCTGGACGTTGGCCAGTTTACAAAATTCGATTGTTCATGCCAGGTGCAGTAGAGGGTTGGCGGCGAAGAATCCTCAGTCCCGGTTGCCCACGGTGTCCCGAACAGGTCGGTGCCCAGCACCAGGGAGCCGTTAGTCCCCACCTTTTTCGCCCACTCAGGCTTCCAACGGACGTGCAGATCGATGGGGTCGTACCCGCCCTGGACGTTTTCGGTTTTCCTTCTTCCCTCGTCGCGACTCCATCCCCGCCCTTCAAGCCGTGCATCCAGCTTTCTTGCCATGGCCTCGAGTTCGGGGCGCACCGATTCAGTGGCTTCCTTCAGTTCCTCCCGCCAGATCACGGCGTGACCGATGCCCGGGGAGGCGGAATCGCCATTCAGCATTCCCAAAATCGCTTGATCCGTGACTTTCTCGCGCTCCTTTTCCATATGGAACGCTTCCAGAATCGTGACCGGCGAGCCAGATTCCACCCCAGTTGTTCCCAGCAACCCCAACACAGCCTCTCGAGTCCGAAAGACCTTTTTGTTGAGGCCATCTTCGGTACCCAGCGGACAGACACAGTCCGAAAGGTATTCCACAGCCGTATCCAAGGCGGGACTATTTGAATCCTTATGATATCTCTTGAGCAGGTCAATAACCGCCGGCCACCGAACCTCGAGTACCCTGTCTGACAAAGCCTCCATCCACATTGTAGGCTTCCATAGGCGATTCTCGAGTTCGGCCTGCTCCGTCAGACTCAGCATCCCAAGTCGATCAAGATGTCGAGCGACCTGCAGGGCGTCCAATGCCCCGGATGGAAGCTTTGACTCGAACACGATCATTGCGCCCCCGGCGACGATAACTCCATCCGGTATGGACGTCAGTCCGTCCCGCTCCCCCACCGTCCATTCTTCCGACTTTTCTTCCGACTTTGCCTCAGGGGCTCCCCCGCAAACGCCAAGAACCAGCAATTTGGATCTATCCAGATCAACGGAAGTCGGCGCAGTCAACAGTTTGAAATGGATGACCCTGGATGTTTCCACCGAGTCCTTGACAGCATCCAACCTTGCCCCAGCCTTTGGGTTTGGGGCCACTGCTTTCTTGAAAAGTTCGCCAAGAAAAACGCTCAACAGGCCTCTTTCAGCCACTTCCTTCAAACCGACGAACATCGCACGCGTCAGGTTATTCTCGATCTCGCCCACTTTAGTTCTGGGATAACTGGCAAATGGATTGAACCGGTGTCCTGGAAACGCCAGAACCTTGGGATAGTTCTTTTCCATCGAAAACCTCATCAGTCAGGGTTGCAAAGGAGTTCCCGCGCCTTCACCTATTTCCTGCCCACCCTGGCCGCTTCCTGCAGGCCGTAGAATGTCCGGGCCAGTTCATTAAGCTGCGCGACCGGGTCCGCAGAATCACCGCCAACGAAACGGATCGTCAGTGGTGGTGTGGAGCCATCGCCATACACCAATTTTTCGCGGTCGATCATGACGCCCTTGATTACCGTCCTACTACCCTTCCTCCATTCCAATTTCAAGGACATCGGGCCGGCTTCAGAGTCCTTCAGCTTCCAGCCGGTCGACGCGAAGATATCAACCAGTTTGTCTTCGATTACGTTTTCCAGATCGAATTCCCGGATCAGGTGCTCCAGGTCCTTGGCGGTGCCGAGGGCCTTCAGGATTATCGGACGGGTCGGTTCAACCCGGTCGGAAGCCCTGAACGACCGGAAGGCCACCCAATCGTCTTCGAAGGATTCAATCCAGTCCTCGAAGCCCACCTGGATGTCTTTCCGCCGGGTGGCAATCCAGGTTTCAAATTCGCCCACGACCGCGCCTTCCCTGCCGGCGACACCTTCAGGTCGAACCGCGACGTCCTTGATTGCGTTGTAATGTCGCAAGGCCGGGTCAAAAAGCATGTGCGAATCAAGGTTGTCCGCGGGTTCACCGTCGAACACCAGCATTTCATCACTCAACCCGTCGAGCCCGTTAAGGTCATGGGATATATATGTGATGTTGCCGACGTTGTTGATGACATGGGTCGACCGGCGGCTTCCGGACAGGCCGTACGCCTGGGCCATGATGGAATACGGAACGATGTGCTGCTTTTCAGGCGAACACTCGGCATCGATTACGCGTTCTTTGCAACGAAATGGCGGGGCGTCCCTGAAGCTGTATTTGTCATACAGGAAATCCCTGGCCGACCTCGATCTTTCCAGACCGTACAGCATCAAGGTTGGAAGGCTTGTCAGCGAATTGGCGTTTTCCAGGGCCGCAGAAATGGTCTGTTTGCTGAACCTGTCGTCAATCAGCGCCAGGATCTCCGTGATGCAGGCATCGGCGTCACCCTTCCCCGCGACAACGGCCGACGAATATTCCATCAACTTCTTGTCGTCGGGACTCGCCAGAAGGAGCTTCAGGGTCATCAACGCCAGGCCAGCCCGATATTCAGCGCGAATCCTGACACCGGCCTTGCCACGGATTTCCATCAGGTCCGCATACCTGATCAGGATGGTGAACACCGGCCACAGGGCGCGGGCGCTGGGCAGGAACTTGAAGGAATCCATGTACAGTTCGTTTTGCAGCAGTTCCTTCGTGGCCAGGACAACGTCCCTGACAACCTTCCAGATCTGGATGTCGTTGCCCTGTCGCAGTTCATTCACGAACCGGTCTTCATGAAGGACACCAAACGAAAACGACGTCTTCGAAAGCGCGTTGTAGGTGTGGTAAGACGAAGCCAGCACGAACACCCGAACGAACAGCTTGAATCCAAAGGCCCTTTCATTCATGCGGGCAAGCGCCCTGTCGCGCTGGCTGACCAGGCTTTCAACACCCGAATCGCCGCCCGTCCGGTGAATCTTTTCAAAGATGTCGCAAATCCATTCGTTCGCGTTTTTCGGTAGCTCCGGATCGAGCGGTACACGCTTCTTCGGCATTTTTGCGCCGGCCGACAACCGAAGCAACTGGGAAAACGCCCGTTCTTCTTCCTCGACGGGGCGGCCGCCGCTGTTGATCCGGATGAAGATGTCGATGACCTGGTCAAGGTTCCAGCTTCTGGGAAGTTTCTTCAGGAACAGTTTCCTGGTCTTCATTTCCCGGACGCGTCGGCGGAGTTCAGTCAGTTTCGCAAGCAGCCTGGTCATTTCCGGGCTGTCGGGGACGCCGGGTTCGATTTTGATTTCGTGACCAGCTTCCGGACCGGACACATGCCTCAGCAGGACATGTCCGTTCGTGACGAGGGCCCTGGCGTCGATGTCGTCGTCAAAAAAGCTTTTCAGCGGAATGCTGTTGTAGAGGTGCCGTTTGGGCGGAATTCCGGTCCTGGTCTTGCCGGCTTTCTTGCGGCGTTCCGTAAGTTTGTCCCGGTATTCGATCCAGTCAGCCGCTGTTTCCGTGTAAACGAACAGCGGCGCCGCCACGGCTTTCCCTTCCGGATCAAGCATGTCCTTGAACCCGGGTTCCTTCAGGCTTTCCAGATTGATGCTCCAATACTTTTTCAGGGGCTGCGGTGAAGTAGAAGACGCCTCGGTTCCTGCGTCTTGTTCCTGGCTTTCTTCAGTATCGGCGGCGGCGAAATCCTCGATCCCCTCGAAGGCGGCCATCAGGCTTCTGGTTCGCTGCTGGCCGTCGATGATCAGATAATCAAAGGGCGCCTTTTCCCGGGGCGCGGACGTGGCCGGGGCCGACCCGGCAGGCGCGGCAGCGACGCCGTTTTCGTACAACGGGATCCCGAATTCTTTGTCTGGCTTGTCCCACAGGATTACGCTGCCGCACGGCGTATCGAAAAACAGCGATTCAAGAAGTGCCGCCCGGTTACCCATGTCCCAGACGCCGCCCCGCTGGAAATGTGGCACACCC
>Ga0208459_1003626_pt1 | contig 12042 bp, 6 predicted proteins | sample AD_UKC087_MetaG_FD_184433 | JGI IMG/M metagenome (GOLD analysis project Ga0208459, IMG submission 184433) | Active sludge microbial communities of municipal wastewater-treating anaerobic digesters from USA - AD_UKC087_MetaG (SPAdes) (version 2) | ecosystem: Engineered > Bioreactor > Anaerobic >... | reverse complement strand
CATCAAGGGATATAAAAAAATCACTTACAAAAACCTCTATCCGGCCATTGATGTGGAATACGTTTTTCATCCCGAATCAGGTATCAAATATGCGCTGGTATTACATCCCGGCGCCGATATCAGCAAGGTCAGGATGAAATTTGTTACCGATTCTTCTGTTTTTATTGACAAAAATGGAAATCTGAAGATTGCAACCATTTATGGTGATATTACTGAACACGCTCCTGTGAGTTTTTATAGCGGAAACAACACGCCGATATCCTCGCATTTTCAACTGTACAACAACGAAGTTTCCTTTGTGCTGGGGGACTACGACCACAACCAAAAAGTGGTGATAGACCCCTGGGTACAAACGCCCACACTGGCCAATTCCAACGGAGTATGGGAATTGGATAAAGATGGTGCGGGTAATATTTACACCATCGGTGGAGATATGCCTATGAAGTTACAGAAATGGAGTGCTGCCGGCGTATTGCAATGGACATATAACACCCCCTGGGACACCGCCAACAATTGGCTGGGAACGCTTACTACCGACCAAAACGGCAACTCGTATATTACTTCGGGCTCGGAGGCGGTCATACAAAGAGTAAATTCCTCTGGCTCCATGGTGTGGAGCGCCAACGGCGGCGCTATGGACGAATACTGGATGATTGCCTTCAACTGCGACCAGACCAAGCTGATCGTAGGCGGCACACGTGTGGATCCATTAATAACCGCCAACAGCCATGGTGTGATCTTCGACATCAACACCTCTAACGGGAGTGTTATCTCGTTAGTTAATGTGGCTAAAAGCAGGACTTACACTCTTCTGGGAATGCCGGTTACCGAACCCAACGAAGTACGTGCGTTATCTTCTTCCAGAGATGCTAAGTACTATTTCCTCACGTTGGACTCTGTGGGTGCCATCACACAAAATATGAACCTCTGTTCTTCCAACGGCCCTGTTTTTAAACATATTTCAGGATATAACTTTTCTTACAAATGTGAAAATTACCGTCCTAATAACAGTAATTCCGGCATACGTTCCGTCAGGGCAAATAATAACTTTGTCTATACCCAGAATGGAACCACTCTTCACAAACGTTCGCTGGCCGATGGCTCTGTTTTAACCACGGTCACTATACCCGGAGGAATTTCTTCTTCGGTGGCCATGACCAATTTCAATCAGCCCGGCAACAGCGGAATAGCCGTTGACGATTGCGGCAATGTGTATGTGGGTTCCGGCGACCGGGTAATCAAGTACGACGCAAACCTTAACCAGTTATCGCAAACTACACTGCCTTTTGCTGTTTTTGACGTGGTGGTTGCTCCCGGTGGCAATGTGGTTGTCTGCGGCGCTACCGGAAACTCTTCCAGCACTTCGAGGACAGGCTATGTGCAATCGATTAATATGTCGGCATGTGCTCCTTTTGCACTGATTTGCTGCAACACCACCATATGCCCTGCCGGGCCGTTTTGTTCCACCGACTCGCCGGTGACGCTTATCTGCGAAACTCCGGGAGGCACCTGGAGCGGCACTGGAGTAGACCCAAGTACGGGAGTCTTTAACCCATCCTCTGCAGGCGCCGGCACGCACACCATTACCTATACGCTTCCCTGTGGTTCGAGTTCGATAACCATTGTGGTAAGCCCTTGTGTGCCTCTAAATGTATGTCAGGAGCTTAACGGCGACATGACGGTATCGGGAGGTACGGCTCCCTACAGTTGGCAGCAATATAATGCCGGAGGCACCATCACAATTACCAACCAGGCCGAATGCCAGTCGTGCGGTTATACCTGGAACTCGCTGATGGGGATGTGTATGAATGGCATGATGCCTGTAACCACCTGCACGGCTCCAGGCGGATGGGTAACCTTTGCCACCGGAACCACCGTTACACCTCCGGGCACCTGGCCGATACGCGTTATTGACTCCAATGGCGATTCTGCCATCATCAGTTCATTGGCGTCACTGCCGGCTTGCAGTCCCTGCCCCACACTCACCATCACCACATCCAACATTGTTAACGTATGCGGGACAGCCACCAACGGCAGTTTCACGGCAACAACCAGCGGAGGTGACGGACCTTATGACTATACGTTAACTCTTGGAGCCACAACATTTGCTACCTTTAACGATGTTGGCGGGCCGCAAAATTTTACCGGGCTGGGCGCGGGAACTTATACACTAACAGTTGTTGACGCCAACAACTGCCAGGGAACGACAACCATTACCATCTCCTCTGCGTCGAACCTCACACCGGTGATTGCCGGCCCCACAACCATCTGTGCAGGCAGCTCAGCCACCCTGGATGCCGGTGGGCCTTATGCCGGCTATTCCTGGTCATCGGGGGCCACCACCCAAACCATCACCATTTCGGCCAGCGGAACCTATTCCGTCACCGTATCCGATGGCGGTTGCACAGGCAGCACTTCCATTTCCGTAACGCAAGCCAGCCAGATTACTCCCTCTATCACAGGGCAAACCAACATTTGTCCGGGAACCTCCACTGTTCTGGATGCAGGTAGCGGATATGCCTCCTACCAATGGTCAAACGGAACATCCTCACAAACCGCCACCGTGAGCACAGGAGGCGCCTATTCCGTGACGGTCAGCGATGGCAGCGGGTGTACAGGCAGCGCATCAATAAACATCACTGTTATAAGCACTTTGCCTGTTACAGCAACGGCAACTCCGGGCAATGTGTGTCCCGGAAACCCCGTTACCTTAACGGCAACAGGAGGAGGCACCTATTTGTGGAACACCACCCCGCCCTCATACGACTCAGTTTTTGTGGTTCACCCAACCACCGCCACTACCTACGTGGTTACGGTAACATACAATGGCTGTTCCTCCACCTCCTCGGTGTCGGTCAGCATCGATCCGTCCTTAAGCGTGACAGCCTCTTCCACCAATACAGGCTGTATAAACCACGACGGTACGGCCACAGTGGAAGTTTCGGGGCCGGGGTACAACTTTATCTGGAATACGGTACCTCCTCAATATACACAAACGGCTACAGGGCTGGCCGCAGGCACTTACATCGTTACTGTCGGCTATAACGGATGCTCCGGCAGCACTTCGGTAACTGTTAATGTAGCCTCCGGCCCCGAAGCAGCATTTTATTATAAACCGGAAAGCCCCGTGCTGGATGATGGCCCTGTGTTTTTCTTTGACCAATCCTGGGGCAACATTACAAACTGGTATTGGGACTTTGGCGACAGCACAGATTTTTCAGGAATTCCGGCCAACCATTCGTATGCTGATACAGGATCGTACCTCGTAACAATGATCGTAACAGATACCAAAGGATGCAAGGACACTGCCCGGGGCACAATCTATATCAATCCTTTGTTCACAGTGTGGATCCCCAACAGTTTTACCCCAAATGATGATTTCGACAACGAAGAATTCAAGCCGCTTGGCGTTGGTTGGGACACAAAAAACTACTTTATGGCCATTTATGACCGATGGGGAAAAATGTTGTTTTATACCGAAGATATCAACGAAGGATGGAACGGAACCTATAATAATGCCTACGACTACAGCAAAGGAGTGCAGTCGGTTTTTGCCTATGTAGTTCAGGTAGCCGATCTAAAAGGTATAAAACACAAGTACAAAGGTATCGTTGTGGTGGTCCAATAAATCCTCTAAAATTATCGTCAGCGGGGCCTTTGATGAATGATTATCGGGCCATATAATTTCGAAAAAGTTGACGTTTGTCATCAAATCGCATCCGTTTATGCTGTTAAATTAATGTTAAGAGGCTCAAAACACCAAATCAAAAGGTTAAATTTGTAAGATTCGCTCGAAATTGAAAAATTCAATTATATGAAAAAAATATTCCTTTGTAGTTTTTTTCTGATCATGGCTTTGACCGTGACATCCCAGACATTTAACGGAAGTGAGGCGCGGTCGCTGATTCCAGGGACAGATATGATTGTGAAAGATACGCTCCTTGATATTCCAACATTTATCAGGTTTTCGAAAGGGTCAGAACCAGCGTTTAAGGATTTGCGAGCCTGGCTAAAGGATCATTTTAAAATCAGTCAGGATTTCGACATGGTGCATTTACGTTCCGAAAATGATGACAGTGGATTCACGCATTACCGTTATCAACAAACCTACAAGGGCTATCCTATCCATTCCAATGTTTTTATCATTCATGTAAAAAACAACAGGATTGAAAGCATGAACGGGCAGTTATTCGGCAAACTTGATGTGGCCGCCACCGCAACCATTACGGAAGCACAAGCCCTGGAAAAAGCTATTGAATATGTTGGCGCCAACACGTATAAATGGCAGTTACCCGGCGAGGAACGCTTATTAAAAGAAATAATGAACGACGAAAACGCCACGTATTATCCACAGGGAATATTAGTGTTGATACCGGCAGAGCAAAATCATAAAGGGAATAACTACCGGCTTGCTTACAAATTCGATATCTATGCCCATCAGCCGGTGAGCCGTCAGTGGATTTTTGTTGATGCCGCTACAGGACAGGTAATCTTTACATTACAACGAATTCATACCGAAAACAACGACATCCTGTCGAACGCCACCGGTTCGGCAGCCACCAAATACAGCAATACCAGGACTATTACCACCGATTACACCGGATCAACATACCGGCTGAGAGAAACTTCCCGTGGCCTGGGCATTGAAACCTACGATTTGAACACCGGAACCAATTACAGCTCGGCTGTTGATTTCACGGATGCCGACAACAACTGGACCGGAACTAACACTTATCAGGATGAAGTAGCCCGCGATGCTCACTGGGGAACCGAAATGACCTATGACTACTTTTACAATATATTTGGAAGGAACAGCATTGACAACGCCGGCTTAAAACTTGTCAGCTATGTTCATTACGATGTCGATTATGTCAATGCCTTTTGGGACGGCACCAGGATGACTTACGGCGATGGTGATGCCACCTATACCCCGTTGACAACGCTCGACATCTGCGGTCACGAAATAACACACGGCCTCACCGAATACACCGCCAACCTTGATTATTCTTATGAATCGGGAGCCCTCAACGAAGGTTTCAGTGATATTTTCGGAACCGGCATTGAATTTTATGCAAAGCCGCCTTCGCAAAGCGGAAACTGGACTATTGGAGAACAAATCGGTGAAGCCTTCCGAAGCATGTCGAATCCCAACCTTTACGACCAGCCGGACACATATCAGGGAACTAACTGGTACACCGGCAGCGGCGATAATGGAGGCGTACATTACAACTCAGGCGTGTTGAATTTTTGGTTTTACCTTTTAAGCCAGGGTGGCTCCGGCACCAATGACAACGGCAATGCTTACAATGTTACCGCCATTACTATGGCCAAAGCCGAGCAGATTGCTTTCAGGGCTCTGACGGTTTACCTGACCAACACATCACAATATGCCGATGCCCGCACCTATACCCTGCAAGCCTGTACCGACCTTTACGGGGGTTGTTCACAGGAAATGATCTCCACTACCAATGCCTGGTATGCGGTGGGTGTAGGCGCCGCCTACTCAGCCACCAACGTGGATGCCGACTTCACAGCCTGCCCTACGGCACAATGTTCGGCGGCACCTTTTACCGTTCAGTTTACCAACCTTAGTACCAGCGGCAACACCTACCTGTGGTATTTTGGCGACGGCAGCACGAGCACCGTGGCAGCACCTTCGCATACCTATACCAGCAACGGCGCTTATAATGTCAAATTAGTTACCTATGGAGGCACCTGCGGCGCCGATTCCATCACCAAGACAAGTTTTATCACCGTGGGCCCTTCCTATCCCTGCGAAGTATCCTTGCCAACCAGCGGCAGCGGAACCACCCAGACAAGCTGCAACGGCAGGTTATACGACAGCGGCCTGTGCAGCGATTACGGCAACCTCACCGACGGGACCATCACCATTGCACCCACCAGTGCTTCATCTGTGACGCTGACTTTTACTTCATTCAACTTCGAAGCAGACTATGATTATTTGTACGTTTACGACGGACCTACAACCGCTTCGGCACAGGTAGCGGGAAGCCCGTTCACCGGGACAACCATACCCGGCCCGATAACTTCCACAGGAGGCTCCATTACCCTTAGGCAGTACAGCGACAATTATGTTGTCGGCTCGGGCTTCTCCGTGGAATGGACCTGTACGAGCAGTGTAGTCCCTCCCGATGCAAATTTTACTGCCAATGTAACTTCAAGTTGTTCGGGAACTATTAATTTTACTGACCAGTCAACAAACACACCTACCTCGTGGCTTTGGAATTTTGGTGACGGACAGACCTCTACAATACAAAACCCAACACACACATACACTGCAAACGGCATATACACTGTCAAACTCAAGGCTACTAACCCATACGGTACCGACTCGTTAATAAGGACAAACTATATCACCATTGATATGCCTGAAGGCCCTGTGGCCACAGGGGCTACGATATGCCCGGGAACAACGGCACAGCTGAACGCCAGCGGAAGCGGAACCCTCGACTGGTTCAACTCACCCACCGGCACAACCAGCATTTTTACTGGAAACAGTTTCACCACACCCTTGCTCAGTTCAACCACAAACTATTATGTTCAAACAACAACGGGAGGTACTGCCTATACCGGCCTGACATACATCGTACAGGCCAACACTTCCAATATATCTGCCGAACAAGGCCTGATATTTACCGCACTTCAGCCATTTGTTTTAAAATCGGTAAAAGTCCGGTCAGTAGCCTCAGCTGCGGCTTCCAAGACGGTAACTTTAAAAAACTCTTCCAATACTACCCTCAGTTCGGTTACCGTAAACAACGTCCCCACAGGTGAAAGCCGTATCACGCTAAACATCAGTGTTCCGGCCGGCACGGACCTCCGGCTGACAGCCCCTGCCAACAGTTACCTTATGAGGGACAATACCGTGCCCACGGGCACTTACCCAATCACACTTCCTGACGTGGTCAGCATTACCTCAAATACCGCGGGCTCTGAAATTTATTACTATTTCTTTTATGACTGGGAAGTGGAACTGCCCAGCTGTACAAGCCTCCGCACCGAAGTTACCGCTACAGTGACGCCAGCGCCGGTTGCCCAGTTTACGTTTTCACAAAACGCTGCAACTGTTACGTTTACCAATACATCGGCAAACAGCAGCACGTACTCCTGGGACTTTGGCGACGGTGCCACCAGCACGACCACCAGTCCGGCACATACCTATGCTGCCAGCGGCACCTATAACGTAAGGCTGATAGCCACCAACAGTTGCTCGAGCGATACCAGCTATCAGTCGGTTACCGTGACCCTGGCCGGGGTTAAATATACCATCAGCGGCAAAACCCGCTATCTGGGCAAAGCCTTTGCCGGCAACCCCGCCCCTTCTATGCCCACCTATAATAACGCAATCTACAACATCGGAAAAGTTATTGTAGTATTGAAAAATGCTTCGACAGGGACGGAAATGGCCAGAGACACCAGCGACACCCAAGGAAATTATTTGATAAACAACATTTCCAGCGGAAATTATATACTTTCTTACGACAAATTCACTGCCGACACCATGCAGTGGGGCAATGACATTAACGCCATCGACATCGCCATGTTATTATACCTGGTCGGCCACGACACGACCTCGGATCCCTCCAGAAGTTTTACTGTCAAACACAAGAAAGCCGCCAATGTGGATAACAATGCTTCAATAAACTCTTTGGATATTGCCAGAATGAAGGCTAAGGTAGGGTTGCCCAACCTGAGCACAGGCAACTTCCCAAGAGGAAACTGGGTGGCCCTGGATACCGCTGTTAGCGTGGTTGCCGCCGACCTGAACATCAATTTGAAAACAATTTGCTATGGCGATTATAATGCTTCAAGCACCGGATACAAAGATTCCGTAATCACCTGGGGCACAGCCAAAGTTTTACCGGCGAATATCATCCGGGTTTCTGATGAAATGATAACAACAACCCGTGAAGAATATTTTGAAGTCCCCCTGAGGACAAGTACACAAATAGAGGATTTTGCGGCTTTAGGACTGGAATTGGCATACCCCAACAAGGATTATAAGCTGGTAAGCGCCGCCATGCCCGGGTCAGAAAACAAAAACATTCCCGTAAAAATCAATCCGGCTTTTGAAGACATTCTTACCGCCAATGACGATTTGCTGGTAACAGATGTGGACGGTATTATCCGTGTGGTGTATGCGAGCAGTAATTTTTTCGATGTAAAAACCAATGACAAACTTATCACGCTGGGATTTCAAGCATTGACACACCAGGGCGCCGGGGAGCTTCCTTTTTACCTGAACGGTACCGGGGTAATCGGCAACCAGTATGGGCGGGAGTTTGACGATGCTTATCTTATCATGCCAAAGCTTTTTGTTCAGGGAAGCAGCACCGATGCAGGCTTTGAGTTTTCGGGTTATCCCAATCCTTTCAGCGAATCCACTATCCTGACCTACAGCCTGCCGGAAAGCGGGGTGGTAAAAATCAGTGTGTTCAATACGTTGGGAGAACTGGTATCCGAATTGGTGAATGAACCTATGGATGCCGGGAAGCATACTGTAACCTTCACCGGGAAAGACCTCCCTCAGGGAATGTATTCGTTCAGGCTGGAGTTTAGCGGTACCAATAAATCGCAACACCTGATTTTGAAAATGGTTCATTGAAAAGGCCGGAATAGTCTTTAGCGCTGCTTTTTCCCCGGTTAACTAGTTGCCGCTTGATATAAAAAAACTGGCAACTCTGATTACCCTAATAAAGTTATAGTCTGGCGAGCCATTCAGACAGGATCGCAGGCTCCTGTGCTTGTTTTTGGATTAACAAAAATCTTCCGTTTGAAAAGAAAACAAACTTAGGTAAGTAGTTTTTAGTTTGAGATAAACGGCGTCATCCCTGCCCCTGACCTGCCCGATGAAATTGATATACCCCTGGAGGCGTCTGATAAATTTGGCGTTCAGGGATGAGTTTTTATCTTCAGCAACCTTGAAATGCCTGCTTGTGGCGGCATACAAACCATGCGTACCCAGGTCGTGAATCATGGCGCGTGTTTTTTTTAATAATTTACGGTCCACATTAACTTTTTGGTTGACCGTGATGCCGGTAACGGTCTGTTTACGGTTTGATGGCTTTAACCGTAGTTTTTTTTCATTAATTCTGAAGTCATTTCTATGGATAATGCAGATGATATCGAGTATCATATCGCCAGGTATCTCATGATTTGATGAAAAGGTCAGGTCATCGGCATAACGTGTGTAGGTGAGATCATTTAATTCTGAAAAATATTTCAGTTCCTTATCAAGCTTCAGGCAAATAAAGTTTGAAATCACCGGAGAGGTAGGAGCGCCTGCCGGCAGCAAACCCTTATATGTTGTTAACAGCGTTAAAGCAGTAGCTATCTGTTCATTGAAATTAAAGACCGGAGATAAAAAAGTTTCTTTAACCCTTTTTGCTTTGATATTCGGGAAAAAATCCTGCAGATCGATGTTCAGTACATACTTTTTTTTGACATGTGCTTTAGCGTTTTCGGCAATATTGCATCGTTTGCCCAGGTAATGCGGATTGATGACAAAGCCGTGCACCTCTTCAGGCTTGATAAATAAATAATAAGCCTGAAAATAATAGTTTAAACACTGCTGTATTGATTTTAATTTCACGGAGGGGGCATAGATATCCCGTGAGCCCCCATTCTTTTTTGGCAAGGTAAAGTACCTGTATGCCGGATGGTTAATCTGCTCCTCGAGCATACAAAATGAAACATTAAAAATCTTTACAAGCTCAAGTGGTTTTTTAACGGTGAGAATAAATAAGGCATTTAATTCATGGCGGGTAAATTGCTGTAAAACTATATTATTCAGATAAAGTCCTTCGAAGTGATACTTTTGTATCAATGTTCTTTCTTTTTGAACAAACTGTTGTATTTTTTCTATTCTGCCCATAACGAAAAAAAAGGCCGTTGCTGATTATCTCTTAATGTCGCTATTTATGAGAAGCGGAACGCAGTGAGCATCGCAGTAAATAGCGATCATTATTGCTTCCATCTTCTGATGGGCTGCAGGAACACAGCCTCAGTGCTTTAAATAGTGCTATCATAATCTTAAGGCAACGGCCCGGTATTTTAAAATGGTGGTTCGTCAATTTCGTCCAATCGTTCCTTGAAAAACTGAAAATCTTCGGTAAAGCCGCTAAAATCCTCTAAAACCATAGAACTTCTATTCAACTTCAGAAATACGTCTCCATCATAGCCGCTTCTGTTCTTGGCAACAATGAGCTCCATCAGGCCACTGGTGCTGTTTCCCATTTCGTCTTCCGTTATACAATAGTATTCTGGCCTATACACAAATATGACTTTGTCGGCTTCCTGTTCTATGGATCCGCTATCGCGCAGGTCAGACAATATCGGCCGCTTTGGCCCCGGCCTTTTCTCCACTTCTCTGCTCAACTGGCTGCTTACAATAACACAAACATTGTAATCTCTTGCAATATTCTTGATTTCCCTTATTATGTAACTGATTTCGTACTCCCGGTGGCTTCGGAAGCGGGGATGGCTCATCATCTGCAGGTAATCAATAACAATGACCTTTGCTCCGTATTCCTCAATTTGTTTCTGGCATTGTGCCTTCAACGAAGTAATCGATTTACTGACACAATCGTTAATGTAAATTTTATGGCTCTTTATCTTTTTTTCAATGGATGACAACGCTTCAATTTCGTAATTCTCCAGTTTTCGCCTCGCAATCGAATCGGGCGGGATTTGGGAAAGTATCGATATAAAGCGCGTAGCCAGCAGGTCTTCGGAAAGTTCATAAGAATAAAAAATAACCGGCACCTGCTTAGAAATATGCAAAGACAGATTTACTAAAAGCATGGTCTTCCCCATAGACGGACGGCCTCCCACCACAACCAATTCGCCCGGAGTAAATCCGCCCAACAATTTGTCGAGTTCTGTGAATCCTGATTTTATTTGGCCATCCTTCCAATCCGGCTTACGGATGTTACTCATCTTTGCGGCATACAAATTTGACAGGCTTTTAGACTCCTTGAGCACTATCTTTTCCAATTCATTTTCACGCAGCAGTTCTTGGAGTTGAAAAACCACCAGATCTTCATCAACATTAACCTGGGTGATAATGTTTTCTATTTTTTTTATTAGCTCTTGTTTCATAATGCTAAAATACAAAGGAGATTTTAATATTTCCCCATTGTTGATAACTAATTTCATTTGTATTAACAGACTGATTTACAATATTTTTGCAAAGACAACAGATTTGCCCGACGGATATATGATGTTACATTACAAGCACTATAAAACCGACATTTTTCTTTGCTATAAAACGGTTTTTGCCAACACAAATCACCTTTGAAACAGGAGTTGCCAGCCACCGGCAGAGTCCCATACAAGCGGATGTTATGTTGTTTTGCAAACTTAAAAACTATTTTATACCTGGGTTTCTTCCCTTATGTTGTCTGTTAGCCGCCCAAAGGGTCCTCAGTGTGGGGATAAGCACCTACTTTAAAAAACTAAAACCTCAATCGTACTGCTTTTATAAACTTTGTCGCGTGCCGGATTACCCGCCAACCAGGCTTCTTGTTTGGCTTGTTACCACACGAGACCTTAGATGTCAAATACTGGTTCGATTATTCTTTTATAAATATTTTTCTCAAAACCTCACCGCCGGTATTTGCTTTTACCATATAAACCCCTCTTGACAGATCTCCCAGTTCGATGGTTATCTCTTTCTCATTATTATAGATTGTCTTAACAACTTGCCCATCGATATTTATAATTTCCAGTTTAACTTTTTGTGGAATAAAGATATTAATATGGTCCCTTGCTGGGTTCGGAAAAATATCGATTTTGTTTTCTATCTGATTTTCATTTATTGCTGCTGTTGATGGGGTGTATTCCCAGAGTTCATCGGTCAGGCCTCCTGCATCAGGGGCATAACCTGTACCTATATAGTCGCTCCTTAAAATAGTTATAAACAATTGAATGTCAATAACATGTAGTAATTTTTTTGTATTTATATTTGCAGGAATTTGTACCTTTATAGCATAAAAACCTGCAAATTATGATGGGAAAATC
>Ga0208459_1003612_pt1 | contig 12077 bp, 11 predicted proteins | sample AD_UKC087_MetaG_FD_184433 | JGI IMG/M metagenome (GOLD analysis project Ga0208459, IMG submission 184433) | Active sludge microbial communities of municipal wastewater-treating anaerobic digesters from USA - AD_UKC087_MetaG (SPAdes) (version 2) | ecosystem: Engineered > Bioreactor > Anaerobic >... | reverse complement strand
GCGGCCGTAGCCGACCAGGTAGTTCTCTCCGAATATGGAGAAGTACTTGTTAGACTTGTAGAAAGCTATGACCGCGTTGAGATATGCCTGTTCGTCCTCCGGCTTGCCCCATCCGGCCTTGCCGGGTTCGAACACAAGTAGGGCCTCCTCGTTCTTGTCCGCTATGTCCTTCCAGCCGGACTTGGTGAGGAACTCGGTCGTGTCGACGCCGTCCGGCACAGCGATGAGCGTGAAGAACGTCCTTATCGGGGCGTTTGGCGAGATGTATATCTTCGCCGTGCGCTTCACGCCGTTCACGTCGAAGGATTTCTCGAAATAGCCGGTGAGGGGAAGCTTGTTGGCGCGGGTGTAGTTATAGTCCGGAAAAGGAGCGTCGTCCAGGGTAGTAAATGTAGGGTATGCGCCCGCTCCCACGATGGATGCCAGCGCAAGCAGAAGGATCAGTGACAGTGAGACTGAAATCGACAGGGTCCTTTTCATGTTCCTACCTCCTCGTTATGCCTTACTAGAACAGCTTGTTCGCTCTTCAGCATTAGCTTTTACGGTTGGTAAGCATTCCGGCCGTTTCCTGCAGCCTCTCGCATCCCCTCCTTCTATATCGGTTTGTTCAGCCATACACATAAAACGCAAATAGGTGATAATATTAAGTAGGTATGCACTAAGACGCCGATTGCCATCGGCTCTTTAGCTGCTACTGCCAGTGGGCGCCCCCTTTCACATTGCAAGGGTCAGGGGGCGCTTGCTTTATACTTGTCTTATTTCATCCCGAATTCACGCCTCAGAGAAGCGCAGAGCCCTTCCCTCATCCACTTGGTAAGAGGGGCCTGAACCAAATCGTATCCGTGCGGCACCCTTGGGAGGACATAGAGCTCCGTCGGCACCATCGCCTCAAGGAGCCTCCTCGCGTAATCGATGCCGCCATCCCTCAGTGGATCGTACTCACATGCAACGACCGCAGTAGGTGGAAGTCCCGTCAGGTCACGGCAAAGCGCCGGCACTGCGTAATAGGAAGGCAGCTTCCCGTCGAACCCTCCCATGTAAAGGGCCCATATCTTGGACATGTTCTCTCCGTTTACGAGCGGCGCCCCTTCATAGAGCTGAAGTACTGACTTGGTCGTCGAGGTGTAATCGAATGCTCCGAAGTTCAGTATCTGCATCGCTATCCTGGGGCCTGCGATATCCCTAAGATAAAGGGTGAGCCCGGCTGTTATCGCAGCGCCTGCGCTGGTCCCTATCAAAGCTATCCTGTCTGGGTCTATTCCCAGCTCATCAGCGTTCTTAATAGCCCAGAGGATGCCGGCATAACAGTCCTCCAGCTGGGCCGGGAACGATGCACCGGGGGCCAGCCTGTAATCGACGGATATAACGGTACAGGGCACTCCGGCTGCGAATGCCGATGTCCTGTGGTTGTCTCGGTCACGGCTTCCTGATACGAATCCTCCTCCGTGTATGTTCACCAGAAGTGGCGCTTTCGTGGCCTTTGGGTCCCTGAAAACCCTGACAGGGATGTTTGGCGCGCCGTTGAGACCGGGTATATCCACATCGTAGATCTTCATGCCATTGGGCGCCTTGTAGTTTACAATCTTGGCCATCTTCTCATCGAAAGTGGCTCCCGCCTCGCCTTCGAGGTTCCACATTACCTCATAACCTGGGTGCGGTTTCATTTTCATCGAGGGTCACGCTCCGTTCGTCATAGAAGCAAATCAGGCCATCGGCCCGGGAAGGTCCCGGGCCGGCAGCGACAGATGCCTACTTCTTAGCTGCTTCGTACTCTGCCAGGAACTTTTCCACTATTTCGTTGCCCAGGTTCTTTCCTACCATTTCGATTACCACTTTGGCGGCTTCCTTCATCTTCGCGAAGTCCGCCGGTTTAAGTTCGATTATCTCCCTGCCGTAGTCTATGAGGGCTTTCTTGACCGTCGCTTCGGCTGCGATCCTCGTTTCGTTCTGGAAGACCGTGGCCTTCTTCATGGTGTCATTAACCAGCGTCTTGAGTTCGGCCGGCAGACTGTTCCACTGCTTGAGGTTCATGATTGTGGTGCCGACGAAGGTGATGTGATGGGTCATGATCAGATATTTCTGGACTTCGATGAACTTCGATGCCGTCATTACCTCTATCGGGTTCTCCTGCGCCTGGACGAGGCCCTGTTGCAGTGCTATGTACAGTTCTCCAAAGGCGAGGGGCGTCGGGTTGGCGCCGCAGGCTTTCCAGAACGCCATGTGGTACTGGTTCTCCATGGTCCTGAGCTTGAGGCCCTTGATGTCTTCGAAGGATCTTATCTCCTTGTTGCTGCTCAGCTCCCTGAAGCCGGAAGGGGCCATCCTGAGGAGCCTTACTCCCGCCTTTTCGTAGTACTTCTGCATATAATCGAAGAAGGGGCCTTGCAGGAACCTGATAGTCTGGTCGATGTCTGTAAGTACGCCCGGTATATCGAATACGCCGACTTCCTTTATGAAGCTGACCTGTGGGGATGTTGCCTGGTCGACCATGGCGATGGTTCCGGCCTGGCAGCTTTCCAGAAGTTCCCTGTCGCCTCCGAGTGAAGCGTCGCCGTATAGCTCCACCGCTATGCGCCCGTTTGAGCCTTTCTCAAGGCTCTCCTTGATGAAATTCATGACTTTCCCTGATGTGCCTGCGCTGGCGGCGGCTGAAGCGAACTGTAGTGTAAACTCAGCCTTGGCTGCCGCAAATCCTCCGATGCTAACGGAACCGATGATCATCGCGCTGAGCAGAATGCATACTATGGTCGTCCTTCTCATTTCTAACCCTCCTTAACGTCTGCCTAAGAACAAGCTGATTTCCGGAATGAAAGTTATCAATGTCAAAGCGATGATGAACGCTACAATGAACGGATATGCTTTCTTCCCCACGGCAAACACCGGGGAACCCACCAGAGGAGCGGCAACGAACAGGTTGACGCCAAATGGGGGCGTCACGAAACCGATGGCAAGGTTGACGGTCATGATTATTCCGAAGTGTACCGGATCGATACCGAACCGGCTGATTACGCCCATGAACATCGGTGCCAGGATTGCGTTGACAGGGCCGACGTCCATTATCATTCCTACCAGGAGCAAAAGGACATTCAATGCAACCAGGAAGGTCACCTTTGTCTGGAAGGTTGCTGTAATGAACTCCGATATCTGCTGAGGGGCGCGCATGAGCGTAAGGACCCGGCCGAACGCGATGGCAAAGCCCATTAGCATTGTCAGCGGAGCATAAGACTTGATAGACGAGATTAATATCCCGGGCAGGTCCTTCAGCGGCAGGGATTTGTATATGAACACGCACACGAACAGAGAATAGAATACGGAGATGTTCGCCGCTTCAGTCGGGGTCACGACGCCGGAATAAATGCCGCCGAGTATGATCACGGGAGTAAGCAGCGCCCAGAAGCTGTCCTTGAATACGCGTATGAAACCCTGGTCCTTTAACATCTTGTAGTTTGCGCTAATCTTCTCTTTGTCCTCTCCGTACTTTCGGCAGTATATATAGGCATAGACCATGAGGCTGATACCGATCAAAATGCCGGGCATGATGCCCGCTGTGAACAATGCCCCGACGGATGTGCTGGTTACAAGCCCGTAGATGATGAAAGGAATGCTGGGAGGGATAATAACACCCAGGCCGCCAGAAGTGGCCACTAGTGCCGCAGCAAACACCTTGTCATACCCTAACGACACCATTATTGGTATGGTCATTGAACCCACAGCTGCCGTCGTCGCAATTCCGGAGCCCGAGATGGCTCCGTAGAATAAGCTAGTAATGATTACGGCAATAGGTATCCCTGCTGTCTTGTTGCCGAGGAAATAGGCGAACATATTGAATAGCTTCTTCGATATCCCGCCCCTCGCCATTATGGCACCGGACAGAATGAACAGCGGCACCGCCAGTATCGGTGTGCTATCTATCCCCGCCAGCGCTGTCCTTATTACGTACTGGGTGTTTGCTACGAATGACGGATTCAAGAGCGAGGGGAAGATCGTCGCCAAACCTATGGTGACACCGATGGGGATGCCGAGGATGAGGCACACGCCGAATGCAATCAATAACTGGTTAATCATTTGTGCCTCCTGCCGCGGTGCCTGCGGTCGGCTTCTTCATGAATGTCAGCGCTATGCTCTGTACCGACCTGATAGCCGCAAGGGCGAAGCCTGCCAGGAGAGATGCGTATACGTAAGACATCGGCAATCTGAGGGCTGGGCTTGTCTGCCCGCTGGAGATGACTTTCTTGAAGACGTCTATGGACATGACGAACATATAGGAGAAGAATACCAGCATGACTACTTGACTGAAGATGTCCAGGACCTTTTGCACTTTTTTGGGGAATAGTGAGAAGATTACGTCTATCTTAAGCATTAGTCCTCTCTTGATCGAGTATCCGATTCCGAGGAAGCCCGACCATACGAAGCAGTATCGTGTCAGTTCCTCGGGCCAAGGGAGCGAAGAGTTGAAAACGTACCTCATTACTATCTGGAGCATCATAACGCAGCTTATTACTACAAGAAGCACAGCAAGTATGTACTCCTCCAGGTGATCGTCCAGCCAGCGCAGCGCTTTCATCCTGTTACCCCACCTTCTGGTCTACGATACGGTTATTTATCATTAACTCGTCCGTCCCTTGTGCTCTTCGACTGTATTCCGTTAAAGCCAGGCCATCAAACTCAGACGAGATGGCCCGGCTTCCCCCTGGGTGCATCCCTTGCGATTACAGCTCGAACAGCACCTTCACGGCATTACCCTGCCTGTTGGCCTCCACGGCTTCTGCCGCCTGTTCAAGCTTGAACCTCTTGGTTATGATGGGCTCAGCGGACACCTTCCCGTATTCCACCCACCTGATAGCCCTCAGGAAGTGCTTCTGCAGCAGCGCCACGTCACCGAATATGGTCAACCCCTCGCGAATAATCTGTATCGGCCTTACAGTCGCCTCGGGGTACAGCCCGAACGTGGATATGCGGCCCTTGGAGGCAGCTAGTTCTATAGCAAGTGAAAATGCCGAAGGATGGGCGGCAGTCTCGATCACTATGTCGACGCCGAGGCCCTTCGTATATTCCTTGACCTTGGCTATCGGGTCTTCTTTACCGATTACGACTATGTGGTCGGCTCCCAGGGACTTGGCGATTTCGAACCTGTGCACGTCCTTCTCAATGCCCAGTACTATGACCTTCGCGCAACCTGCGGCCTTCAACGCCTGAAGATGCAGCAGCCCTATCGAACCCGGGCCGATTATGGCGGCAGTGTCGCCCACCATGGGCTTTACGTGCTCGATCGAGCGCACCGTCAGGCTTATGGGCTCGAGGAACGCGGCGTTTGCGAAGGAGACGTTATCCGGCAGCTTGTGGGCCAGCTCGGACTTGATTGCCAGGTATTCCGCGAAAGTCCCGTTGGTGGTTATCCCGTAATGGCCCCAGTCGGAGCACATGTTCTTGTTGCCGTTCCTGCAGTTTTCACATTTGCCGCATCCGAAGAGCACTTCGAATCCTATCCTGTCCCCTACGGCAAGGTCGGTGACTCCCGCTCCCAGCTCAGCGACTATTCCAGCGCCTTCATGCCCCATGATTACAGGATAAGGGACCGGCTTGCGCCCCTTGTACTTGCCGTCGAGTATCGAGATGTCGCTGTAGCATATGCCTGTAGCTTTGATTTGGACCAGGACCTCGCCCGGACCTGGTTTCGGCTTGGGCATGTCCATTACCCTCATGTCACCCGGCTCGGCGCTGTACTTTACAATCGCTTTCATCAAATCATCCCCCTCGTTTTGCTATACGTTGAACTCGAAGCGTCATCAAGGCGCAAATCCAAACAACCTAGGTAAGAACATGGTTATAGGCTCGATATATGTTACAAGGAACAGCACTACTATCTCTGCCGCAAGGAAAGGGAGTATTGCCTTTGACAGCTGTTCAAGTGACAATTTCGAAATGCCGCATGCGATGAATAGGCATAATCCAAGGGGCGGAGTGATAAGGCCAATCATCAGGTTCAGGACTACTATGGCCCCTATCTGGAGCGGATTTATACCGGTGCCTTTGAGTATCTCCATTATTATCGGCACCGTTATAATCATCGCCGCCGTGCCCTCCATGAAGCAGCCCAGCAGCAAAAGAACCAGGTTTATTATCAGTAGAAGGGCCCAAGTGCTGGTCACGTTTGAAGTAAGCAGCGTGGCCAGTTTCTGCGGAATCTGCTCTGTCGCCATGAGCCAGTTGAAGACATTGGCCGCCGCCATGACTAGGAATACGGTCGCCGTGGTTTTTGCCGCCCTCATGAATATGGGGGGCAGATCTTTCAGTTTAAGGTTCTTCCAAACGAAGAAGCCGATAACCAAACTGTAAAGAACAGCTACTGCTGATGCCTCTGTGGCCGTAAATGCCCCGCTTAGTATCCCTCCGAGTATTATTACAGGCATAAGCAAAGGAACGATGGCTTTCACTAAAGCATCGAAGGCCTCCTTCAAGGTAGCTCTCTTGCTGCTTGGGTAATTCCTCCTCACAGAGATGATATAGGTCGGGACCATCAGTCCGAACCCCAAGAGAACGCCTGGAAGGAAGCCAGCCAGGAAGAGGCCTCCGACTGAAGCGCCGGTTATAAGCGAGAAGACGACCATCGGTATGCTTGGCGGTATTATCGGCCCGATGACCGAAGATGATGCTGTTACAGCTGCGCTGAAATCATTGTCGAAACCCTGCTCCACCATCGTCGGGATGAGCATCGAACCGATAGCTGAGGTATCAGCTACAGCTGAGCCAGTTATGCCGGCGAAGAACATGCTCACCACGATGTTCACATGTGCAAGGCCCCCCTTGAAGTGGCCTACAAGCACGTCGGAGAGCCTCACGAGCCTCTTAGTGATCCCCGTCCCATTCATGAGCTCGCCTGTAAGGATAAAGAAAGGTATCGCCATTATCGGGAAGGAGTCTATTCCGGTGAACATGCGCGAGGCGATCAACGAAAGGGACGCTCCTTTCGCCAGAAGCGCTGCAAGGGATCCCACACCGAGGCTGAAGCCTATGGGAATTCCGAACAACATGCTCAGGACGAAGGCAATGAAACCGTAAGTCATCTATTAAGTGCTCCTTCCCTCATATTAAACAGGCTTCTTGCCTGTCACATAGGCAAACAGAAGCACGAGGTTGTCTATGAACATCAGGGCTGCGCCGACGGTTACGGCCATATATGGAAATATCATCGGCAGGCCCAGGGCAGGGGATGTCTGTATCCTCAATATCCTCATGTACTTGACGGATTCCCTGAAAAGGACGGTAAGGAAGAACCCGATTACCAGCAGGCCCAGGACTTTGATAATTCTTCTGATTGCTGGAGGAAACCAGTTGACCATGAATGTAACTGAGATATTCCCTTCTTCCCTGATAACCATTCCCATCGCGAGATACGCCATCCATATCATCATGTACCTTGAAGCTTCCTCTACCCAGTGTATGGCGTTGTTCAACACGTACCGGGCGAAGACGCCCACAACAACGTCCAATACCATTAGGGCGACCGTCAGGACTATGAACGCTTCCACCAGCTTGTGCAGATTTTCATATAACCAGTTGAATACCCGCATGGCAAATACCTCACTTATCGGCGTATTTGCTGAAGACGGCAGCAGCCATCTTGCAAGCCGGGGAAGGCTAGCCCTTCCCCGGCTTATAATCTGTCAGCCTATTACTTGGATGCGTCCTCAACCGCCTTGAGGAGTTCGTCGATGAGCTTGGGGTCAACCTTGGTCTTGAGGTAGTCGATGACCGGCTGCTGGGTCGCCTTCTTGAAGAGGGCCATCTCAGCTGCGGTCGGTTGATAGATTTCCACGCCCGCCTTTAGGCAGGTCTCGAGGCCGGTCGATGACAGCAGCTGCTGAAGTCCGCGGCCGACCGTTGCCGATATCTTGGCTGCCTCCATTATTATGTCCTGGAGGTCCTTGTCTAGGCTCTTGAAGAACTTCTCGTTGATTACGAACCAGTCTACGCCATACACATGTCCGTCAAGGGTTAGGTACTTCTGTACTTCGTAGAGCTTCGCGAATACGATCGAGGAAATCGGGTTCTCCTGACCGTCGACGACCTTAGTCTGCAGTGCGGTGTAGGTCTCAGTCCATGCTATCGGCGTGGGGCTTCCGCCCATAGACCTGATGAGTGTCAGATATACTGGGGTTTCCTGCACCCTGATCTTAAGGCCTGCTATGTCGGCGGGCGACTTGATGGGCCTCTTGGAGTTCGTGAAGTGCCTGAAGCCGACCTCTGCGAAAGCCAGGTTCCTCATGCCGGTCTTGGCCAGGAACATCTCGGACATCTTGGCTCCGAACGGGCCGTCGAGGACCTTCCATGCTACTGTGGCGTTGGGGAACAGGTACGGGATGTCGGTGATCATCGACTCCTTGAAGAAGCTTCCGATGACGCCTGATGCGATACCGGCCTGTACGTTGCCTGCCATGACTGCTTCTACGTACTCGCGCTCGGCACCGAGTTGCCCTGCGCCGAACACCTGTACCTCGAGCCTGCCTCCGCTCTGGGCGTTGACAAGGTTGGCGAAGGTGATGCACTGGGCATGCTTCCTAGAGGTCGTAATGTCCGTAGCGTCGGCATGGGCCAGCTTCAGGACTATCTTTGTCGCTGCCATGCCTGTGCTGGAAAGCGCGAAGATTGCCAGGATCATGCTTACTACCAGGATCTTGATCATTAGGTTGCGCTTCATTCAGTTTCCCTCCTTGTTTATTGGTCTTTTAGCCTTCGTGATTTCCCGGAGAGTCGCTAAAGGCTTGCCTTTTTGACGTTTCTCTGAGGTGGAGGTTCTAACTGTGGCCTGTTCACTTTCCATTCATCAATCTAAGGTAGCTTTACTCCAAATACGTATAGAAACCCGTACTGTGTAATTAGAGTTGAAAGAACGGAGACTGCCGTTACTGTAACCCACTTGTTCTTCCCACCCATTGCAACAATTGAAGACGCGACATATACAGGCGTTGTAAACAGGAACCCCAATCGCGGCATAAGGATTACGTAAGCAGTGGTAGTGCATAAGAAAGCAACAAGGCTTCTCAATGCTGGGCCTGCCTTATCCTCCTCATCTCCGTCGTCAGTTTCCTTCTTAACCGGCTTAATCAGAAGCAGTAGCATGGAAAACACAAATATACCTGCTCCTAGCAAAATCGGAAACATAGCCGGCCCTGTTTCCCAGTTTCCATAGTTCGGGAATTTGCTCGCAACTGCCATAATCGCTATGGAAACCATGGCAAATACTATTGCTGCAATTCTATCGAATCTGGCATTGACGGACATGGGCAGTCCTCCATTGAGTCTTTGCTTTACGGCTTAGGTATATTGAACTCAGCCGGAGACTTTTGCGCAGCCCCTGCTTCGAATAGCAACCAAGAAGTAAATGAGCTCCAGTCTCTTGCATATTTCTCGGCAGCATCGCCGATTAGCGCCATAGGATCGTTCCGCATTGATGTGACATAATCAGTCCATTCCTTCTGCGCGAGAACAATTCTCGCAGCATCCTGCAGCTTTTTCACGATCTCACTTGGTGTCCCCTTCTTAACCATGACGGCAATCCACTGGCCCCAAGGCAGGTAGGGTTTCATGGCAGGAAAGACCTGTCCTAAAGCCGGGACTCCCTCAAGGCCTTTTATCGGCTCATTAGAGAAAGTGCCCAGGAGTCTGAAATTGCCCCCCAGATACTGGTCCATATTCTCTGCTAAAGCCTGGAAATTGGCATCTATGTGCTTGCCGAGGGTAGCGGTAACTACAGGGCCGCCTCCTGAGAAAGGTATCATGTTGAACTTGGCGCCCGTGTACTTCTCAATGATAAAAGCGCATATCTGCCCCATGGTCGCTGGTCCTGAATATCCCACGCTTATTTTCCCCGGATTCTTCTTCGCTTCATCAATCAGCTCTTGGGCATTCTTCCATCTGGCGTCCTTGTGGACCGCAATGCTGGGCACGCCAAAACTGACGATAGCTATGGTTTCGAAGTCGTCCAAGCCAAGCTTCGTAAGGTTCATGACCTGGAATATGCCTGCTGGCTGGTACGAGGAAACCATTACTGTATAACCATCCGCTGGCTTGCTATAAACATATTCGGTTCCGACAGCTCCTGAAGCTCCGCCCATGTTCTTAAGGAAGGTTGTCCCACCTATTGCTTTCTCAAACAGAGGCTGGAAAGCCCTTGCCATATTATCGGTGGTCCCGCCTTGTGCCCATGGAACAAGGATCTCAATTGGTTTTGTCGGATAATCTGCGCCCAATGCCACAGCTGAGCCTAAAACCAAAGAAAGTCCAAAGGCGATTAGCATGAGTAGCGAACAGATTTGTCTTCCGGCTTTTCTCATCGGTTTCCTTTACCCCCTTCATAATTACCCAAGGAACCTGGGATCCTATCTGATGTTTTCAGCCTTCTTACTGCCGATAATTGATGCAGTAGCAAACTTCATCCGTTCCCTGAGCCTTTTATTGCTGAGAAGAAGTTGCGCAATAATCGCGATAATCAGGATAAGGCTGATGGGTCTCGTTAGGCTTTGTTGGATGAACTTCCCTTGGGCCAGCATAAGGGCACGCCTTAGTTCGCTGTCCGCCATCTGTCCCAATACAAAACCGATAACAATCGAAGATACGGGAAATCTCATCAACCTTAGCAAAAATCCCAAAACCCCGAAGAAGAGCATTACGAATATGTCGAACACATTTCCTTCTGTTGCATATGAACCTACGACGCAAAGGATGCCGATTACCGGTAAAAGCAGGTTTGCCTTGACCAGCAGGATTTTGGGAAACACCTTGCTGCCAAGTCTCACTAAGAAATATGCGGCGATCGCTGCAATTGTTCCCATAATGACAATGAACCAGAACAATGAGGGTTCAGACGACATGAACAGCGGTCCAGGCCTGATTCCGTGCATCATAAATGCTCCAAGCAATATTGCCGTCGTTGAATCCCCAGGTATGCCAAGAGCTAGCATGGGTATCAGTGCGCCTCCAATACATGCGTTATCGGCGACTTCAGGCGCAACGACACCCTCTATGGCTCCTTGCCCGAACGGGATTTTGGGGTTCTTCACTGTCCTCTTCGCTGCATCATAAGCAGCCAGAGTTGCTATTGTCTGTCCAATTCCGGGAAGCGCCCCAATCCAAATCCCAATTAGGGAGGATTGCAGTATAAGCCACTTCATCCTCCATAGCTCCGATAGTTTTATAACCTCCTTTTTTATCTCTTTCACCATCGGCATGTCTATATGTTTCTTTGATGCTTGGATAAGCAGCTCTGACATCCCCATCAGACCGATAAGGACCGCTACAAAGTTCAATCCCCTCATCAACTGGAAGTTTCCGAAGGTATATCTTGCGGTTCCCCAAATTGGATCCATTCCAACAATTGACAGGAACATCCCAAGTAGACCAGCAATCATGCCCTTTATAAAAGAGCCGCCTGAGAGGCTGCTTATCATGGTTAGCCCCATCAATATGAGGTAGAAGTACTCATACGGTCCGAACTTCAACGCAAAGTTTGCCACGATGGGCGCGACACCTGCTAGAAAAACCATCCCAATCAAGCTGCCGAATAATGATGCTGTCCTTGCCATGCCTATCGCAGTACCGGCTTCGCCTCTTTGCGCCATCGGGTATCCATCGAAAGTCGTGGCACACGCAGATGGCATCCCTGGGATATTCAGTAGAACGGCGGATATCGCCCCTCCGGACATCGAGCCGACGTATGCCCCCATAATAAGTGCCAAGGCATCCCATGTCGGCCAACCGTACGTCAATGATACAAGCAAAGCCGTAGTCATGGTTATTGTAAGTCCAGGTAACGCACCTATAGTTATGCCAAGCAGGGAACCTGCTGACACAAGAAGCAACGACTTGACCGTAAGAGCATTTTGTATTGCTTCGATGAACATTAATTGACCTCCGCCGCCTTAACTGCTATTTAATTCGCACAATAAGCGATTAGCTTGCCTTGCCCCCTCCTAAGACGGCCAGCCGAGTATGTAAAGATGCTTTCCGCCCTTCTCGGGTCCTTTGAGTATCTCCTTGATAAGCTCTTCATCCCTTTGGGTGACCATTTCTATCGGCGG
>Ga0208459_1003605_pt1 | contig 12100 bp, 15 predicted proteins | sample AD_UKC087_MetaG_FD_184433 | JGI IMG/M metagenome (GOLD analysis project Ga0208459, IMG submission 184433) | Active sludge microbial communities of municipal wastewater-treating anaerobic digesters from USA - AD_UKC087_MetaG (SPAdes) (version 2) | ecosystem: Engineered > Bioreactor > Anaerobic >... | reverse complement strand
CACTTGTTGACGGTATTTATTACGGACTTATGATAGAGAACAAGCGCAGTTTCTTTTTAAAGCCGCTTCAGCACAAATATTGCCGACTGGTATCAGTAGAAAATGGCGTTTGGCGATTTGCGTTTGATCTTTCGTACTTTGACACCAAGAAAACCAAACTCATGCTCCCGTCATATGGTAAGGAGTTTGAGAGGGCGTATTTGGCGTACAAGGGCGACGGTAAGGACAATAAAGGCGACAAGACAATGAGGTGGTTTGTGCCACGCAATCAGATTTGCATAAAGTTTGATGAGGAATATCCGTTTATCATTCCCCCACTGGCGGGCGCATTTAAGGCAATTATTGACCTTGAAACCTATCAGGAGATACAGAAAGACGGCGCAATTCTTGACAATTACAAACTCATCAACTACACAGTTGAAACTGATAGTGACGGCAATCCAGCGTTGTCATACGAGCAAATTAAGAAGTATTACGATCAGATAGCGGGTGCTGTACCAGAAGGAATTGGTGTTGCGGTCAATCCATTTAAGGCAGAAGGTATTACTCTTAAAGATACCACTAATGCTCAAAAGGACTATACCGAGGATGCAACAAAAGACTTGTTCAATAACATTGGTATCTCTCCCCTACTGTTTGGTTTGGGTGCAAATCCCACATATAAGGTTATTGAGCTTTCTCTTATCGTTGACGCAACAATGATGATGAAGGTATTGTGGCAGATACAGAGGGTATTTAATGTTAAATATCAGCGTGAAATGTCAATCCACGACGATTATCTGTTTGAGATAATATTCCTTGAACAGAATAGCTTTAATAAAGATGAAGTTGCAAATCGTATGCAGAAGTCGGCAATGTACGGAGTGCCATCAAAACTGCTTTATGCGGCAGCACTCGGACAAGAACCAATCGACGCTTACGGCGCAAGCTATCTTGAAAATGACATATTGGGTTGTAGCGTGGATATTTACAACAGACCGCTTATTAGTAGCAATACTTTGAGTAATGGCGAGGTTGGCAGACCTGAGACAGACACTCCGTCTGAAAATACAGAACAGAACATCTCGAATAATGATGATTATAAGTGAGGTGTTGAGATGAAATTTATAAAGGTATTAGAACCTAAGTTGCAGGAAGAACTTGCTAACTTAGGTTTTTCTTATACAACAGAAAAACTTGGCGACAAACAAGTGTTTGCTTTTGCCGACAGCAAAGAATTGAGACAGTACATTGCCAGCAAATATTCTGATATTAAAGGCGTGTGCTATCTCGACGATAAACTGTTCTTTTGAGTTTTTGGAGAAATTATGAGAAAGGAGGGTAAAAGCAATGGAGAAGTTTAACCTTAACAAAGTTTCTAAGTTTGAATTTATCAAGCCTGTAAATAAAGAGTTTTCGCTATTCAAATGTTGGGTTGCAGGAGTTGGAAAGAATAGGAATATGAGCTACATCTCGAAAGAGAGAATGGACGCAGCTCTGCCTACTCTGTCTTACGCACCTGTAGTTGGACATTTAATCAAGAATGAAGATGGTACATACAGGCTCGGCTCACACGATGTAGAATTTGATATGAATACTTGGGAGTTTGTACCGCTTACTATTCCTGTTGGTGTTGTAATTGCCGACAGTTTCTCTTATGAGACAGTAAACGAGTATGGCACAGATGTTGACTATCTTACGGCAAATTTAATTTTGTGGACTGGCAGATATCCAGAATTATTTGATTGCAAATATAGCGATGAAATATTCTGCGCTCAGTCTATGGAATTGGCTGTTAATCAGTATCGCATATTAGAGGAAGATTCAAACTATACAGAACTGTTAGACTTTAGCTTTTCTGCCCTATGTTTGCTTGGTAAGTCGGATAACCCAGAACTAAACAATGAGCCATGCTTCATTAGTTCCCGCCTTGAACCAATCAACTTTAGCTCAAATGATTTTGTTGCTAAGTTTAATGAACTTAAAGAAGCAGTTAAAGAATGTTTTGACACTGAGGAAGAAAGTGAGGTAAACGTGGCAGAGAATACAATCAACGTAGAGGAACAGGAGTTTGAGGAAGTCAACGCAGAAGAAATAACTGTTGAAGAAGTGACTGAGACTGTAGAGGAAACCGAAGCAACCAGTGAGGAAATTGTTGAGACTGAAACAGAGGAAGTTGCAACAGAAGAATTTGAGACTGTTGACTACGAAGCTAAGTACAATGACGCTATGGCAGAGATTGCAACACTCAAAGCAGAGATTGAAACTCTTACTCCCTACAAACTTGCGGCTGAAAAGGCTGAAAGAGAAAATGCAGAGAACGAAGTATTTGCAAAATATGATGCTCGTATCGGTGCAATGGCTGAGTATGCAGAGCTGAAAGCAAAGGCTGGCGAATATGCTATCGCTGACCTTGAAAGAGAATGTCTTATTCTCGTTGGCAAGTTTGCCATGAGTGAGACAACTACAGAAGAAGTAGAGCCTGAAACAGAGCCTACAATCACATTTGCCCTTGATGACACGGCTGAGACAAAGCCCAATCGTTATGGCAATCTTTATGAAAATTATAGGTCAAAATAAGAAAGTGAGGTAAGATTTATGGCACATGGAATTTTTAGAGGCGACAACGTGACTTCAATCACAGATCCCGCCAAAATCAGAACAATACAGGTTTACGCTGACATCGACAATGGCGCACCTATTACACTCGGTGCACTCGCAGCAAGAGGCAAAGCAGAGGTTTTCACAACAGCAACAGCTAACGGCGCAGCCGCAGCAAATGTTTGGGTTGTAACAACTCCCGAAATTGACTATCGCAACTATGCACTTGAGGATTTCTTCAACGCTAATGGTGCAATCGGTAGAGCAATTGCTATGGAGAAGTATGACATATTCTCAGTAACATCTGAGGTTCTTTCTGCAACTCCTGATACAAGCGAAAAGAAGTATATCGCTGCTGGCGACGGCAGTTGGACAGTATCAAATGCTAACACAAAGGCATTTGCTCAGTATCTCGGCTCAGACGTACAGGACGGCGTAACATTCTACGCATTTGAAGTTCTTTAATTTACAGGAAAGTGAGGTAATAATATGAGTACAGAACTTAGACAGCTTGCCATTGACGTTTACAATGGCGTAGACGTGAAGTTTGATAATGGCGAGACAGGCGAGGATATGATTCGCAACGCCATCAACAAGGCTTTCGGCAACATCAACCTCAGCGACGCAAACGCAGTTAAGAAAGCTATCGCTTACAACAAGGTTGACTTTGAGATAATCAACGAGCTTATTGATACAGCTATTAACCTCTCAGCAGAGGAGAACTCTGAGCTTTGGAACTTCGTAGATTTCAAGTCCGCAGCTCTTGGCGATAAGAATGAGTTCTACGTAGAGGGCAATGACCTTCTCCGTGTTGACGTTGTTACACGTGGCACACAGGGTGTTCGCAGACAGCGTATGCTTTCAAAGAAGTTCTCTGTCGAGACAACAACTAAGGCTATCAAGATTTACGACGAAATCAGTCGCATTGCTTCTGGCAGAATTAATTGGGCTAAGTTTGTAGAGAAGATTGGCAAGTCTTTCGACAATGACAGATTCAACGCAGTTGCTACAGCTTTCAGTGACATTACTGCTTCTGGCGATTACGCAGAAGGTGGTAGTTCATTTAGCGAAAGTGATATGATTGACCTTCTCACAACTGTTGAGAACGATGGCAATAAGCCTAAGATATTCGGTTCACTTCAGGCACTCAGACGGCTTGCTATTTCTCATGAGGGTGAGACAGCTAAAGATTCATACTACAACATGGGATATTTAGGTAAGTTCAATGGTTATGATTGTTTCCGCATTTCTGGTAAGAACATTCCTACTAACAAGCTTTATGTTGTTGGCACAGAGGAAAAGTTCATCAAGATGTTTGATGAGGGTGACACATTCACAACCGCTCATGACTTCACAGAGACAGCCGATATGACACAGGAACTTCTTGTTGAAAAGACATACGGTGTTGAAGTTATCATGGCTAATAAGGTTGGCGTTTATACCTTCTCTTAATCCATATTGAATAAAAGGAGATTTTTAGATGAAAAGATTATCTATTGACGATAACTACCTTGTATCTGTAAAGTCAAATTTTGACGGCAGACTTAGATTTGAGTTGGGTGGCTACAATGAAGTTTGGTACGAAATAGGCGAAGAACAGGAACTCACATGGGAAGAAATTAAGGAGATTCGTAAAAAAGCAAGAGGTTTCTTTGAGCTTAATTGGATTATCCTTGTTCCTACCGCAGAGTATTCTGCCGCTGAAATGTATAATGCTCTTGGTGTAAGCCAATATTACCCCGACGCTGACAAGTTTAAATCGCTTGACGAAGTTGTTTCAATGAAGCCTGCGGCTATGGCTAAATATTTACAGGGTGCAAGCGAGAATTATCGTGAATCGGTTGCTGCGTATGCAAAGGGGCTTTATGAGAATAATGATCCTCGCATGGACAGCAAGTCTAAAAAAGAAGCTATCGAAAAGGTGCTTAATGTAGATTTCGACGAGGTGTAATATGGCAACAGATTTTAGCGTAGTATATGGCAGTTTTCTCAGCAAAGTAACCGATACAGATTTATCGGATATGACTGAGGAAGATGCAAATAGCGTTATGTCTGATTTGCTCAAACAGGCGACAGTGAAATTTAGTGAGTCCTGTAAAAAGGATTTGAGTGATGTTACGACAACGGGTTTTGTGAGTGACCTTGACGACTATGAGGTTGATATATTGTCGGAGCTTATGGTCGAGGCGTGGTATAAGCCACACATTAACTATACAGACCTGTTGCGTAACAAACTCAACACAAAAGATTTCACAACATTCTCTCCCGCTAATTTGCAGAAGGAAAATCGTGAGTCGTATGAATTTGCTCACAAGAGGGCAAGGTCTATGATTAATGAGTATTCATTCCGCATGAACAATATAGGAGATTTAAAATGAGCAGACTGCCAGACAAAGCATTAGAAAGCTATTTGCAAAATCTCATAAATAAGGTGTACAAAATACTGCCAATGAAAGAGGAACGCTGTGGCACACTAACATCTTATCTTTTGAGTTTGGAGAACGAGCTTATAGGTTGCTATAAACTATGGGACACTCTCGAAAATGAGCCACAGTTTTTAGCTGTCATAAATATCGTTAAATATCTGGCTATAGAAGATTACGATGTGGTAGTTTGCAAACGCGAAGTCTTTAAAGCAATACGCCTTATAGAAAGTATAAATAATAAATTTTTTAGAGAAGAGGGATAAGATGGCGACATTTGGTGAGTATCAGGCAAGAGTTAATCAACGTGGCACTACTGATAGGGAGCGCACACTGTATTACGAAAAGCAACATCTTAAAAGTCTTGCTGTCAACCTCCTCTCCTGTAAAGCTTGTAAGGTAAACGGAGTAGATCAGTCACTCGTTATTGATGACGGTACTCTCCCCTATTACAAAGACGTAAAAAGTTTGCCCGACGAATATTTTGACGCTGGCGATTTGGTTGAATGGGCAGATGCTATGTGGCTTATTATCTCATGTGATTGGGATAAGGAAGTCTACACATACGGCAAGGCACAACAGTGCAATTACTTGCTCAAATGGCAGAACGCAGATGCAGAAGTCATAGAGCGTTGGTCGGTAGTTCTTAGTGCCTCTAAATATAACAATGGTCAGCTTTACAATAATGTTATTACCATTGGTTCAAATCAGCTTATGGTGTATCTGCCAAATGACAGTGAAACTTTAAAACTCGGCTCAAATAAGCGAGTTATGGTTGACTTCAATACAGACACGCCAAAATGCTATGATGTTACTCGTGTTGATACGGTAACGATGAGCTACGACGGTGTGGCTGAACCTGCCTATGACGGCAAGGGTTGTATTCTGCTTGTACTCACGGAAACTGAGATTAATCCCGATGTCGACAGAATCGACTTAATGCTTTGCGATTACGTTAATCCTAACGACATACCACACCCAAGTCCAATAAACATAACATATAGTGGCGCACCATCTATCAGAATAGGTGGTCGTAAGACCTTTACAGCGGAGACAGAGAATGAAGTTGTGTTCTCTCTCGTTAATTCCGCATTATTGGACGGCAAGCTGACAATGGAGCAGACTGGCAACAAGTGCGTTGTCAAGTGCGCAAATGATTCGGCTTTGGTTGGAGCAACTTTCAAGGTAGAAGTCGCAGGTGGCGGTCAGCGGAGCGAGTTGCTTGTTGACGTAATTGGGGCGGTTTAAGGAGGTGTCGAGAGATGGGCAAGAGTTCTTGCATACGCAGTTGGAAAAACAAAATCGTATCTGAGCTTTCACAGGACGACGAAATCATAAACGCTCTCGGCTTAAATCCTGATGAAGATCCTGACGACCTTGTATGGAAACGAATATTTTGCCACTATTTTATCCCTCAAACAGAGGAACAGGTGCGCAGTTATATTCTTGTCGAGATCGACATTCCAGAACGTCGCACTCGTTACGGCAGTAGTGATAGCAACATTTGGGTTCACCCTACAATCGTGTTTTATGTGCTCACTCACCAAGAGGATATGCACATGAATATGGTTGGTGAAAGTGGAACTCGCATGGACTACCTTGCTGAACTCATAGAAGAAAAATATGAGGGGCGACAGGATTTTGGTGCTGGCGTATTGCAACTGAAGTCAGATACGGCGGGTAGTGTCAATACTACATACAGGTTCAGACAACTTGTATTTGAGGGGGTAACAGCAACAAATGTTTGCGGTTGATGAAGCACGCTTGATTACAGGCGATCCATTTGACGTTGGTGTTGGCATAACTCTTAATCAGCCTACCATGCGTCAAATACTCAAATTTGGCGAGGGTGAATATTTGTCCACAGTCTCAGCTTTCACTTCGCAGCCGTTTGATATGCCGTACCAACTCAGCAAAATAGGCATTGACTTTGCAGAGATAAAGCCGTTTGAGCTGTTCCGCTTGCTGATAGCGGGTGTTCCGCAAAGCAATTCGCAACTGCTGTTTGGCGACTTGGACTTCTCAAAATTCGTGCCAGTAGTCAAGGAAGATGAATTGGTGCTGATTAACCAAGATGGCATTATAATCGACTCCATTACAAGAGAGCGTATTGCGGATAACCTTCGCAGGATGCACGGTATGTCTAAGAATATCATAACGTCATGTGAGAATAAGTTTACGCATGACTTGCTTATAAGTCAACAAAAGAAGGATATTGAGAGAGCACAACGTCGAGCCGAGATGTTTGGCGAGAGTTCCGTTTATAGCTCACTCATATCGTCTTTGGCGTGTAAATGGCACAGCTACGACGCTGTTTTGGATTTGAAGATTGGTCAGTTCTTTGACGCAATCGTGAGAATGGGCTATGAACAGGTTGCTACGAATTTGTATCGTGGCATTTATAGTGGCAATGTGTCATTTAAGGATATAAATAAGAAAGACCTTGATTGGATGCGTCCAATCAAAACACAAAATAAATAAGAAAGGTGGTAGTTTATGGCTATAAATAGTATTGCTATTAAGCAGATTATCGGCGCATGGGCTTTCGACAGTGATTCTAAGATTCAGTGGATGTGTAGCAATGTCGAGAATCTGCAAATCACACAGGACGGTGAGACAACAGAGAAGCGTGATGCTAATGGTTCTGTTATCTTTACTATCAACAAGAACAAATCTTGTCAGATTAGTTTTGATTCTTCTGTCCTTGATCTTAGCTTAATTGCGGCTCTCAATGGTACTAATAGAGTTGATGCATCTAGTGATGCTCCTATCAGAGTTCCTTATATAGACAGATTCACTTTAAGGGCTGCTGACGTAAGTGCCGGATATGTTACTCTTTCAAAGACTCCTGTTTCAGATGTGGGTGGCGCATATAAAATCTCGTTCCATACTCTGACAACAGACGGCTCACTTGACGATAACTATGGACAGGTATCTGGTGCCGCAACAAGTACAAGGTTCTATTATGATTCTACAAATCACAGGGTTTACTTCCCTACAGATGCCACAATATTTAAGGATGGCACAAAGATAGAAATTATTTACGAATACTCTGTAACCGCTGGCGTTAAAGTTGTTAATGCCGCTGATAAGTTCCCCGATGCAGCTATGGTCAGATTCCTTGTGCTTGCTTGTGACCTTTGTGATTCAACCAAGATTCGCGCACTCTGGATTACAGCCCGCAACAGCAAGCCTCAGACAGGCAACACTATCGGCTTTAATCTTGAAGATACAATCAGCATCACACTTGATCTGGCTTATGATTATTGTAACAGTGACAAGTCATTCTACGAAATCTCAGTGGCAGACGAAGATTTTGCATGGGCTAACTAATTATGAGCAAAAAAATAGAGTGTTGGGTTTGTGGAGCGTTGCATGAATATTGCCCCGCTTGTGGTCAAACCCACGGTTGGAGATTTGTTGCCGATACTATGGAACATTATCTGGTGCATATGACCATTGAAGAATATCGTAGCGGTGTGCTCACAAAGAAACAGGCTGTCGAGGCATTTGCTGAGAAGTGTGGAGTTCACGCTGACGATGATTTGTCTTGGATGCTCCCTCATGTAGAAAAATGTGTCCGTAAGATAATCGGTGAAAAAAATGAGGCAAGCAAGACCATAAAGAAATCAAAATTATTTAAAGATTAATAGAAAGGGGTAAGTTGATTGTATTAGCTTACCCCTAATTTTTATATTGGGAGGAAATATGAAGATACTCGCATTGGATCAGAGTTCTACTGCAACTGCATACTCGGTTATGAAAGACGGTGAACTCATTGATTATGGGCTTATAAAGCCTAAATCTTCAAAACGTGCCACAGAAGTCACGATAAAAGAAGAACCACACCTTATAACTATAACAATGCCAGAAGAAGAATATGACACGACACTACTTCGCATTAGTTATATTTGTGATGTGGTCAAGAAATTAGTTAAGAAAACAAAGCCTAATCATGTTGCCTTTGAGGAAATATATGTAGCTCCAAGCTATAATCCTGCGACTAAACGCATGGATTATAGCCGAGTAAATATCTCAGGCTTTAGAAGCTTGAGCCGTTTACAAGGACAGCTTTCTCGTATCTTATGGGAACTCCAAATCCCCTACGATATTATTTTGGAAACTACATGGATAACGGCTTTTGGAACATACGGCAAAAATGTCAAGCGAGAAGAACGCAAAGCCGATGTTATGGCAAAGGTAAACGAGATGTATGGATTGAATATAACCGTGGACGATATAAGTGATGCTATTGGTATCGCCTATTACCAGTATAGCAATATAAAACAAAATAGGTTTTGAAATGAGCCTAATGCTAACGTTAATTCGCTTAATAGAGTGATTGTTAGTAAAAGTCTTGAAGAAATAAATTAGTCTTTATATCATTCGTGATATATTGGAAGTTTAAGTATTCAAGAACCCAACGTGCTTTAGCCGTTGGAGTTTCAGGTTTCACAGTCTCAAATTGACTAACGTGCTTATATCAATACGGGAATAAGCATCAAAGTCAAAATACTAATAAAAAGGAGATTTTAACATGAGTAAATTAATTGACGTTATCAGCAAAAACTTTGCCCTCAAGAACACAACCAAGCGCATTAACGGCGTTCCCGTCACAATCAAGGCATATCTTGGCGTAGACACATTTGCATCAATTGTGCAGACTGTAGCACAGTCCTCATTTACAGACGGTGAGTATCACGCAGAGAACCGTGAAATAGCTCGTCGCTACGCTATTATCAAGTACATGACCGACATTGAGATTGGCGATACCGACGTGGCAGAGATATTCAAGACAACGCAGGGCAACAACTGGTACGCTCAGATTGAAGCCGAAGTAGTCAAACTTCCTCTTTGGGGAGAGGTAGAGTCTGCTATTGATAAGCAGATAGACTACATCATAGCAACAAGGCAGACCACATTTGACAAACTTTGTGCTGACTTATCGGCAATGTTAAGTGCAGACACAAAGGCTGATCTTGCCGATGTCAAGGAAGTGCTTGAAAAGCTTGACAAGGTAGACAAGCAGGAATTTGTCGATGCTGTTGTAGAACAGAGTGTAAAGAAAACAAAGAAAAAGTAAGGAGATGATTACATGGCTTCTATTGAAGAACAGCTCAAACGCATAGTTGCGAAGAAGGTCAAGCTTGCCAACGGTAAGACTATTCAGCAAAACCTAATAGAAGCTACGGATTATCTTTATGATTGTATACAAGCCGAAATTGACTATATGTATGACAGTTACGAGCCTATTAAGTATAAGCGCAGACCGCACGGAGAAAATTTGAGGTCTGCGCTATACGTCGAAGATTTTATGAACGCTCGTATAAAGGGCAACCGAATAGAGTTGTCCCTCAAATATAGCGATAAGGTGTGGGCGTGGAACTTCAATGGTACTCATCAATCCAATGTCGCAGTTTTAATGTCGCAAGGCTGGAAATGGAAAAATCAGCCCGAAGAACCTATTTGGCGGTTCACATATTTTGAAGGCTATGACTTTCTACGTATTGGCATACAAAAGTTTAACTCGACTAATCGGTGGGGTATGCACATTTCAGAGGACGATATTCATATAGATGATTCTAATTGGTATTAAGAAAGTGTGGTGATTTAATGGACGATAATAGAATTGAAATAGTGGCGGGGTTGGACATACCTAAAACGGTCAGTACAATAAAAGATGATTTGAAGAAGGTTGCAGATCAATTAAACTCCGACCAAGCTTTGAAAATAGCGTGTGGTATAGACGTAAAGAATATTAACGTCAAAGAAATGCAACAGTCTCTTAATGCCGTTGCTCAAAAGGCAGACCTTAAACTTGATATAAAGTCAAGTTTGGATAAAGAAGTCGTAACTCGTGATATTGATGCCATTAAAAAATCCTTGCAACTCAGTGTTTCAAGCATAGGTTCAAAAACAGACTTCCGTAATGCGTTTAAACCCATGTTACAAGAGTTCCGTAACGCTTACACGGCAATGAACACTGAAGAACTTGAGCACTCGTTTGACAAGATAATTGAGTTCATTAAGAAAACAGCTCGTGAAAGTATTGTACTTGATAATACTTTTAAAGAGCTTAAACAAAATTTACAGGACGCAATCGCCGTCGAGGGAAAAATTAGTATTGATAAGCCAACGTATGGCGACTTAAAGAGTATATATGGTGGAACAACTGATGACGTTCTTAATCAAGTATTTGGGAAGAAAAATTGGGAACACAGCAGTTCTAAAAACAGATTATCTCATCAGGGATTTGACACTATAATTGATACACTTAATAAGTATCAAGGCACTAGCATAGAGTATAACAATCTTGCAGAAGGTATTGCCAGCATATATGATGCAATATCTAAGCCAGTCCCTAAAGGAACTATACTTGACGCTGTTCCTGATTTACAGGCGTTATTTGATGAACTTGCGACTGGATTAGGTTTACCAAGCGGAGCGTATGATGTTACTAATTTTGGGCAGATATTCAGCGGTGACGAAGAAGTATTAAAGAAATTATCTGACGCATTAGAACAAGTCAAGCAAGAAACTGTAGCATTTGCACAGGCTCAAAAGGAACTTAAATATCCTCAAATAGCTGTTGGTGATAACACAAAAGACATTCTCTCCAATGCTAAAGAAACGCTTAACCAGTTCTTTAAGGCTGAAGAAATCGACGGAGAAGCTAATCGTGTTAAGAGAGCTATTGAAGATACTGAAGGTGAATTGCAGCGTTTCTACGTTCAAGTTGAGCGCGGAGATAAATCAGTTGAAACTCTCACCTATGCCTTAAATGAGCAAGGCAACGCATATGAATATCTTGGTAAGACGATTCGTGAAGCCGATAATTCTACTGATTTTAGGCGCAAGGATATTGCAACTCAGTGGGACATACAAACTCAAAAGTTTCAGCAGTTTATTACCAACGCTGAAAAGGCTGGCGCGGCAAGCACGGTTCTTAGCGAAGATATCGCAAACTTAAAGCGTAAGCTTAATGACAAGGGCGACACTTCTGCAATGAACTCGTTCCTTGACGACTTTGATATTGCAAAGGCGAAGTTTCAAACTTTCAACGCAGAGGTACGCAAAGACAATGCTTTGGCAAATCT
>Ga0208459_1003604_pt1 | contig 12102 bp, 7 predicted proteins | sample AD_UKC087_MetaG_FD_184433 | JGI IMG/M metagenome (GOLD analysis project Ga0208459, IMG submission 184433) | Active sludge microbial communities of municipal wastewater-treating anaerobic digesters from USA - AD_UKC087_MetaG (SPAdes) (version 2) | ecosystem: Engineered > Bioreactor > Anaerobic >... | reverse complement strand
ACCCGGGAGGCGCCGACGCCGACGTACATCTCGACAAAGTCGGAAGCCGAAATCGCGTGGAACTGGGCATTGGCTTCGCCGGCGATCGCCCGGGCCAGCAGCGTTTTTCCGGTGCCTGGCGGGCCCATAATCAGGATGCCCTTGGGAATTCGGCCGCCCAGGCGTGTGAACTGCTCGGGAGCACGAAGAAAGTCCACGATGATGGCGACCTCACGTTTCACCTCGTCGATTCCCCGCACATCGTCCAGGGTCACGCCAGGCGATGCATCCTTATCGCCGCGACTGCTGGTTTGCGTGTGGCAATCCAGGTGTCCGAACTGCCGTTCCTGTTGTTCCAGCGCCTTGATGCTGCATTCCAGCAGCTGGCGGTTGAGTTCAGTGAGCTCACGCGTCAGGGCCAGGTTTTCGCGCTGAATCTCGCTGTTCTCGCGATTGATGGAATAAGTGTCGAGAGCGGAGCGGATGCTGAGCGACAGACTCGTTATGCTATCCACGTCCGTGGCGCCGAAATACTTCGGTGGCAGGGTGGCTACATCGGCCCAGTACGTCTGGGGATCTCCCGTATACGCAAGTGCCTTCAGGAATTCCTGTATGTCGTCACTGTCCAGTCGATTGTCTTTGTGAAGCCACTTGTAGATTCGTGCGGCACGCCGGTGGCGGTTGGTATCTGAGGCGAGGCGTGCTTGCTGCCGGGTTGGGCAGAAGTGGCTGAAGATCACAGTGGCGAACGCGTTCGCCGTCATGGAACTGAGTCCCTGGTGCCGCGCGGCATCAGTCAGCGCCGCCCACACCTCAAGGGCAGCATCCTGGATTTCGGCATGTCCGGCAGAGAGTGTGAATCGGTACTGCAGGAAATCGAACGTCGCGTTACCGACGATCCTGGCCGTCTCGGGGTCGAGCCGTTCGTAAAGCGTCGCAAGCGAGTCACGGTCATGCAACTGACGCTCGAACTCCAGCAGGATCGCCAGCATCAGACACCTGGAAGGTGGCATGGCAACGTTGACAACATCCAGCCGCCCGACCCGTCCCGACCTGACGTCGGCGAGCATCTGTTCGGGGTCATGGCCTTCATCGGTTTCCGGCATCAAAGCATCGCTCATGTTTGATCCTCCGTCGTTGTAAACCGGCTTGGAATCACCATTATGGCAAACGGAACGATTAGTTTGATTTTAAATTTCAAACCGGCAATACGCGTCCGTTAAACAGGTCGGAGAGCTACATCGCAATCAGCGAGCAGTGGGCAGGACTTTGGGTAGGACGAGATTTGGTTCATCATCGCGAGGTCGAGTCGTGAACCTCGACGTGAGAACGGCCACAATCGATGGAATCCCTTCGGGAAGGAAGCCAGGCCTTGTCATAATTGACTCGTTTCATCCGACCGTGCTAGGGTACCGCATCACCAAAAAAGTTACGGGCGAACAGATGGCCGTCAGTAACGTGATTTCCGACCATATGGTTCGTGAACTGAACCGTGTGGCAACAAGAGTCCTTCGACAGGGCCGACGGTTTTCCACGCTGTTGAACATGCTGGGAGGCACCGAGTCCGCCATTCCCGAAGTCCTTTCCGAATTCGCACTCCGGTTTATGACCCGTGAGAGACTTCGGGACGATCTGGTCAGATTGCTGAATGACTCGCACGGTTCCGAGGACGAGATCGCTCGATACATGCACCGAGCCCTGCGAAATATTGTGATTGACATGATTCGGGAGCGCTTCCCCGGCATCGCGGGCGGTCGCGTCAGAGTACCGGCATCGGTTGCCGAAATCGGAATCTGGGCAATCTGGGTCTTCGACCGATTCTTGAGACACGGCGATTCCGTGGACTCGGCATGCCGACTCATGCGAGATGTGCTGGCGACCGAAGCCGATGCCCGCCGCGAGTTCGAACAGGTCGCCTGGTCCTACGGAATGAGTCTGGGCCTTGGAAGTCGGGACGTCAGTGATGAAGAGTTTGCGCGAAAGAAAGAGAAGCTTCTGGCAGATGCCTTGCAGCATGCGCGGGAGCTCTGTCAGAACTCTTCGACCCTGGAATGCTTTGTCGAGCAGGTGTGGGATATCTCCGATGGGGAGGGGGCCTTTGGTGCGTCCCTGGTCGACGAATCCGTGGCCATTGATTCCCTGGGTGACAACCGCGATCCGCGAGCATATGAGCGGTGTGGCGAACACTGCCTGCTGGCATGGTCGTTGATGTTGTATTTTCAGCTCATGCTGGTTTTCTGGGCCGTTCGTGCCACGAATCGGAATCTGGCGGGGCTCTCCGACGCGATCCTGCGCACCCTTAACTCCGATCTCCATTCCTCGGAGATGACCTTGCTGATTGCCACGGCGGCCTTGCGGGAACTCGGCGCCCCAAACATCCTCGCAATCCAGAATTACGCGAATGAAAATGGAATCAAGGGTACCGCGGCGTACGAATTCAAGCACAAGATGCAACGGATGATGGCTCGATTGCAGAATACGCTCGAGACGGATTCCAGAGTGATTTACGAGTTCCGTCAGCGCGGCATCTTTGATGAACACGGTCGTCTGGATCAGGCAAGGATGAACCGCGTACTGGTTAAGCTGGTATCGACACCCGATGTAGCCGTGGTGCGTGACGTGGCACTTCGCCTGGTCAGGGTGTTCTGCGGACGGGATGACAACCGGGAGCGCCAGTGGCAGAACCAGCATGACATCACGTTGGATATCGAGGCTCTGAGGGCTGACGTCCATGCGTTCGTGGACCACCAGCCACTGGTGCCTTGTGAGCAGGTGTACGAATGAAGAAAGGCTGCAGCAGGGGCGAGAAGGTCATTTTCGGATTTCTCGCCGGCGACCTCCGGAAAGCGGTCGCGGCCACGGAACATCTGGCGTCCTGCGAATCCTGTAGGCAACTGCTGGAGTCGCACGCGCGTACCGTTGATTTCGCCGCAATGGTGAGTGAGGAGGCGGCCGAATCTGACGACGCGCACTGCGATGCGGCTGCGCTCGCGAAGCTGACCCCCGCTCGGGCGCATCGAGATGGACATCTTCGGGAATGCGAATCCTCTCGTCTCGAATGGCTGCTGGCCCAGGCAGAGTATCCGTCTCCGGCTCCCGTGGGCCTGGCGGATCGCGTTGTTAAGGCTTGGCGAGGTTTCGTCGATCGACTTTCCGATGTAATGACGGTGCGGGTGCTGATTCCAGTTGCCGCCGTTGGTGCCATTGCAGTCATAGCGGTACTGTTCTGGCCCGCGCCTTTCCCCTATGACACGGATACGACGTCATCCGGAAAGATTCTGGAGATCGCTCAACATCGGTATCGCCCGGCTGATGGAGGCATCGGATTCACAGGGATTTCCCGGCCAGTCGCCTATCAGTACGGGTTCGTTTCGGGTGCGGCTCGCGACCTGATTGCCCAGGGAGACGAGGATAAGGCCACGGAGGTCGTGACAACCGTTCTGAGGCGTGGAGGAACGTACGAACAACGGGTGAAACAGCTCTTGGACGACATCAAGACCCGTAAGGAACCGTGCAAGTTCCTGGAGGGTCAAAAGAACGAGTGCCGTATCGGAGTATTCGCGTATGGAGTCGTTCGTGATCACGAGACAGGAGTGTCCTCGCCCGTTCCCAGTGCGTTGCCGGCTGAAATCTACAGGCTGGCGACGACCTTCCTGGTCAGGAATGTGCCGTCGAAGACGGAGATCATGGCTCGCGGAAAACTGGTGCAGGTGGCCATGGCGCTCTATGGCCTGTAGGTTTGTTGGTTTGAATCTGATGGAGGCGTGTATGTTTCGGCGAGGCGCTCAACTGCTTGTATTGTTGGCGTTATTGTGTCTATTTGGTTTGGCTGCCTGCGGTGCGACCACTCCCCAGTGGAAGAAGTCGGTAGCTTGTCTGGAAGTCGAGGGATTCGCGCTGGTGGCCGAAGGAATCGAGCAGGGCAAGGTGGTGGGCCCTGGAACCTATGTGGGCATCGTCCACGGCAAGTCGGCCGGCACAGGTTTCTTTATCGATGACAAGGGCACGATGGTCACGAATGCACACGTCATTCGCCGCGCCACGCGGGTGCTGGCAAAGATGGAAGACAAGAGCATGGTTGATGTAAGCAACCTGCTGGCAGTCGATCCGGAGGCCGACATCGCCATTTTGCGATCCGAAAAGGCGCCCAGGATTAGTTCGCTGCGGTTCCTGCTGGCTGGCCAGGTCCAGAAGGACCAACCCATTCTGGTTGTCGGGAACTCGATGGATCTTGGCCTCTCCCTCTATCGCGGTACCGTGACGAATATCCTGGATGAAGATAAAGGAAGCTGGGTCATCGTCAACGCCGACTATCGCCAGGGGGCAAGTGGAGGTCCGGTATTCGACGAAAAGGGAAACCTGATCAGCGTGGTCGCGGCCAGTGTCCCCGGCCTGGGAACCATGGGGATGACGGTTCCGGCATGGAAGGTTCGGCGCGTGGTTGATGGCACGACCGGAATCGCGATCGACAAGCCAGTGGGCGAGTTCTATACGGAAGACGAACTGAATCAAAGGCTGAAAACGCTTGGAGTCCGCGACGCCAGGCTCGAATCATCTCAGGCCAACATGTTGTTGTTCGGAATCGAGCAGACGCGGGACTACGTCTTCGTCCTTGAGGTGCTTGAGGGCGATGTGGGCTTCGGTATCAACGGGCAACCGATCGCACGCCTGAAGGGTCAGGAGGAATTCATGATGGCTCTGACGGCAACCGAGTCGGGAATCCTGGAAGGCTTCCTGCTCAACCTCGGCAGCGAGCCTGCAAAAGTCCGGTTCGAACTGGCTGTCGTGGAATGGTGAACCGAAACCAAGGCGCCGGTGCGATCGTGAATCGTGCCGACGCGGAAATCGTGAACGGAGTCAAATCATGATGAAGCACAAAATAGCATGGATTACAGGTAGCTTGATCCTGGTCGCCAGCATGGGCATGTTCGTGTCGGCCTTTGCCGAACCTGAACCCTTCGAGCCACCGACGAAGTTCACCGCGGTCATTCCCATGGTGGACATGAATGGTCTCGCTCAGGATAACGCGGTGGCTGTCGCGTTGCAGCCTCCCCTTGCCCTTGACAGCAATCTTGCCCAGGTCGCAGCCGCGCCAAAGGATTTGGACACACTGATGGAGAAGAGCGGTCTTGCCCTTGCGGGTGGAATTACGACCTCCGAGGTGGGGCACTTTCACCTGGCCCTGACGATCTCGATGGCCGCCGGCGCAGGAGCCCGGGGTGAGGACACTCATGTTCGCAACTTCCTGAAGGTCATTGTAGATATGGCCAAAACACTCGGCTATCCCCCCGCTGTGCTGGATCGCGTAAAGGGATTTGGTGACAAGGGAAAGTTCGGCGATATCCTCGAACTGTTTACCAATCAAATCACGAACCGCAATTCAGCACTGACGATAGCCTGGACATTGGGCTTCTCCTGCGGGGCGGTCATTGCAGGCATGATCTATGAATTGCCACCGATGCTTAAAGTGGGTAGGAATTCGATCAGTGAGGTCTTGAAGATACTGGGTGAGACCGAGTCCAATACCCCATTCGCCGGTTTGGCCAAGGATCTCCATGAGTTGACTTCGGCCACACCAATTGATCATGATGCAGTCCTCAAGGCGATCACAACCCGTTACGAAGCAATGGGATTTTCGAACTGATTCAGATCTTCCGTTCCGATTGACCGTGATTTCAAACCGCCCGCCTTTGACCGTTAGACCTGGTGAAGGAAGAAACAGGAGGCGGTCATGATGCGCTCAATTCTGGTTGTTTTGTTCATCGTTCTGATCGGCTGCGGTTCCTGGAACTGCGCTGGCATAAGGTTCGTGATCAACGGTATCGACGTGACGCCCGGTGACCCCGTCGCGTTCGGAGGCAATGTCTTTGTCGATGCCGACTCGAGCCCGTTTCTACACGAGCCTCCCTGGGTTCCAGTCGCGGTCGCGGACGCCGCCCGGTTCCCATCCATCAATTGGTGACTGTTCTTCGGGGGGGATCCGATACCGGTGTTTCGTCCGAGTCGAACAGGTATTCCACGTCCGATCAGTTTCCCCTGACCATAGGCACGAAACCTCCCCACAGGTACGAAGAGTGGAGAAGACCCAGGCGGTTACGGGCGTCGTTCAGCAGTTCGAGTTGTGCGTTACGCAGTGCGGCCACGGAATCGATGTGAGCTTCGTGCGACTGGGCTCCTGTCTTTGCGGTGCTAGATTTGCCGGACCTGCTGGATTTCGGGGCAGTTGGTTTGGGAGAGAACCCCTGGTAGAACCTCTGGAACAGGTTTTCGGTGTGTATGTCCGGCACCTGCCACAATGCCATCACCACCTGACGCGCACCCGCCACCAGGAAAGCCTTGCCCAGACCCAGCGCGCCTTCGCCTGATGTCTTGTTTCCGCGCCCGGTCTCGCAGGCTGCCAGCACCACCACGTCCGCGGACGTCAGGTCCAGGTCCGCGATCTCACGTCCCGACAAAATGCCGTCGTTTGTCGGATCGTTGCGGTCCGTTCCGACGGCTCCGACGTTCGCGCCCGCGAGTACCAGACCTGTCAGAGTCAGCGGGTCCGGTGTCCATTTTTCATTCCCCGCCGCCTCCATCCGTTTCGGTGCCATCTTCAGCAAGCGTTGTCGTCCTTCGGGTTCCTTCCGGCATTCTTCCCACGTCGAATAGAACCCATGCGACGACAGGTGCAGGATTCGCTTCCCGGGCATCTCCTGCCGCAGCAATCCTTCCGAGGCACGCCAGTCCGTCGTAAGAAGCGCTCCTTTGTTCAGGCTCCGGCCCAGTGCCTCGGCTATGGCGGGAGCATCCTGGCCCATCCCCGCTTCCCAGGTGCGCGTTGCCCATCCGCATTCTGTGGAGCTACGCAGACTCTCTTTGGGGGCCGGCTCCGCCCTGGCAATTCGTGTCTTTTGTTGTTTGATGGAGGTGCATCCTTGCCTTTGGCAGAATTCCGACTCCGCCAGCGCCATCGGCATGGCTTGCGCGGATGTGTAGTCCACCCATCCCATTACCAGGGCACCCTCACCATGCGTCTCCTGTGGCTGCCCCAGCCCCATCGCATCTCGGGGCGACGACAGATATGCAAGGTCACGGTCCTCGATCATGTATTTCGTCTTGCCATCCGGCAGAGTCCCAGTCGGCAGGCTCCCGAATGGCACGTCCAGCAAGCTGCCGTCCGGTACCACATAGATCCGGCCGGAGGCAGGAAGTCCCTTGGCCAGTGGATCCCAGATGTACTCGCGGACCGTCGAGGCCGCCGCGTCCATTGCGGCAAGTTCCGCCGCGCAGAGGTGCCCCACAGCATCCGGATGTAGATTCTTCGATTCGATGCATGCCCGCACACTCTCGACGGTGTCTCGATAGGTCTGCACCAAAGTGTCGAGCCGTTTGGCACTACCTAATTCAACTCGGCTGACTCCGCAGCCCTCAGGGTTTACCGCCAGACCCAGGTACCGCGGAGACCATCTGTCGCTATATCGAAGGTTCTTTGCATTTGGGTCGAAGTGCTTGTATCTGACGTACACCACCATCCCGGCGTCGTTGGCCTTCAGTGACTCGCATACCTCTTTCGGCGTTGCTTCAATGAGTGCCCGCCGCCTTCGGAAGTCCACGTTTACCGATGACAGTTCCTGTTCCAGTCGTGCCAGTTCATCAGTCAATTCTTTCAGGCCGCGAGTTCGATCCGCGCGCCCAGCGTCGTCCTTAACCGGGATCATCAACAGCCTGATGCGCTCACGGTTGGCTTCGCGGTATCGCACGAACAGACCCTTCTGTGACGCAGGCGCGTTGCGTTCCGCACGTTCCAGGTCATTGATCAGCATCGTGGCCGCTGTCGCAGCCCCCTGCCACGCAAGCACCTGTTCAAATACGTCAGACTCGTCTCCCGGATCGACGAACAGGGAAAGAAATGCGAAGAAGTTGTCTCGAACAGAATCCAGGAACGAACGCAGGGATTGATCGTCTTTTGCCACATCCATGTTTCGCTGAACATGCTCCCGAACGCCCAGGATTCCGGTCTTGCAAAGCCCTCTGGCTTCCGACAGATCGCCCTGAGCCCATCTCAGGAAGGATAGATTCATCATGCTGATCAGCGTGTTCGGATGCATCGCCCCCAGCACACTAGTATTTGCAACCAAGGCTCGCCGGCATAGAGGCTCCGCGCCCGCGTAGTCACCGGTGTCCCAAAGAAGAGTTGCCAGGTTGTTCACGTACATCAGTGTTTGCGGATGCTCCGGCCTCAGTACACGATCAGATACCTCCAATGCCAGCCAAAAAAGAGGCTCCGCGCCCGCATAGTCACCGCTGACTTGCAGCAGAATGCCCAGGTTACTCAAGCTGATCAGTGTGTCTGGATGTTCCGGACCCATCACCCGTTCTCGCCCTTCCAAGGCTCGTCGATTCAGAATCTCAGCGTCTGAGTAGTCGCCGGGGACTCGAAGTAACAGGGCAAGGTTACTCACGCTGTTTAGTGTTTCTGGATGTTCCGGACCTCTCACCCGCTCTAGCCCTTCCAAGGCTCGTCGATTCAGAATCTCAGCGCCCGCGTAGTCGCCGGTGGCTTTAAGTAACATGGCCAGGTTACTCATGCTGACTAGTGTGTATGGATGTTCCGGAGCCATCACACGTTCAAGGCCATCCATGGCTCGTCGATACAGAGGCTCCGCGCCCGCGTAGTCGCCGGTCTTGTACAACAGAGCGGCCAGGTTGCTCACGCTGGTCAGTGTGTCCGGATGATCTGGCCCAAGGATTTCTTCCAGGATGGTCAGTCCATGCCGAGCCTGTTCCTCTGCCTCCCGGTATTTTCCTGCATTAATTAGTGTAATCGCCTGCTGGTTCGCACTTGAAGCCTCTTTCAATGCAGCTTCTTCCGATGCGGTCAGCGGCTTTTCATCCACCCATATTCGAGGCAGAATCCCATCAGCGTCCAGCACCAGCATCAGGTACCGGGCCTCTTCCCTGGTCATTCCGGCCTCACGCGCGACTTCTTCAGGATCCCGATTTGCTTCATGCGCATCCACTAGAACGACAACGCCCACAGCGCCGAAGCGCCGCGCAAACAGGCAGAGCGGATCTGCCGGCAGTTCAGTACACAACAGCTGACAGAAATAAAGGTCGTCTCCCGTACGTCCGGCGCACAGCGTCTCGGCTGGGTTCAATTCTTGTCCAGGTGGATTGACCGCATTCTTCGCCGTTTGGGACTTCTGGGCAGTCGCTTCAATGCCCTGGCCCAGCAATACCGCGGCCACAAGGAATCCTGGCGCCCATCTGTGGAACCGGCGTGCCTTGGTCGAGACATTCATCTGTTCCCCCTAGCGCACAACCACCACCCGGTTGACCCGACCCTTTTCGTCCGCGAAGATCGCGCCGTACAGAACGCCTGCTTCGCGGCAATTTGTAATCATGAATCCTTCCTCGCCCAAGTCCGAGACGCCGGTCGGGATAACACTTGCGCAGCTCTGTCGCCAGTTGTCCAGCTTGTCCGCTGGCGCCGCCGGCGCATCAAGCATAAGCAGAGTCTTGTCCAGGTCCTGATACTTCGGACTGGTGGCCCCCGGGAGACTGACATGGACCAGACGAACCTTGCCCACTGGCAATTCCGCGTTGGGCACGCAGACAGTCACCCCGGAATTCGACCCGACCTCATTCGTGTCCTCGACCGCGGGCAGCGAGTATTCTTTCTTCCAGCCGTTGGGACAGTCGCCCAGACTGTAAGGCATCCGGTCTAATTCCGGCACGACGAATCCCCGCAGCCGGCTTGGGTCGGATGGTGGCGTGTTCAGTGCCTGATTCGATTTCATCGGCTTCCCGGAGAGCGCCGCAGTCATGGCATCGGCCAGCCGGGGCAGGCGCGTTTTCACCCGCTTTGCTTCGGCGCGCCACGCCGCCGCGTGCTTTGCCTCTCGTCGTTTCTCAACAGGATGCTTGTGGAAGAACCCGGCGACCTTAATCAGCTCACGATTTTCGGCCAGGGCCTTCTTCAAAGGCCCGAACGAACCCTTCGGAGCTCGCGTGTCGGCCAGTTCCAGTTCCTTCAGGGAGGCATCAGCCGCCTTCAAGGAGGCCTCGGCTTCCTCTACCTTCCCAAGGTACATGTAAGCACACGCCTTCCCGGACTCCACTGCAAGCGGACTGGCCCCCAGTCGAGAGGCCTGGCCCAGAAGGTCGATCACCTGGTTCAGTTCGTTGATGCCCCTGTCGTCTTGTCCGTGTCCCATGAGACGCAACGAATCGGATGTCTGCTCCCAGAGAGCCGTGTGTCCGGGATAGATGGGCATGCACCGCAGCCCTTCCGCACCTGGAGGCAGCGCACGAACCCAGGGAGACCGGGGCGCGACATCCATCATGGTTACCAGCGCACGGCCGAGTATCACTTCCGGCACGGCCGCCTCGTCAATGCGCATCAGTTCGTCCGTCCATGTCAACAACCGTCGGCCGGCTTCCGTTTCGTCAGCCATTGCCATCGAGATTCCGACCTCGTAGAGCTCTTCGTACTTGTCGAAGTCCTCCACGGCTCTCTTCAGATACGACCTGCGTGTTTCTCGGTCCGAACTCGGATATCCTTCGATGCTGGCAAGAAAACAGTCGAGCGTTTTCGAATCCTCCAGACCGCGGGTCGAGTAGCCAGCGGCGTTGGTGAAGAAGGCCGCGCGAAGGTCGGCCAATGGTTCGGCCAGGTCCCCCATTGCGGGCAGGTCCCCCAGAGCCCGGCGCGACTCCCCGGAAAGAACGAGATCGTTGATTCGGTGACTGAACTCGTGTGCGAAGACGAACGCCAGGAAGGCCCGCGGCAGATCCGTGGCGCTGCACGACATCGAGTCACCGCCCCTGGCAACCCCGGCACGATCGCCGGTCCCCGATTCGGTGAAAGCGTTCGATTCGCCGCAATCTGGGCAATGAATCATCTCTATCAGTGAGTAACTTACGAAGATGGTCGCCGGCGCTCCTGGACAACAGAGGGCGTAGGGCGGGAATTCGCTTCCGTCACCCAAACGAGAATCCGGTCCCACGATCGCCAGATCCGCATCCAATCTGGTGAAGAGCACGACCTTCTCTCGAACTTGCTCCCAGATATCTACTGCCTGGGCGATACGTGGGTCGGAGCTTTGCGCGGGAGTTTGAACGTACGCCCTGCGGAAGTCGTCGCAATCGGGCGAGGCCGCCGCGATACGGGGCAAGCTCATAGCTGCCATGAACAGCAGCCCAGCCACGGTATTCATGCAGCCCCGACGTACACTGTGATAAACAGAGATATCAGACATCATTCCTCCTTCCACCAGAATCCACTCCGGTTCAGAAAGTACAGATGTACCGCCTGCCCAGACTCAAAACGCGTCACGGCCTCACCGCGATGGTCGGTTTGGCGAGGGACCGAAAAGAACGAACCCGGCCCAGAAGAACGGCGCGTCCCACCGGGGGTCTGAACGCACGGTTCTCCGGGCCTGAGCCAATGATTCCGCTGCGTCCCCTGTATCCGCGAATTCCGAATAAAATGCGCCCATCAACGCGGTGGTCGCCAGCTCGTCAACCGGCCACAGTGAACCGATTACCTGTCGTGTCCCAGCGCGCAGGAAGGCCGCAGCCAGACCGGCGACGCCCTCCGAAAGCGTGTCGTTCCCGCTGGCAGACTCGCATCCCGCGAGCACGGCCAATTCGGTACCCACCAGATCCAGACTCATGATCTCGGACCGGGTCAAACGGTTATCCGTATCGCCTGGAACGGCCAGAGACAGCAGCAGGGCTGTTTCGTCCTGGTCTGCCGTCCCTCCATGGTTCGTCGCATTTCCGACCGTCCCGGTGTGCGTGGACATGTGAAGAACCCTGTACCCTTCCATCGCGAACCGGACCCAGACGTCCTCGACCGCGTCCGTCCCTACGAGTACCCGGCATTGCGAAGTCCTGGATCCATCCGGGCACAGTCGCATCCTTGCATCCTCGGCCAATATCCCCGTGCTGGGCAATCGGGCCGGATCCCCGGATGTCCCCACGCCAGTACCGTCCTGGGGTCCCTTTCCGTCGAGCCGTGGATCGACAGTAGAAAAGACCGGGTCAGCCAGTGCAAGCAGAAGCCCCTTGTTCTCCTTCGTCGGCAGGAGATTCCTGGCCACCGAGAAGGTCGCAATCGACGGCTGGTACTCAATG
>Ga0208459_1003597_pt1 | contig 12131 bp, 11 predicted proteins | sample AD_UKC087_MetaG_FD_184433 | JGI IMG/M metagenome (GOLD analysis project Ga0208459, IMG submission 184433) | Active sludge microbial communities of municipal wastewater-treating anaerobic digesters from USA - AD_UKC087_MetaG (SPAdes) (version 2) | ecosystem: Engineered > Bioreactor > Anaerobic >... | reverse complement strand
GTCGCTGCCAATTTTTTTAAAAAAGGACATTGTAAATTTTACTCTGTCCTTTTTTTTTATATACTTTGAAATATCATATTATTTTCATAATTTTAACCAAAATCAATTTTTTAGTTTATGAAAAATCTTGTTTTTATTCTAATAGCATTTAGCTTATTCTTTGTCTTATCTTGTAGCAATAAGAGTGCAAATAAAGTTCAAAATGAAGATTTAAAAGTTTATCAAATCGAAGATGTTAAATTAGTATCTTTCCCCTTAGATAGCACCAAAAACGGCAAACCACTAGATGCTGAAATGTTTTTTAATAGAGTTTTTGACTATTGCTATATTGATAATATTGAAACTTTAATAATTCCAATAAATAGAGATAGACTAGCATTTTATGATATAAATTCACAGAAAGAATATCATAGCATCGAGATTTTAAAAGATAGAGATATTTTAAACTTTAGTTTTGTAAATAAAGATAGCATTTTTGTTTTTTACGAAATAAACGAATTTAACAATGATAAAAATGAACCTGTTTGCATTCATTTAGTGAATTATAATGGAGAAGGAAAAGTTTGTGAGTACAATATTGATACTTTAAATTTTGAGGAAAATACTGATTTGAGACTGCCATTTGTAGTTGATGCCGATTTGCAACCAACAATTATTAATGGTAATGTTTTCTTTATGACTCAGACTTCTAGGATTGACAATATTGGTTCAAATGAATATTTAAAAAAACACTTCCCTTTATTTGCATATTATAACTCAAACACTAAAAATATTAAATTTTCAAAATCAATTGAATTTCCACATATAAAGGAAAATGTATTTTACAATACTTATTTCAGAAAGATTAGGTATTGTTTATCATCAAACAACCTGCCTTTGCTACGTTTCTTTTATTCTAGCACATTATATGAATGGGATTATATAAATGACAAAGTTTCTAGTCATACTTTAAACTCTAAAGTAATTGATTCAATTAAACCATTACCTAATGAAAACTCTCTACCACAATCGCTTGAAGCTGTTTATGGCTCGATATTGTATGACAAGTATAATGAAATGTATTATTCATTTGTGCATTTAAACGAAGTAGTTTATGGTAATTATTACACATTACTGATTTTGGCTGATAAAGATTTTAATTATTTAGGAGAGATGTTAAATCCAAATTTGGGTGGAAATTTTGAATTTTATGAGGACAATATAATTTCATACTATTATTCAAATGATTCTATTCATGTTAGTTATCAAACTTTGAAAAAAACAGACAAGCCTTTACAACCATATCTTGATTCTATTAAAGGAGTGTTAGACAATCAAATAGAAAAAAATAAAAAGTAATATGCCTAGAATAGATAAAAGTGGTAATGAAAATATTTTACACGCTTATATAAAATCCAAGTTTCCCAACATTGAAAAAGATTATGTCTTACTTACCTTGTATACAAATGGCAGCTGTCCTTCATGTTTAATAAATATATGTAAAGTTTCACCACGTTGTTAATGAATTTATCCCCCTGCTTTTGCTCATGGAGCTTAGCGGAATGAGCAAAAGCAGGGGGATTTGGTTTTAAAATGATAACTTGCTTAATTTTGTAATCACTTAAAAAAACAAAAATATGAAGCAACAGTATCACTCAAACGCAACTACTAATGTACACGTTCGTTTAGAAATTAGCAAGAGTAATTTAACAAACTTAGAACTTGCAAATAAGTATAACATATCTGAACCAACGGTTAGCAAATGGAAAAATAGAGAAAATTTTGAAGACAAAAGTTCAAGACCACATACGATCCATTATGCATTGAATGACATTGAGAAAACGTTAATTGTATCAATAAGGCGTTCTACATGGCTGCCTTTAGATGAAATACTGGAAATGGTTCTGTTAACAAATCCCGATATCTCAAGAAGTGTTGTTTACAGAACTTTTGTTAATGAAGGAATAAATAAAGTACCAGAGAAAGAAAAAGACAAAGCAAAAAAGTTTAAGGAATATGAACCAGGATATTTGCATATAGACGTAACATATTTGCCGAAATTTAACGGTGTAAAATATTATCTTTTTGTCGCAATAGACAGGGCAACAAGAGTATTGTATTATGAAGTATATGACGCTAAGACATCTGAAAATGCAGAGGATTTTATGCACAAATGTTTAGCGTTTTTTCCGTTTGGAATTACGCATGTTCTTACTGATAACGGGCTTGAATTTACTAACAAATTAATTAAATCTAAAACTGGACATTATTGCCAAAAGCCATCTAAATTAGATGTAGTATGTGATGAAAATAATATTGAACACAGGCTTACTAAACCTGCTACTCCGAAAACAAATGGAATAGTCGAAAGAGCAAATGGAACTATAAAAAATAACACAATTAAAATAAATGAATACAATAATAAAAATAAAATGCAAGAAGAACTATTAAAGTTTTTGATGTACTATATACTTTATAGAAGACACGGTAGTTTGAAAAAAGAACTTAATGTGAAAACACCTTTTGACGCTATTGAAAAATGGTTTAAAATTAATCCGAAATTATTTAAAGAAAATCCTTTGCAGTTTAAAAATAAAGTTTTATCTTTACCACAAATTAATACAAGTTATCATAAACAACCTTGTGAAACTTGACACTTGTAAAAAAAAAGGTTTATTTTAGTAAAATAATTTTGTTTAACAATTAATTCTTTATTATGGAAAGTAAATTTTTAAAATCAATTTTAGTATTTGGTATTTTTGCATTATATGTTTTGCCCATTTCGGCACAGAATCTATATGTGCGTAATGCCAATGAAACTCAAGAGATTTACCAACTTAGTAGTATTAGCAAACTAAGTTTTTTGGCTAGCGATCTTATTGTGCATAAAACCGACAACAGCACAGTAACGCATGCTATTAGCGAAATAAGGTATATGAGTTTTAGTGATTATGTTGACATTTTTATGCCACGCGAGCAAGAAGATGTGTTAACAGTTTATCCAAATCCTGCAAGTAACTTGCTAAATATTAATTTGCCAAGCGATAAACTTGGTGGCGAATTGCATGTACTTAGTTTAGATGGCAAAACTTTAATGAGCCACAAACTTGTTGATAGCCAAACAGCTATTGACATAAATTCTTTGCCACAAGGTGTTTATTTTTGCCGTTATATTTATGGCACACACAGTGAAACAGTAAAAATTATAAAACAAAATTAAAAATAGGAGGAAATAATAATGAAAAACAATTTTTTACTAACCAGTATATTTTTTGTGATTTTCGGTTTGTCGTTATCTACAAGTTTTGCACAAAACGATAGCATTTATGTGATGAAAGACGGTATCATAATTTGGGAATATAAAATAGCAGATATTGACAGTATTATTTTTTATAAACCTGTAATTGAAGAAGAATTGATAACTGGAACTTTTATAGATTCACGCGATAATACAGAATACTCATGGGTACAAATTGGCGAACAAATTTGGATGGCAGAGAACTTAAAATATTTGCCAAGTGTAGTAGGTCCTGGAACAGGTTCTTATTCTGAGGCTTATTGTTATGTTTATGGTTATGACGGCACAAGTATTTCAGCAGCTAAAGCAACAGAAAATTATGCAACTTATGGAGTATTATATAATTGGACCGCAGCTATGAATGGGGCAGAAAGTAGTGATGCTAATCCAAGTGGAGTGCAAGGTATTTGTCCAGATGGCTGGCATTTACCAAGCGATGCTGAATGGAAACAACTTGAGATGTATTTAGGAATGTCAGAGACAGATGTAAATTCTACTGGTTGGCGAGGTACAGTTGAAGGTGGAAAACTTAAAGAAGCAGGTACCACACACTGGGCAGACCCAAATGCAGGTGCTAATAACGAATCTGGCTTTACAGCTCTTCCGGGTGGCTACCGTTACAGTAATGGTTATTTCAGCAATATTAGAGACTACGGTTATTGGTGGAGTTCTACCGAGCTCGATACTAATATTGCATGGATCCGGTACTTGTATTACTATAATAGTTTTGTAAATAGGTTCAACTATTACAAGAGTATGGGTTTTTCTGTTCGTTGTTTGAGGGACTAATTAATTTATTTGACTATTCGGACACTGAGCTTGTCGAAGTGTGTCTATTTGATTTATTTGTTAATGACCCGCTTGCGGGTCCGAAATTTTTTGAGATTTGGCTCTATATAATGAATTACCTAATCCGCTCGCTTGGATTTAGCTTCGCTGAGCTCGTCCTGCGGACTTCGGTTGTAATTCGTGTGTATTTGCAATCACTAAGCATCAGCGTTGTTGGAGCGAGCGACATGGGCGTTTGGGTGAGTTAATGTGGGTTGTACGTGAAGACAAAAAAAGACCATCAAAGGCTTGCCCGTAGGGCAACATGTGATTAACCGTAGGCGCAGCCTGCGGTAGTTTGCCACTCAAAGGCTTTGCCCGCAAGGGCAACACAATAAAACAGTTAAAAAGTTTATAAAGAAAGCCAAACCCGCAGGCCTCTTTTAGCTTTTAACACTTCAACTACGTTCAGTGCATCGCTTTCAACTTTTAACTTATTTCCTGAAATATTTTGATGCCTGCACCAAAGCTTCATCTTTTAAAATAGCTCTCATGGCTAAAAAGCATAAAATAGCAGAAATTAATGGTAAAATAATTAAAATTCCAGTGCTATATTCTAATTCTAAACGCTTTGAAATATCTATTAAATAATAAAATAAAAGACCAAAACAGCCAATTTGTAACAATATATTAAAAACTGTAAGTCTAACTTGAAGCATGCGTTTTTTGTAAAGAAAAATAGTGAAAAAACTTATAAAACAAACTAAACTTACCAGTATTACTAAAGGTAACATTGAATATTCCAAAACAATGTCTTGGTTCAAAGCATTGTTGTGATAAGAAAAATTAGATTCTGTAATTTTTATTGGAATTTCTTGTAATTCTGGTGTAATGAGATAACCAAAAGGCGAAAAAAAGAATATTCCAAAACAAATAAAACTAACAAATAAATATAAAGTTTGAATTCTTTGTATCATAATTTTTTTTGCAACAAAATTACAATAAAAATTTAAAATACTAACAAGTGTTTTTTTGTCTTATATAAATAATTAACTTTGTGCTTTTAAAATTTTAATATTGAACTTATGAATTATAAAGATAATGTTGAGGCTATCAATGCGTTACGTCAGAAGTATGAAAGTTTGATTTCTGAAATAACCAAGAAAATTTATGGGCAAGATCAAGTTGTGAAAGAAGTTGTTATTTCTATTTTTAGTCGTGGACATTGCCTTTTAGTAGGAGTGCCAGGTTTAGCTAAGACTTTGTTAGTTAATACTATAGCAGAAGTTTTAGGCTTAAAAAATAAGAGAATACAGTTTACACCTGACTTAATGCCTTCAGATATAATTGGAACAGAAATATTAACTGAAGATAGACAATTCAAATTTGTAAAAGGACCAATTTTCGCTAATTTTATTTTAGCAGACGAAATAAACAGAACTCCACCAAAAACTCAGGCAGCACTTTTAGAAGCAATGCAAGAGCGTTCGGTTACAGCAGCAGGGCAAGAATATAAATTAGACGAGCCATTTTTTGTTATGGCTACTCAAAATCCAATCGAGCAAGAAGGTACTTATCCCTTGCCAGAAGCTCAACTTGATAGGTTTATGTTTAATATAATTTTGGATTATCCTGCCTATGAAGATGAAATTACAGTTGTGAAAAATACAACTGTTGACAAAGAATTTGAATTAAAACAAGTGCTTACTGCTGAAGAAATTATATTTTTCCAAGGATTGATACGAAAAATTCCAATTAATGATAATGTTTTGGAATATGCAGTTAAATTAGCTTGCAAAACTCGTCCAAATTCTGAATTTGCACCTGAAATTACAAATAAATATTTGCATTGGGGAGCAGGTCCGCGTGCTTCGCAATATTTAGTGATAGGAGCAAAAACTCATGCAGTTTTAAATGGAAAATATACGCCTGATATTGAGGACGTTAAAGCAGTCGCAAAAATAATTTTACGTCATAGGATAATAAAAAATTATAAAGCAGAAGCTGATGGCATAAGTATTGATAACATTATTGATGAACTATTAAAATAACTAATGCTCAGAAATATTAGCAAAATAGCTTGTCTCGTTTTTTGCTTTTTGTTTTTTGCAATTTTGACTAATGCTCAAGATAAGAAAGACGAAAAACCTAGAGTTGTAGAAATTTTAAGAGCAAGTTCGTTGGAATATGACGAATCAACAGGGGTTACTGCAAAAAGACTGTTAGGAGACGTGGTGTTTAGACACGAAGACGCATATATGTTTTGCGACTCTGCTTGGTTTTTTGATGATGTTAATACAATTCAAGCTTATAATAATGTTAGAATAAAACAGGGCGATTCTATTTTGATGGTCGGAAAATATCTTGAATATGACGGCAATACTAAAATCGCTAAAATGAGAGATTCTGTTATTTTAAAACACAATAAATCTTTTTTAATTACCGACTCACTTGATTATGATAGAAATATTGATGTGGCATATTATTTCGAAGGCGGAAAAATTTATGATGAAGATAATCGCTTGTTTAGCAGACGAGGATATTATTATACCAAAGATAAAGATTATTATGCAGTTGATACAGTAGTTCTCAAAAATCCTCAGTACGATATTTTTTCAGATACATTGAAATATAATACAGAGTCAACTATTGCTTATTTCTTTGGTCCAACAAATATTGTGTCAGATTCAAACCACTTGTATTGCGAACTCGGATATTATGATACAAGCGAGGATAAGGCTTCGCTATCAAATAATGCATGGTTAAGGTCAGGACAGAATTATCTTTTGGGAGATAGTTTGTTTTATGATAGAAAAATTAGATATGGCGAAGCTTTTATGAATGTAAGCGTAGTGGATACCATCGAAAATTTGGTGGCAAAAGGAAACTATGGATATTATTACGAAGAGCCACAAAATGCAATGCTTACAAAAAATACAGAAGTTATTTATGTTAGCGATGGAGATAGTATTTTTATGCATTCTGATACAGTTTATATATCTGTTGATACTGCCGATTTTAAATTGATACGAGCTTTCTATAAAGTTCAGGTTTTTAAATCCGACATGCAAGCAAGATGTGATTCTTTAGTATTTTATTCTTACGATTCTATTGCTCATATGTTTCATAATCCAGTTTTGTGGGCTGAAAATAGTCAAATTACAGCCAATCATATCGAAATGCACTTCTTAGATAAAAAACCAGATAAATTTTATTTAAATAATAATGCATTTGCGATAGAACAATGTGATAGCGTGCATTTTAATCAACTTAAAAGTAGAAAAATGTCTGGCTATATAGTTGAGAAAAAAGTACGACAAATAGACCTACATAATGATTGTCAAACTATTTACTTTATTGTTGATGAAGAAGTTGATGAAATTGTTGCCTTAAATAAAGTTGTTAGTACAAATATGAGAATTTGGTTAAAAGATAATAAAGTTGAAAACGTTTGGTTCTTCGACAAACCCGATGGTGAAACCATTCCTATAGAACAACTTAAAGACGAACAAACCTTTCTTAAAGATTTTAGATTTTTAGACGAATATAGACCAAAATCTAGAGAAGATATTTTTATCTGGAAAGAAATTCCACAAAATGAGTAAATAAATCCTTGATATTGATTGTTTTAATAATATTTTTATTATTTTTATAAAAAATCAATATTATGGAAAAGAATAAATTACTAATTGCTGTTCTTGGCAACGAAGGATCTGGAAAAACAACTACTTGGGAAACTTTGTTCGGACGTAAAGTGCATACAGGAAAAAACCTAAGAAACTTAGTAATTCAAGGAATTAAAATCCCAGTTTTTTTAATTAATGAATCGCCTCTGGAAAGAAAAACAAAATTAGAGTATATATTACCAGACGATGACCCAGAAATTGTTATAAGTTCTTTTTTATACCATAAAGACGTAGTCGAAAATTTTGAATATTTTATTAATAGAGGTTATAATATTTATGTGCAATGGTTAAATCCAGGCTATAATGACAAAAACCATAAAGCACTGTTTTATAACGATGGTATTATAAATTATCTTTTAAGATGCGGAGCTATAGTTTCTGCAAAAAATGCGAAAAATAATCCAGTTTCAAGAGTTAATGAAATTAAAAATTATTTATTAAGCTATTTTTTAACAAAAAACAACTTAAACGTGAGCATTAAGTCGCAATGAGTAGCCGATTAGTATTTGAACAAATGTTGTACGTATAAGAATTAGAAAAGATTTGTGGTGTTGTTGTTTTTTTCTTAATTTTGAAGTGAGAAAAAAGTGAAATTATAAATCTATAATAATTATGGGAATTGTAGGAGCACATAACATAGGAAAAGTTTTAGAACTTAAATTAAACGAGGTTGGTATTACAACTCTAAAAGAATTAAAAGAAATGGGAACTGAAAAAACATTTCTTCTTCTTTACGAAAAAAATAAAAATACAACTAGAGCAACTTTATTGTCTATAGAAGGAGCTATTCAAGAAATAAGATGGCATAATTTAGACGAAAAACGCGTTGCGGAATTGCGTGAATTTTATGATAGTGTAGTGGAAAAAAGAAAATAATGAAAAATGTGACAAAACTCATTGCTTGAGATTGTTAATTAATTCAATTTTACTTTTTAAAACTATATCTACATAATAAGATTTTTTATGCAAAAAATTGAAAAACATCCGATTTTAAAAGTTCCTGAAAAAAACGAACATTTATTTTATTTTAACGATAAAGCCGTAGTAGGAACTAAAGGTTTTACTATAGCCGCAGCCTTGCATCAAGCAGGTTTTCCTGTACATAGCCATTCTTTAGATAATAGAAAAAGATCTTTGGAATGTGGTATAGGAAAATGTGGAGCTTGCGAAATGCTTGTTGATGGTAAAATAAAACGTATTTGTATTACTAAAGTTGACGGAATTAGAGAAGTTAGAGAAATTCCAAAAGATTTTGAACCTAGTCAGGAAAAAATCAATTTAAAAGACGAAATTTCTATTTTTAAAACTCAAGCAGTTATTATAGGTGCTGGTCCAGCAGGATTAGCTGCTCGCGAGGTTTTAAATCAACACGAAGTTTCAAATATTGTTGTTGACAATAACGATAAAATCGGTGGACAGTTTTTAATGCAAACTCACCAATTTTTCTTTTTTGAAAAAGAGAAAAAATTTGGTGGACTTCGTGGTTTTGAAATTGCAGAAACTTTAGCAGGAGATAATAGAGAAGGAATACTTTTAAACTCCGTGGTTTGGGATATATTAGAAGGTCCAAGACTTGCTGTGAAAAATATAAAAACTAACGAAATATTTTATATAGATGCTGAATATATCATAATTGCAACAGGAGCAATCCCATTTATGCCATCGTTTAAAAATGATGATGTGCCAGGAGTTTATACTGCTGCAGTAGTCCAAAAAATGATGAACAACGAGTTCACTCTTTTAGGAAAAAATATTTTAACTGTAGGTGCAGGAAATATTGGTTATCTAACTTCTTACCAACTAATGCAAGCAGGAGCAAAAGTAAAAGCAATTATCGAAGCTCAACCTAACGAAGGAGGTTTTCCTGTTCAAGCAAATAGACTTAGAAGATTGGGAATCCCAATTATGACAAGCCATATTTTAATTGAAGCAATTCCAAATGAAGACTATACAGGTATAACAGGTGCAGTAATTGCAGAATGCGAAAATTTTAAACTTATACCAGGAACAGAAAAAATTATTACAGGAATTGATGCAATTAATATTTGTACAGGCTTAGTGCCTGATAATCAATTAGTAACAAAAGCAAATCTTTTATTTGGACGTAAATCTTTTGCAATAGGCGATGCTTTAAGAATTGGAGAAGGCACATCAGCAGTTTTACGCGGAAAACAAGCAGCTTACGAACTTATCGATGCTTTAGGAAAAAGATATAATTATACTGATTATCTTAGTGTTTCAAAAGAATATATTGAATCTCAACAACATCCAACACGTATAATTCAAGAACCTAACAAACCTACACGCGAGAGAGCCGAAGCAAAACCTTATGTGATAATGGATTGTTTATATGGCTTTGCTTGTAATCCTTGTACTTTTTCTTGTAAACAAGGTGCAATAACCAAACTTTCAACAAGCACGGTACCGGTTATAGACTATGACAAATGTATAGGTTGTATGGATTGTGTTTACCAATGTCCTGGACTTGCAATTTTTGGTTATTCAGAGAAAAATAATTGGCTATTTTTACCAATAGAATACGAAGTTGAAGAAAATTCAGAAGTGTATTTGGTAAATAATAATGGCGAAAAAATAGGCGAGGGGATAATTGAAAAAATTCTTTATAAACCTAATAAAACAAATGTTGCTAGGGTAAAAGCACTTGATTTGCAAGGCGAACAAATGCAAGCAGCTCGTGGTTTTATTGTAAAGAAAGATTATCCACAACCTTTAGAATTTAAAAATGTAAAAGGCGAAAGCCAAGCTGAAACTTACATTTGTCATTGCGATGATGTAAAATTAGAAGATATTTTAAAAATCATTGGTGATAGAAAATTTATTTCTATTGATGAAATTAAACATATTACTCGTTTGGGAATGGGCGCTTGTCGTGGAAAGAGATGCATCAAACGTTTAAAACAAACAATTTCTGCATACGGAATTGAAATTGTTGGCGATGCAACACCTCGTGCTCCGTTATCAAATCAAGTGAGCATGGGCGAGCTATATCCACATGAATCTGAAAGAATTTTTACAAATGTAAATAAGAAATCAAACAAAAGAATTAAAGTTCAAGCTCTTGTTGCAGGTGGTGGAATGGCAGGAAGTTCTCTGTTTAAGTTTATGGCAGAAGCAGGAATGAAACCTGTTTTGGTAAATCGTGAGCGTGGAAGTTCTTGGCGTAATATTGCCGGCGGAAGACCAGCCTTCTCTTTACCAGCATTGGCAGACATAGCACTAAAAAATAGAGAGCTTTTTATTGAATTGCAAAATATTTGTGATATTGATTATGTTCCAACTAAATATGTGAGTTTTGCACATGATAATGAAACTTATAAAGCTCTCGATGCTTCAAGAAGTTGGTCTGATGCTTATATGGTAGAAAAAGCTGATTTTAGAAAAGAAATTTCACCATATTTCAATAATAATTTAGATACTTATTCTGCTGCATTAATTACTAATGACTGTTGGCAAGCAACGCCAGGTAAAGTTTTAGACTTATTACGCAAAATTGGAATTGAAAAAGGCGGACAAGTTTTAGAAGATTGTGAACTTGTTGATTTACAAAGAGAAGGTAAAAATGTTATAGCACTTGTAAAAACTCATACAGGCGAATTTGTTGAATATGAAACCGAACATTTTGTAAATGCTCTTGGCAATGAATCTAGTAAATTTGCTAAAAAACTTGGTCTTGAAATAGGTTTGTATCCTGTTAAGCATCAGGCATTTATAACAAGGCGTTTGCCTTTACTAGGTAAAGATGGCAAGACTTTAGATATGTTAATTGACAGAAGACAATATAAAGGTTTTTCTGCTGTTTATGGTCAACAACTTGCAACTACTGGTCAAATTATAGGTTGTGCTTCGCCTTTAATCGATGCTTTAGAAACAGATAAAGAAGTTAAAACTAACGCAAAAGACTTCTTAGAAATAGTTTCTGAAGTATTTGTAGATTGGATTCCACAATTATCAAGTGTTGGATTTCAAGCTGCTTGGGCAGGCTATTATATTGAACCTCGATATATTGTTGATCCAGAATTAGGTTTAATGGTTGGAATGCGTGGACATGGCTTTATGTTAAGTCAATATTTAGCAAAACTTTATGTTGATAAATTAACAGGAAAACCAACTCCTGACTACTTTAAAGAATTAGTTTTATCAGGAAAAGGCTTGTGCGAATCTGCTTTTAAATAAGAAAATAGCTTAAAGTTTTATTTAATTACTTTTTCGCCATTTGAATGTACAAATAGAACATTTCCAATTTGATCATACCCTTCAAAAAGCGAGATGTCGTCATCTTTTTTAACCCTAACTCCGTCCTTTTAGGTAGTCTATATTTATTTTTTCAAATAATTCCCTTATTTTTTTAGTTGTTTCGGCAGTGTGCCACTGGTTGTTAA
>Ga0208459_1003587_pt1 | contig 12155 bp, 9 predicted proteins | sample AD_UKC087_MetaG_FD_184433 | JGI IMG/M metagenome (GOLD analysis project Ga0208459, IMG submission 184433) | Active sludge microbial communities of municipal wastewater-treating anaerobic digesters from USA - AD_UKC087_MetaG (SPAdes) (version 2) | ecosystem: Engineered > Bioreactor > Anaerobic >... | reverse complement strand
GGCCTGAATGAACAAGCCTGCCCTTGCTGCCGCCGGGCCACCGGTGCCTTTTGAACTCGATGGCCAGGCCGTGGTGGCCCAGGCGGGCGAATCCATCCTGCAGGCTGCGCAGCGCCACGGCGTGGACATCCCCCACCTCTGCTACACCGACGGCCTGCGCCCCGATGGCAACTGCCGCGCCTGCGTGGTCGAGATCGCGGGCGAGCGCACGCTGGCGCCCAGTTGTTGCCGCGCGCCCACGCCGGGCATGCAGGTGCAGGCGGCCAGCCCGCGCGCGCGCAAGAGCCAGCAGATGGTGGTGGAGATGCTGCTGTCCGACATGCCAGACATGGGCTACCGCTGGAACGATGTGAAACCAGATGCTACTGAATTAATAGCTGAAGGTGCAATTGAATCAAGCACGACAGGCCGATTTAATCCAAAAATCACCGAAATGGTAGGCCAGCATGGCGAGTTGAGCGAATGGGCCGACCGCCTGGGCGTGGCCGTGCGCCCGGCGCTCAAGGCCTTGCGCCGCGAGCAGCCCGCCGCCGACCTGAGCCACCCGGCCATGGCGGTCAATCTCGACGCCTGCATCCAGTGCAACCGCTGCGTGCGCGCCTGCCGCGAGGAACAGGTCAACGACGTGATCGGCTATGCGCTGCGCGGGGCAAGCAGCAAAATCGTCTTCGACCTCGACGACCCCCTGGCGACAAGCACCTGCGTAGCCTGTGGCGAATGTGTGCAGGCCTGCCCCACGGGCGCGCTCAGCGCCAAGACGCACATTGGCTCCCAAAAGGTGGACCGCAAGGTCGACTCGGTCTGCCCGTTCTGCGGCGTGGGCTGCCTCATCACCTACAACGTGCGCGATGAAAAGATCATCAGCGTCGAAGGCCGCGACGGCCCGGCCAACCATGGCCGCCTGTGTGTGAAAGGGCGCTTCGGTTTCGACTATGCGCACCACCCCGACCGGTTGACCGTGCCGCTGATCCGCAAGCCTGGTGTGCCCAAGGAGGTGCGACTCTACGGTGCCGACTGGCGTGACACGTTCCGCCAAGCGACCTGGGACGAGGCGCTGGATCTGGCGGCCGGCACCCTCAAGAACCTGCGCGATACCCACGGCCCCAAGGCGCTGGCGGGCTTTGGATCGGCCAAGGGAAGCAATGAAGAGGCCTACCTGTTCCAAAAGCTGGTGCGCACCGGTTTTGGCAGCAACAACGTGGACCACTGCACGCGGCTGTGCCATGCCTCCAGCGTGGCCGCGCTGCTCGAAGGCGTGGGCTCGGGCGCGGTGAGCAACCCGGTGAACGATGTGGCGCATGCCGAGCTGATCTTCGTGATCGGCTCCAACCCCACGGCCAACCACCCGGTGGCCGCCACGTGGATGAAGAACGCGGCACAGCGCGGCGCACGCATTGTGCTGGCCGACCCGCGTGTTACCGATCTTGGCCGCCACGCCTGGCGCACGCTGCAGTTCAAGGCCGACACCGACGTGGCCCTGATCAATGCGCTGATCCATACCGTGATCGATGAGGGGCTGGTGGATGAAGCCTTCATCAAGGGCCGCACCAGCGAATTCGAGACGCTCAAGGCCCATGTGATGGGCTGCAGCCCCGAGGCCATGGCCCCGGCGTGCGGCGTTCCGGCCGAGATGCTGCGCGAGGTGGCGCGGGCGTTTGCGCAATCGAAAGCGTCGATGATCCTCTGGGGCATGGGCGTGAGCCAGCATGTGCACGGCACGGACAACGTGCGCTGCCTGATAGCGCTGTGCGCCGTCACCGGCCAGATCGGCAAGCCCGGCGCGGGCCTGCACCCGCTGCGCGGCCAGAACAACGTGCAGGGCGCCAGCGACGCGGGGCTGATCCCCATGATGTTCCCCAACTACCAGCGCGTGGACAACGCCGAGGCGCATGGGTGGTTCGAGAATTTTTGGGGTGCCACCTTGGACGAGGCACCGGGCTACACCGTGGTCGAGATCATGCACAAGGCGCTGGCGCCCGACACCGACCCGCACAAGGTGCGCGGCATGTACATCCTGGGCGAGAACCCCGCCATGAGCGACCCCGACCTGAACCATGCGCGCCACGCGCTGGCCAGCCTGTCGCATCTGGTGGTGCAGGACATTTTCCTGACCGAAACCGCCTGGCTGGCCGACGTGGTGCTGCCCACCAGCGCCTGGCCCGAGAAGACGGGCACGGCCAGCAACACCGACCGCATGGTGCAGATGGGCCGGCGTGCGCTGAACCCGCCCGGCGATGCGCGGCCGGATCTTTGGATCATCCAGCAGATCGCAAAGCGGGTGGGTCCCTACGCTCCGCACTCCGTTTCGTCGCTGCCCCCAGAAGGGGCCGACCCCGCCTTGGGGCGGCCCTGCGGCGGGGTGGGCCTGAACTGGAACTACGAAGGTGCCGAGTCGGGCGTGGCCGCCGTGTACGACGAAATGCGCCAGGCCATGCACGCCAGCATCCAGGGCATCACCTGGGACCGCCTGGAGCGGGATTCGAGCGTGACCTACCCCTGCCTTGCCGAAGACGACCCGGGCCAGCCCATCGTTTTCACCGAGACATTCCCTACGCCCACGGGCCGTCTGAAGCTGGTGCCCGCCAGTGTGATCCCGGCCGCCGAGAAGCCCGATGCCCACTACCCGCTGGTGTTGATCACCGGGCGCCAGCTGGAGCACTGGCACACCGGCAGCATGACCCGGCGCAGCACTGTGCTTGACGCCATCGAGCCCATGGCCACGGCCTGCATGCATGGTGACGAGCTGGCGCGGCTGGGGGTGCTGCCCGGTGCGCTGGTGGGAATCCGTTCGCGGCGCGGCAGCGTGCAGGTGCGGCTGCGGCGCGACGACGGCATGCCGCGCGGCACGGTGTTCATGCCCTTTGCCTATGTGGAGGCGGCGGCCAATCTGCTCACGAATGCGGCACTCGACCCGTTTGGCAAGATTCCGGAATTCAAGTATTGCGCCGTGGCCGTCGAGGTGCTGCAGGCCACCGGCGAAGGTGCCTGACGCAGAGCGGCCCCTGCCTTGCCTGCCGGGCATTGCGGGCATTGCAGTCTACCGGGGCGACTCCGGGGTAAAGTCTGCGCCCATGACTGAGCGCCCCTACACCGACGTTGCCGTGATCATGCGGTGCGAGCACATCGACAACCGCTGGCAGCCCTGGCGCTGGTCGCTGGCCGAGGTGGTGATCAATGACCCTGCGTTTGGCAGCGGGCCCAGCCAGCTGCTCAATGACGAGCGCGAGCAGTGCTGGAGGTTCCCGGGGTTCCGGGTCGAACTGTTCCGTGACGATGCCGAGGGCTACCACCTGAACCTCACTTCGCCGGCCCCCTGCTGGTTTGTGCTGTGGCGTCTGGACGAGGACCCCGGCACCGGCGCGATCCCGCTGGCCCGCCCTGTGGAGGTGAGCCTGAGCTACCACGACGCTGGCCGCTGGCTGGACGCGCAGGAAACCGTAGAGCAGGTGCCCGCAGCGCCCGAGGTGGTGGCGGCCCTGAGCGCTTTCGTGGCCGAGCATTACCAGCCCGAGCCCAAGCGCCGCAAGCGCCCTGACAGCTTCCGGCCGTTGCAGGACCGATTTGGCAACCCCGCCTCTGTGTCCACGGACAAGCCGCGCGGTGGTGGTGCTGGAGGAGGCGCTGGCCGTGGCTGACGGATTTCTTGGGCGCTGGTCGCGCCGCAAGCAGGATGTACTGGCGGGCAAGCCGGTGCAGGACCCGCCACCGCCTGCTCCGGCTCCGCAGGCAGTAACCCCCGCTCCAGCGCCTGTGGCGGCGTCTGCTCCGCCATCGGCCCAATCGGCCCCGGATGCGCCGCCACCGCCCCCCACGTTGGCCGACGCCGAGGCCCTCACGCCCACGTCCGATTTCAAGCCCTTCGTGGCCCGCGCCGTGTCGCCCGAGGTGCGCAACCTGGCCATGAAAAAGCTGTTTGCCGACCCCCACTTCAATGTGATGGATGGGCTCGACATCTACGTGGGCGACTACACCCAGCCCGATCCGCTGCCCGCCGGCATGCTGCACCAGATGGCCAGCGCCCACGCGATGGGTTTCTTTGACCATGAGAAGAAGGCGCAGGCCGCTTCCGATGTGCTGGCCGATAGCACTGGCGCAGGCGCAGACACGCAGACACCAACAACAGCCCCAGCCATCGCTCAGCCTCGGGATGACGCGCAGAAGGCGTGGCCTTCAGACGTGGCACAGTCCGAGGTGTGCCACGCGCTTCCCAGCGATCCATCCAGCGAGCCTGAAGTGGCCACCCGCTCCCACCTGGACGCGGTGGCCATGCCCGCCAGCCCTACACACCATGACCAAGACGCTCCTTTGCGATTGCAACCAGACGATGCCCCTCAACGCCAAGGCGTTGGGCGCGGCGCTGCATGAAGACCTGACCCTTCATTCCACCTTGTGCCGGCGCGACGCGGGGGCTTTTCAGAAAGCCATCCAGTCCGGACAGGACGTGGTGGTGGCCTGCACCCAGGAGCAGCGCCTGTTCGGCGATCTGGGCCAGCAGACCGAGGGGGCGGTGTCGCCTATCCGCTTTGTGAACATCCGCGAGACCGGTGGCTGGAGCCGAGACGCGGCCCAGGCCAGTCCCAAGATCGCCGCGCTGCTCGCCGCTGCCCGACTGCCCGATCCACCGCCCGTGCCGACGGTGACCTACAAAAGCGCGGGTCGCCTGCTCATCATCGGCCCGCTGGACCAGGTCGAACAGGCGGCGGCCCTGGTGTCGGATGTGCTCGATGTGACCCTGTTCACGCAGGGCCCCGGCAATGCGGGTGGCGCGCAGGCCCGGCACTACCCCGTGCTGGGCGGGCGTATCACCGGCCTGACGGGTTGGCTGGGCGCGTTTGAGCTGCAGTGGGCGGCCGACAATCCCATCGACCTCGACCTGTGCACGCGCTGCAATGCCTGTGTGGCCGCCTGCCCCGAGAACGCCATTGGCCTCGATTACCAGATTGACATGGCGGCCTGCCAGTCGCACCGCGCTTGCGTGAAGGCCTGTCAGGTGGCGGGTGCCATCGATTTCACCCGCGAAGCCACCGCCCAGACCGAACGCTTTGACCTGGTGCTCGACCTGCGTTCGGCCACCGCCACGCCCACGTTCTTGCAGCATGCGCTGCCGCAGGGGTATTTGCGCTGGGACGGGCGCGACCTGGCCACGCTGCTCAAGCTGCGCGAGCTGGTGGGCGAGTTCGAGAAGCCCCGGTTTTTTGTCTACAAACAAAAACTCTGTGCCCACAGCCGCAATGAAACCGTGGGGTGCAACGCCTGCGTGGACATCTGCTCGGCCGAGGCAGTGAGCAGCGACAAGAGCCGCCAGCGCATCGTGGTCAACCCCAGCCTGTGCGTGGGCTGCGGTGCTTGCACCACGGTGTGCCCTACGGGCGCGCTGACCTATGCCTACCCCAGCGCAATGGAGCAGGGCACCAGACTCAAGACCCTGTTGTCCACTTACGCGGCTGCGGGCGGCAAGGACGCCGTGCTGCTGCTGCACAGCCAGGAGCGTGGCCAGGCGCTGGTGGAAGAACTGGGCCGTGCCGCGCAGCTCAAACTGGCGCACGGCGTGCCTGCCCACGTGATTCCCGTGGCGCTGTGGCACACGGCAAGTGCCGGGGTAGACCTGTGGCTCAGCGCCATTGCCTACGGGGCTGCGCAGGTGGTGGTGCTGACCACGCAGGAGGAAGCGCCGCAGTATCTGGATGGACTGCAGGCGCAGATGGATGTGGCGCAGGCTATCTTGCGCGGGCTGGGCTACACCGGCACCCATGTGCAGCTGCTGCGCGCCACGCACCCCACCGAGCTCGATGCCGCATTGCAGGCCCTGGGCCGGACGCGCCAGAAGACCCCCGCCGTGGCGGCGCGTTTCGCTGTGGCGCAAGAAAAGCGCAGCACCCTGGAGATGGCGCTGGACCACCTCATCGAGCAGGCCCCCCTGCCTGTGGCGGCGCGGCCCGAGGCCATTGCCTTGCCCGCAGCAGGCTCGCCGCTGGGTGCGATCGAAGTCAACAAGGACCGCTGCACGTTGTGCCTGAGCTGCGTGAGCGCCTGCCCGGCCAGTGCGCTGCAAGACAACCCCCAGTTGCCCCAGCTGCGGTTCATCGAAAAGAACTGCGTGCAGTGTGGTCTGTGTGCCACGACCTGCCCAGAGAACGCCATCACTTTGCAGCCGCGCCTGTTGCTGGCGCCCGAGCGTGCTCAGCTGCGCGTGCTCAATGAGGCCAAGCCGTGGGCCTGTGTGCGCTGCAGCAAGCCCTTTGGGACAGTGAAGGCGATTGAAGCCATGCTGGGCAAGCTCTCGGGCCACCCCATGTTCCAGGGCGAGGCGCTGGAGCGCCTGAAAATGTGCAGCGACTGCCGTGTAATTGACCTGTATTCCTCCCAAAGCGAAACGAAAGTGACGGACCTGTGAGCGCCAATCCCTCCCTGACACCCCCCGGGTCATCCGGCAGCTCTGCCCTGGACGAGGAAACCGCCCGGGCCGAACTGTATGGTCTGCTGTCGCAGCTGTACTACGCTGTGCCCGGCCCCGAACTGCTGTCGGCCTTGCGTGTGGCCGTGACCGAGGCGCCGGCCGCTGGGGGCTTCCTGCAGGAGCCCTGGCAGCAACTGGTGGGCGCTGCCCGTGGCCTGGACGATGCGGCTTTGGCACAGGAGTTCGACCGCCTTTTTGGCGGCGTGGGCAAGCCCGATGTCTACCTCTACGGATCGCACTACCTGAGCGGCTTTTTGAACGAGAAGCCGCTGGCCCGGCTGCGCACGGACCTGGACCGGCTGGGCCTGGGTCGTGACGAGGCCATGTCCGAAACCGAGGACCATATCGCCTACCTGTGCGAAGTGATGCGCTACCTGATCGCGGGCGATGACTTGGCTGTCTGCAACCTGACGGCGCAGCGCAACTTTTTTACAACGCACCTGCAGCCCTGGGTGCTCCAGCTGTGTGACGCCCTTGCGGCCCACCCGCAGGCGCGCTTTTATGCCGCGCTGGCCCAGTTCACGCGGGCTTTTTTGTCGGTGGAAACCCAGGGTTTTGACATGCTGGAATGACCCGTTGCGCTTCTGAAGGCCCTGCCTCGGACGCTACAAAGATGAGTGCGTTGGTGGGAGGTGCAAAGCGTGTTTGCAGGTTTTGACCCACTGGCATAGACTTGATATGAATATCGTTTCATAGCCCCCAGCCATTCTGGAGACAAGCATGCAGAGTCGTCAGCCCAATTCTTCACGCCGGAGCTTCTTCTCCGGTGCTGCCACAGTAGGGGCTGCGGCCGCCGCCGTGGTGGCGCTTCCCCAGGTGGTTCCCGCGACAGCGGTGGTGTCCGAACCCGCTCGTGTCGCGCCTGAAAAAGGCGGTGGCTACCACCTGTCTGCCCACGTGAAGCAGTACTACAAAACCACCCAACTCTGACAGCGGGGCGCGCCATGTTGCTCACCAAGAAGTCTTCTCACACTGCGCAGAACGCATCGTCGTCTGCCTCTCCTTTTGTTCACAGTCTGCGCCGTGGCTTGTCGCAGGCCCTGCCCACGATGGACCGGCGCTCCTTCCTGCGCCGCTCCGGTCTTGGCGTAGGCGTGGGCCTCGCAGCATCGCAGCTCACGCTGGTCAAAAAAGCGGACGCCGCCGAAGGTGCCAAGGTCGGCATCGGCGACAGCAAGATCGAAGTGCGCCGCACGGTCTGCACCCACTGCTCGGTGGGCTGCGCCACGGATGCCGTGGTGGAGAACGGGGTGTGGGTGCGCCAGGAACCGGTGTTTGACTCGCCTATCAACCTGGGAGCCCACTGCGCCAAGGGGGCCGCTTTGCGCGAACATGGCCATGGCGAGTACCGTCTGCGCTATCCCATGAAGCTTGTGAACGGAAAGTACGAGCGCATCAGCTGGGATACGGCGCTGAACGAGATCACTGCCAAGATGCAGGAGCTGCGCAAGGCCAGCGGCCCCGACAGCGTGTACTTTGTGGGCTCGTCCAAGCACAACAACGAGCAGGCGTATCTGCTGCGCAAGTTTGTGAGCTTCTGGGGCACCAACAACTGTGACCACCAGGCGCGTATCTGCCACTCCACCACCGTGGCCGGCGTGGCCAACACATGGGGCTACGGCGCCATGACCAATTCGTACAACGACATGCAAAACAGCAAGGTCGCTCTGTACATCGGCTCCAACGCGGCCGAAGCCCATCCGGTGTCCATGCTGCACATGTTGCATGCCAAGGAAACCGGCTGCAAGATGATCGTGGTCGATCCGCGCTTCACCCGCACGGCCGCCAAGGCCGATGAGTACGTGCGCATCCGCTCGGGTACCGATATTCCCTTTTTGTTCGGCTTGCTGCATCACATTTTCAAGAACGGCTGGGAAGACAAGAAGTACATCAACGACCGTGTCTATGGCATGGACAAGGTGCGCGACGAAGTGCTGGCCAAGTGGACCCCCGACAAGGTTGAAGAGGCCTGCGGCGTCAAGGAAGACCAGATGTTCAAGGTCGCCAAGATGCTGCACGACAACAACCCCGGCACCATCGTGTGGTGCATGGGTCAGACGCAGCACACCATCGGCAACGCCATGGTGCGCGCCTCGTGCATCCTGCAGCTGGCGCTGGGCAATGTGGGCAAGAGCGGTGGCGGCACCAACATCTTCCGCGGCCATGACAATGTGCAAGGCGCCACCGACGTGGGGCCCAACCCCGATTCGCTGCCGGGTTATTACGGCCTGGCCGAAGGCTCGTGGAAGCACTTTGCCGCCGTGTGGGGCGTGGACTTCGAGTGGATCAAGAAGCAATATGCCTCGCCCGCGATGATGACCAAGAACGGCATCACCGTGTCGCGTTGGATCGACGGCGTGCTGGAGAAAAACGAGCTGATCGACCAGGACTCCAACCTGCGCGGTGTGTTTTTCTGGGGCCATGCGCCCAACTCGCAGACGCGCGGTCTGGAGATGAAGCGCGCCATGGACAAGCTCGATCTGCTGGTGGTCGTGGATCCCTACCCCTCGGCCACGGCGGCCATGGCGGCCATGCCCGGCAAGGCTGAAGACCTCAATCCCAACCGCGCGGTGTATCTGTTGCCGGCGGCCACGCAGTTCGAGACCAGTGGCTCGTGCACGGCCTCCAACCGCTCGCTGCAATGGCGCGAAAAGGTGATCGAGCCGCTGTGGGAGAGCCGCTCGGACCACATGATCATGTACCAGTTCGCCCAGAAGCTGGGCTTCGACAAGGAGCTGGTCAAGAATTACAAGATGCAGAAGGTCAAGGGCATGGATGAGCCCGTGCCCGAGGATATCCTGCGCGAGATCAACAAGAGCGTCTGGACCATTGGCTACACCGGCCAGAGCCCCGAGCGCCTCAAGGCCCACATGAAGAACATGCACCTGTTCGATGTGAAGACCCTGAAGGCCAAGGGCGGCAAGGACAAGGAAACCGGCTACGACTTCGGCGGTGACTACTTCGGCCTGCCATGGCCTTGCTACGGTACGCCCGAGCTCAAGCACCCCGGCTCGCCCAATCTGTACGACACCTCCAAGCATGTGATGGATGGCGGCGGCAACTTCCGCGCCAACTTCGGCGTGGAGAAAGATGGTCAGAACCTCTTGGCCGAGGACGGATCGCATTCGCTGGGCGCTGAAATTACCACCGGCTACCCCGAGTTCGACCATGTGCTGCTCAAGAAGCTGGGCTGGTGGGACGACCTCAGCGATGCCGAGAAAGCCAAGGCCGAAGGCAAGAACTGGAAAACCGATCCTACGGGGGGCATCATCCGGGTGGCCCTCAAGCATGGCTGCCACCCATTCGGCAATGCCAAGGCACGTGCCGTGGTCTGGAACTTCCCCGATGCCATCCCCCAGCATCGTGAGCCCTTGTACGGCACGCGGCCCGATCTCGTGGCCAAGTACCCCACCCACGAAGACAAGAAAGCGTTCTGGCGCCTGCCCACCCTCTACAAGAGCGTGCAGGACAAGAACGTGGCCGACAAGGCGTACGAAAAATTCCCGCTCATCCTGAGCTCGGGTCGGCTGGTCGAGTACGAAGGCGGTGGCGAGGAAACTCGCTCCAACCCCTGGCTGGCAGAGCTGCAGCAGGAGGCGTTTGTGGAAATCAACCCCAAAACAGCTGCTGACCGCGGCATACGCAATGGCGAACGGGTGTGGCTCAGTTCGCCCACGGGTGCACGCCTGAATGTGCAGGCGCTCGTTACCGAGCGCGTGGCGCCCGATACGGTGTGGATGCCATTCCACTTCTCGGGCCGCTGGCAGGGCGCGGACATGCTGGCTTACTACCCCAAGGGCGCGGCGCCCGTGGTGCGTGGCGAGGCCGTGAACACCGCAACGACGTATGGCTACGACAGCGTGACCATGATGCAAGAAACCAAGACCACGATCTGCAACGTGGAACGCGCCTGACCGCGCTGTGTACGGAGACACAACATGGCACGAATGAAATTCATCTGTGATGCAGAGCGCTGCATCGAATGCAACGGTTGCGTCACTGCTTGCAAGAACGAGCACGAGGTACCCTGGGGTGTGAACCGCCGTCGAGTGGTTACCCTCAATGATGGTGTACCCGGCGAAAAGTCCATCTCTGTGGCCTGCATGCACTGCAGTGATGCGCCCTGCATGGCGGTTTGCCCCGTCAACTGCTTTTACCGCACGGACGAAGGCGTGGTGCTGCACGACAAGGATGTCTGTATCGGCTGCGGCTACTGCAGCTATGCCTGCCCGTTTGGCGCCCCCCAGTTCCCGTCCCAGGGCACGTTCGGCGTGCGCGGCAAGATGGACAAATGCACGTTCTGCGCCGGTGGCCCCGAAGCCAATGGCAGCCAGGCCGAATTTGAGAAATATGGTCGCAACCGGTTGGCGGAAGGCAAGCTGCCCGCCTGTGCCGAAATGTGCTCGACCAAGGCGCTCCTGGCGGGTGATGGCGATGTCGTAGCCGACATCTTCCGCAACCGTGTCGTGCAGCGTGGCAAGGGTGCCGAAGTGTGGGGCTGGGGCACTGCCTATGGCACGCAACAGGGTGGCCAGCCACCTGCAGGAGCCAAGTCATGAAGCGTATTTCCATCACCTTGACGGCCTTGCTGGTACTTGCCGGTGTATCCGCCTGCACCGAAAAGCCACAGACCGGTGGCGGCGTCCGACAAGACGCCGCTCCCTACACGGGCACGGGCAGCAATTTCACCCAGCCGGGCTGGAAAGCGGGCGACAAGACCAGCTGGGAGCAGCAGTTGAAGGCGCGCCAGCAATACAGTCAGAATGAATACACCCGCACCCGTTAAGGCGAGGCTTGTCATGAAACACATTGTGTGTGCCTTGTGGATAGGGATGGCATCGGCGCTGGTTTCGGTGAGCGCGCAGACGCCGGCGGCTGCTGTGCCTTCTGTGGCAGGGGTTCAGAGCCAGAACATCTTTCAGGTCAAGCCCGACGCCAGCGCCGACCCCCAATACGCCGATCAGACCAATGGCGAGCGCGCCAAGGTGCAGCCGGGCAACAACGCGCCCCTGTGGCGCCAGGTGGGCCAGGGCGTGACGGGGTACAGCAGCCTGCCCACGACCCAGGCTCCCGAAGCAGGTAACCTGATCCAGCCGATGGTGCAGTACCCCGGGGCCCGCGTGACCAATGCGGGTGAGGGCTGGCGCCAGGTGCGCAACCAGTGGATCATTCCTTACGGGGCTGCCTTGCTGGGTCTGGTGCTGCTGGCGTTGGCGATTTTCTATTTCACCAAGGGGCCGATGGGGCACGATCATCCCGAGTCGGGTCGCAAGATCGAGCGCTTCACGCCCTTTGAGCGGGCCGCGCACTGGGCCAATGCGGGCGCCTTCATTGCGCTGGCGGTCTCGGGCATCGTCATGGCGTTTGGCAAGTTTTTCCTGCTGCCGGTCATCGGCAGTACGCTGTTTGGCTGGCTGGCCTATGCGCTCAAGAACGTGCACAACTTCATGGGCCCCTTGTTTGCCGTTTCGCTGCTGGTCATCATCCTCACCTTTGTGAAGGACAACATTGCCAATCGTGCTGATTTTGTCTGGCTGAGCAAGGGCGGTGGCTTGCTGGGAAGTGGCGAACACCAGGTGCCCTCGCACCGCTTCAATGCGGGCGAAAAGGGACTGTTCTGGTGGGGCGTCACGATCCCTGGCATCGTTGTGGTGGTCACGGGGCTGGTGCTCGACAAGTTGATCCCTGGCTGGGGTGA
>Ga0208459_1003586_pt1 | contig 12156 bp, 9 predicted proteins | sample AD_UKC087_MetaG_FD_184433 | JGI IMG/M metagenome (GOLD analysis project Ga0208459, IMG submission 184433) | Active sludge microbial communities of municipal wastewater-treating anaerobic digesters from USA - AD_UKC087_MetaG (SPAdes) (version 2) | ecosystem: Engineered > Bioreactor > Anaerobic >... | reverse complement strand
CGGTACCGCATCCTATCTGTGCTGGGACAAGGCGGGATGGGGGCTGTTTATCATGCCAGCGACGAGAATTTGAATGTCTCGGTGGCGGTCAAAGAAAATCAATTTTTGTCTGATGAGTATTCGCGGCAATTTCAGGTTGAGGCGAATATTTTAGCCAGCCTGCGTCATCCCAACCTGCCCCGGGTGAGCGATTACTTTGTGGTTCCAGGGCAGGGACAGTATCTGATCATGGAATTTATTGAGGGGGAAGATCTACGGCAGCGGATTGAACGCCGGGGTGCCTTGCCGGTTCAAGAAGCGGTGATGATCTGCGTAGCAATATGCGATGGGATCAGCTACCTGCATGGGCGAACACCGCCGATCATCCACCGGGATATTAAGCCAGGGAACATCAAAATTACGCCCGAGGGACAGGTTATCCTGGTGGATTTTGGGCTGGCCAAGTTTTATAATGAGGGACAGGCAACCATTACTGGGGCGCGCGCCATGACGCCCGGATACTCGCCGCCAGAGCAGTATGGAACAGCACCCACAGACGAACGTTCGGATATTTATTCGCTGGGGGCAACGCTGTATGCGTCGCTGACGGCGACCATTCCAGAAGATGCGCTGGCGCGGGCAACCCGCAAAGCCAAGCTGACGCCGGTGCGCCAACTAGCGCCGCGGATCGACCGCCGGCTGGCAAGCAGCATTGAAAAAGCAATGGCGGTAGAAGCAGACGACCGGTACCAAACGATTGAGGATTTTCGAGCGGCATTAATAGATGCAGCGACGCTGGAAGATCAACCACCGGGCAGCATTATTGTCACCCCGCCACCATTAGATTCGAATCCAAGAGCGCCAATTCTACGCTCAGATTTATTGAGCCCAGTTTCGCCGCCAACATCACGCCGCAGGCGCCGAAGGATTTTCTGGAAGCGGTACGGGGTGATGATGGGTATCATGGGGCTGCTGGTTGTCATGGCGGGTCTGCTGATCTTCAATCCAGGTCTGGTGATGGCCTGGCTGTCGGCGCCAACCCCTACTCAAGCGACCATCCTACAAACCGCAACACCAACCACAGCAACCACACCGGCAATCAATCATACACCCACGCAAACCCCAACCGCAACACTGACACCCACAGAGGTTAGAACCCCTGTGCCGCTGGGCGGGGGGACGGGGTTACTTGCGTTTGTTTCTAATCGAGCCAATGGATATCAGCTCTGGATGATGACCGTGGATGGAAGCGACCAAACGCAAATCACAAACCTGCCAGATGGCGCCTGTCAACCTGTCTGGTCGCCAGATGGCACCAAACTGGCGTTTATCTCCCCCTGTTCGGGGCGGCAAACTCAGTACCCCAATGCACGGATTTATGTGCTTAATGTGGCGGCAGGAGTCATTGATCCCCTGCCCGTGCCGATTAATGCCGCCGGGGATTATGACCCGGCCTGGTCGCCGGATGGGACTAAAATTGCCTTTACATCCCTGCGAGATGAGTTAAAACCTGCCATCTTTCTGTTTGACCTGGTCAGTGAAGAGCTGACCCGGTTGACTGAACCAGGGCAAATTGAACGACAGCCAGCCTGGTCGGCGGACGGCGAGAAGATTGCGTATGTGCGCGAGGTGGGGCTGTATCAAATCTGGTTGATGAATGCCGACGGCAGTTACCCAGAGCGGTTCACAATCAGCGGCACATTGAACGATATTTACCCGGCCTGGGCACGAGATGGATCGTATATCATTTTTTCGCAATATCCCAATAACGAATCGGTACCGATTTATCTGCGCGGGCTGCGAATGGATGATAAGAATACTCAGGGGCGCGAATACTACATTCCGGCAAAGCCTGAGAGCGGCGTGGGGTATGTGATGCGGGCGGATTTCTCACCCGACGGGACCTGGCTGGCTTTTGAGAGCTGGCCCGGCGGCAAGAATTATGATATTTATCTAGTGACAGCCAGCGGCGCTAACGCCACGCGATTAACAACCGACGAGGCGATTGATATTTCGCCAGTCTGGCAGCCTTAGCCTAAAGTGAGACTTCACGCCGGGTCTGGGCTTTGCCGCGGCGGCGCATCCAATTGAGCAGTCTGGGCAAAACGTTCAAATATAAACGGTAGATGCCGCGATTGACGGGGTAATCCCAGGCACCAATTGTTCTGACAACCTGCCCGCCCAACCCCTCTTTGAAACGGAACACACCCCACATCGAGTCGGTCTCATCGAAAACATCTGGGGCGCCCCATAAATCGTAGAGGCGGCAACCTTTGGAACTAGCAAGGCGCATGGCTTCCCATTGAAGCGCGTAGTTGGGCATTTTGTCCCGGTGGTCGGCTGTGGACATGCCATAGAGGTACCAGGCGCGCCCGGCAAACCAAAAGAGGAAGACTGCGGCAATGGGGTGGGAATCAACCTCGGCAATCAGCGGCACGGCAAGGCCAGCATCCACAAAGGTTTGCCAGACATGGGCATAATAAGACTGCGGGCGGATGACAAAACCATCACGAATTGAGGTTTCGGCATACATGCGGTAAAGCAGCGGAAAGTCTGCGGGGGTGCCCGCCCGAACCTGCACGCCCTTGCGCTCAGCCAGGCGAAGGTTGTAGCGGGTCTTCGGCTTCATGCGATCCAACCAGGCAGATTCGTTTGACTGGAGATCGAGGATAACCGTATTCCGAAATTGGATTTGTTCATCTGAAGGGAGCCAGCCGCGGGATTGAAGCAGCAACTGTGCTGCAAGGCCAGAGGGATGTTCAACCGCATCTGGCGCGCCGGGGATGCCGGTTCCGAGTATTGCTTCTGGATCAATTTTAATGAAGATGGAATGCCTTGTTCGGGCAATTTTCTCCAGGTCAGTGATTACAGCAGCAACCAGGTCGGGCTGTGACCAATCGAGCAGCGGGCCGCGTGGGACGTAGAGAATATTGACACCCAGACGCAAACTGCGCTGCAAAACCAGAGCCGCGGCGCAAACTTCTCCGGCAGGTGTGCGCCAGAGATAAGGATAGGGCACCCAACCATAGGTTCGCTTGACCTCGGCCCAGGCGCTGGTTTGCAGAATATGGGCGCCGGGCAGCGCGGCGATTGATTCATCCCAGTTTTCCCAGGCAGCCAGTTCCAGCGGCATGGCTAAACCTCCCGTCCGGATCGGCGGCGGTACCAGCCGTACAGCCGATAAAGCGCAGGTTGATATACTCGATCCCAGGCGCCGGCGGTGCGCAGCAATTGACCACCAAAGCCGCGCTTGAAGCGGTAAACGCCCCAGAGGCCATCGGCCCGTTCTGTGAACTGTGCTTCCAGAACAGATTCCGCTTCGTCGGGCACGCCCCAGAGATCGTAGACCTCACAGCCCTGATCCGCAGCCCAGTGCATGGCCTCCCACTGAAGTAAATAGGCGGGCATGCGGTTGCGCTCGAGGTCTGAAGAGGCACCATAGAAATACCAGGACCGACGCCCTTGAGCAAAAGCCATCAAGGCAGCCAGAGGCTGGTTGTTGTAGCGGGCGGTCAATAAGGCACACTGACCTGCGGGAGCAAACAGATCGTAGGCGCGTTGATAATAGTCAAAGGAATGGACACCAAAGCCATCTCGCTGCCCGGTGGTGGTCATTAATTGATAAAAGGCATCCAGGTCCTGGTCGGCTGAGACTATAATCTCTTTGCGCTCAGCCAGACGAATGTTGTAGCGGGTTTTTTGTTTCATCCGCTCGAGCCAGTCGGCCTCTGAGCCAGACAGGTCTAAGACGATGGTGCGGCGAGGCTGAATGGGTTCGGCGGAGATAAAGCCGGGCAGATGAGGAGTCAGAGCATCCACCTCAAATTCCCAGGCATCGGGCTCAACTTTGAGGAAGATGGCGCCGTGCCGGCGGCAGATCCGGTCAACTTCAGGCCAGAGTGAGGTCCAATCAGGGCCAACGGGGCCCTTGGGGATGTAGGCAACGCTCAGGCCCAGGGGCAAACGACGGAAAAGGATTTGTGCCCCGGCGTCTGCGATCTGAACCCAATCAGCATCCCAGCCAAAGGGTTGTTTGAGTGCAGCCCAGGCAGAGGTTTGAAGCAGGTGAGCCTGGGGCCAATTGGCTAAAAATTGATCCCATTGCGAGGCTGAAATTCGGGGCATGGGCTAATCAATCGATTCGATCTGCGATGGCGGGGTTGAGCGGATCATAGCGCCAGGGATGATGCAGTCCAACGTGGCAATAATAGCCGGGGCATCACCAGAACGGGCCAGTTCAATCAGGTCATCGACGGCGGTTTGCAATTCAAGATCTTGCAAATTAGTTTGTCCCATCAAGCGCAAGATTTCGGGGTGTTCGGTGGGCTCCAAGATATCACCCTCTTCCCAGAGCTGTTCACTTAATTTCTCGCCCAGGCGAATGCCGGTATAGGTGATTTCAATATCCCGACCGGGCTCGAGGCCAGAAAGGCGGATGAGATCTTCTGCCAGGTCTTGAATACGGACTGGCTGCCCCATATTCAAGACAAAGGTCTCACATCCATTACTCATGCCAGCCGCCTGGAGAACCAGATAGACGGCCTCAGGTATGGTCATGAAAAAGCGTTCCATGTCGGGGTGCGTGATGGTGACGGGGCCGCCGCGAGCGATCTGGCGTTTGAACTTCGGGACGACGCTGCCACGACTGCCAAGGACGTTGCCAAAGCGCACAACAGAAAAGGGTTTGCCAGTCCGGCGGGCGGCGTCCAGCACCAGCATTTCGGCCAGGCGCTTGGTGGCGCCCATGACATTCGCCGGACGAATGGCTTTGTCGGTAGAGATCATTACCAAACGCTCAACTCCGTAATCCAGGGCAGTTTCAACGAGATTGCGGGTGCCCATCACATTGTTGGTGATGGCGTCTTCAACATTCAATTCCATCAAAGGGACGTGTTTATGAGCTGCGGCATGAAAGACCACCTGAGGATGATACTGGCTGAAGATCGTCTGGAGACGAGGCTGGTCACGCACATCGGCAATGACCGGTTTGACCAGCAGAGAGGGGAAATTTTCTTGAAGGTCGAGAACAGCTTCAAAGACGCTGTTCTCGCCATGTCCCATCAAAATCAACATGGATGGGCCCCAGCGTGCTATCTGGCGGCAAAGTTCACGTCCGATAGAGCCACCGCCGCCCGTGACCAGCACAATTCGCCCGTTAAGGGTCTGCCCCATCAACTCTTCTTTGAGCTGGGTGGGTTGGCGGCGGAGCAAGTCAGTAATGTCCACTTCGCGCAGGCGATTGACGCTGACTTTGCCACCCAGGAGTTCGTAGATGCCGGGGATGGTGCGGAATGGGACCCCGCGACCACGGCAAGCATCGGCAACCAGACGCACCACGCGCCCGGGCGCCGAAGGAATGGCAATGACCACCTCATCCACGCGCCGGCGTTCAAGCGTTTCGGCAAGGTCTTCCAGGGTACCAATGACGGGGATGCCATAAATCTGCTGGCGCAGCTTGGCGGGGTTATCATCCAGGAAGCCGATGGGTTCCAGGTTGAGCTGAGGGTTTTTCTGAAGTTCGCGGACCACCAGCGCGCCAGCATCGCCAGCGCCAACAATCAGGACACGGCGGGTTTGACCCTGACGAGCAGCCTGAGCCCTGGCAACACTTTCAGACCAGAGGCGAACTGAAAACCGCAGGCCGCCGACAAAGATCAAAGAAAGAAGCCAGTCAATGACCAGAGCTGTACGCGGCATACCGCGGAAAATGTTGAGTGAAAGCAATGAAATCATGGCCATGAAAACAGGAATCTCGGCAACGGTGACAGCAATGGCAATTAACTTCAGTTCACGCATGCTGGCGTACATCCACATACGCCGATACAGACCCAGCGTGTAGTACACCAGCGGCTTGACTACCAGTGAGATACCGATCATCCACAAAGCCGATGGCAGGTAGAACATCAGCACCGGGCCGATATCCAGGCGTAAGGCATAACTGGCAAATACCGACACAACTATAAAAAACAGGTCGCCTAACAAAAGGTAACGGTTGCTAATATGCGGTTTTCGCGGCACTATTGTCCTCGCAGTCCAAATACGGCGCCGAATGTACGGAACAGGATGAGCACATCCAGCAGCAGATTGCGGCGTTTGATGTAATAAAGATCGAACTCTACTTTGATTGCGTTTTGAGCTGCGTTTGAGGCGTAGCCATAGTTGACCTGCGCCCAGCCAGTTAGCCCGGGTTTGACCAATAAGCGGGCCCGATAGAAGGGGATCTGCTCTTGAAGTTCCTGAACAATGGCGGGCTGCTCAGAGCGCGGCCCAACCAGGCTCATTTCCCCCCGAAGGATATTGATGAACTGGGGCAGTTCATCAACGTGGCTCTTGCGCAAAATCTTGCCCAGGCGGGTGATGCGAGCATCATTTTCAACCGTGGGAACGGCCTTTTCACCGGGCTTGACGGGGGCGGAGCGCATGGTGCGGAATTTCAGGATTGTGAAAACCCGTCCATTCAGGCCAACCCGTTCCTGGGAATAGAAGATTGGACGACCATTATCCAGCAAAATCAACAGGGCAATGAACGGTGTGGCAATGACAAAGATCAGCAGACCAATAAAGCCGCCCAGCAAGTCTATCAGGCGCTTACCGACTTCATAAAAGCCGCTCAGGTGAGCCTGATCCAAAAACGAGCGCAGAATCCAATCGGATTGAAGCAAAAAGATGGGCACGCGCCCGAGCAGCTGCTCATAGACGGCAGGCATGGTGGTGACCTGAACGCCATGTTCTTCGGCCTCCAGAAGGACTCGAAACGTTTCAGGGCGCATTTCGCCCGAGATGGCAAAAATCAAGTCAGAGACATGGTGTTCTTTAATCAGCGCCATCAAATCGGCGCTGGAACCCAAGACGCGATAATCCAGAAATTCGGCGCCTATTTTTTCAGGGTCGTCATCTACCAGGCCGACCAGATAAAAGGGCGGCGGCCAGGTCGATTTGATGACCTGTAACAGGGTGGTGCCGGCCCGCCCAGCGCCAACAACGATCACACGGCGCATGAAACGCGGGGCAGTAAAGATGGCTATGTAGAGCATGCGCCAGCCCAGGGTGAGCAGAAAAGCGCCCAGGATAAAGCTGGCCACACCGCGACGGGGCAGTGAATTAGGCTCAGACGTGAAATAGACGATCAGGTAAAGAATTACAGCGATAATCGCGGCAATGGCAATGCCTTTGAGCGTCTCAAGACGGTTGCTGGAGCGATCCACATCATACAATTCGACGAGCAGAAGCATCCAGATGACAGGCAATAAATAATACCAGCCGGGGATGCGTTCTCCGAGAAACTGCCAGGAAAAGTTAAGCCATTCCTGGGGAGACTGGGCCCAGAAATAAAGTGCAATCATCAAGGCCAGGACAGATGCAATCACATCTCCAACAAAGAGGATGATCTTGCGCTCGCCAGAATTCAACCGCCAGGTACGTTTTAAGGGTTTGGTATAAATTCCCATAGCTCCATTTTAACCCGTTCTGCGAAAGACGGTTGAAATTATACTCCACAAAAAGCCGCCGCCCCAGCAAAAATGCATGACGATGATTGCCAGGGGAATGGCATAAATCAGCGCTGGATCATGATGGCGCCTGGCAAGCGGCACGCTGCCCACACCAAGAGTGAGGAGATATAAGAGCGTTACCCCTAAAAAGGTCAGTGCTGCCAGGGACCACCAGGGGGCCAGGAGGGCCAAGAGCAACATACCGAAGACAAATATCGGGGGGAGCGCCTGACGCCAGCGTAAAGTGTCGGGATAACGCCGAAGCATTTGATACTTCCAGTAGCCATAGCGGCTGTACTGCCGCGCCAGAGCCGGCAGCGTGGCCCGAGAATAATAGATACAGCGAATCAGCGAATCGAGATAGACGGTGCCGCCAGACTGCCGAATGCGGGTGTTAAATTCATAATCCTCGTTGCTCAAAAGGGTTGGGTCGTAGGGGCCAATTTTATCTACCAGAGAACGGCGGTAAGCGCCAAACGGGACGGTATCAACCGGGCCAGAGGCGGCCCCCAGCCGGTAAGAGGCATCGCCAACGCCGAAGGGGTGGGCGGCGGCCAGTGAGATGGCACGAGCAATGCGTGTGGGGCTGCCGGGTCGAATTTCCCAGATGCCGCCAACATTATCCCCCAGACCTGCCCTAAGGTCGTTGAGACAGCGTTCGATATAATCTGATGCCGGGACCGAATGGGCATCCAGGCGGACAATAAACGCTCCATGAGATGCGGCAATGGCGGCGTTCAGGCCAGACGGGATCGTCCGAGCGGGGTTATCCACCACCCGGATGGACAGGTCGGGGTGAGCTCGCTGATATTCAGCTATCACCGTGCGGGTTCGATCGGTAGAGAAGCCATCAGCAATAATGATCTCCAGGTCTGCGCGAGGCTGGGTCTGGCGGTAAAGCGCATCCAGCAGTAACACGATGGTCTTTTCTTCATTAAAACAGGGGACTATCACAGAGACTTCAGGCATTATTGGCCTTTTGATTCAGGGTTATATCGTCTGGAAGGACAAAAGGGATTTTGATGACAAAAATGCTGCCCTGACCTGGAGAGGATTCTACCCAGAGGGATCCGGAATGGGCACGAACAATTTCGCGGGCAATGGGCAGACCCAGCCCAACCCCCCGCCCCGAACCGCCGCGGCGGGATTTATCGAGCTGATAAAAACGTTCAAAGATGCGTTCCTGTTCGTCGGCAGGGATGCCGGGGCCCGTATCGGCAATCCGCAATATGGCCCAGTCGCCCTCTGCAGTAACACTGAGGGTAATTTTACCGCCGGGAGGGGTATATTTGAGCGCATTATCTACCAGATTAGCCAGGACTTGCGAAAGGCGGTCGCCATCGCCGATGATTGGCGGCACGGCGCCTGAGAGGACAACTAATTCAACGCCCGACTGGCGAGCTTGCAGGGAGAAGCGCGCCTGAGCATGGTGGATCAGGGCGTTCAAATCTACGGGGGCGCGGTGCAAGTCTGCGATACCACCCTCCAGGCGCGTGAGGGTGAGCAGGTCAGAGACCAGCCGATGCATCCGGTCTGATTCAACGCTCATCACGGTGGCGGCTTCCTGCAGGGCAGCGGGAGAGGTTACGGTACCATCCAAAATGGCCTGCGAAAAGCCTTGAATGGCGGTGATGGGGGTTTTTAATTCATGTGAAATGTTGCCAATCAGGTCGCGCTGGGCCTGTTGTGAGGTTTGCACCTGTTGGCTCAGATCGTTCAAGGATTGGGTGAGATCAAATATTTCACGCGGGCCCGAGGGAGTAAGAATGGGGTACTGACCTCTAGCCATAGACCGGGCGCCTTCGGCAAGCTGCTGAAGGGGACGGGCAATCCAGCGCGACATGAAGGCGCTAAAGATGAAGGCCAACAGCAGGGCCAAACCGCCCGAAAAGAACAATGGACCTAACATTTCATCTCGCAGGATGCCGCGCAAGGTTTGCTGTGGGCGCGGCGTTGTTGTGACCAGGATATAATCACCGGGCAGCGGTTGTAGTACGTAAAACCAGACTCGGGATTGTGGGACGCGAAATGTGCGGACGGGGACATCCATCTGGACGACCGGGGACAGGGTGAGGTCGGTAAGCCGCAATGCAGGGTACTGTTCAGCCCCACTGTCATAGGTCACCTGCCCTGAGAGATTGATAATCGCCAACCGCAGGTCAGATTCTTGAGCCGCAAGATCTAGCTGGCGGTATATTTTTTCGGACTGAAGGTCGGGCTGGGATTGCAACCGCCGGGCAGTCAGTGCAGATATAAGCCGAAGCTGCTGGGTTGTGCTGCGGTACAACAATGGACTGCGTAAAAGCGACCAGAGCAATGTGACAGCAACGGTCAGCGACAGGACGCCAATCAGAGCCGCATAGCTCAGCCAGAGACGATTACGCAGGGAGGGCATGGTTACCCAACCAATTTGTATCCGACGCCGGTCACCGTTTCAATGTGAACTGTGCTGTTAGCCAGACGGCGGCGAAGCTGGGCAATGTGCATATCAACGGTGCGTGTTTGACCGTAAAAGTCAAACCCCCAGGCCAGATTGAGAAGTTGTTCACGGCTTAAGACTTTGCCGCAATGTTTTGCCAGAACCCAAAGGACCTCAAATTCCTGGGCGCGCATTTCAACCATGGTGCCGTTGACACGCACCTCGCGCCGGTCTGGGTCAATGAGCAGGTTGCCCAGACGGAATATCTCGCCCGTCTGGGCATAATCGACGCGCTCGATTCGCCGGAGGATGGATTTGACCCGGGCAACCAGCTCACGCGGATTGAAGGGCTTGGTCATGTAGTCGTCGGCGCCGAGTTCTAGCCCCAGGATTTTGTCGATATCTTCCTCGCGGGCGGTCAGCATTAGAATTGCCACAGAACTACCGGCTGCGCGCAGACGGCGGCAGACCTCAAAGCCATCCAACTCAGGCAGCATCACATCCAGTACGACCAGTGCTGGCTGGAGCCGATTGACTGCCTCCAACGCAGCACTGCCATCTGCCACTGATTGTACAGTGAAGCCCTCGCGCTCCAGATAGAGGCGGGCCAGGGCGACAATACTCGGTTCGTCATCCACCAGCAAAATCAGAGAGGATTTCATGGATTTATGAAAAGCGGAGGACCTATCCGCAGCAGCACTTTTCGTCAGTATCGGGTAAGATGGCAACCGCCTCAATTTCTACGGCTGCGCCCTTGGGCAACGCAGCCACCTGAAAAGCGGAGCGGGCAGGGGGATTCTCGGTAAAGTATTCAGCATAAATGGCATTCATACGTGCAAAGTCAGCAATATCTCGCAGGAAGACTGTGGTTTTGACAATATCCTTAAGATCTGCGCCGCCAGCCTGGAGCACAGCCCGCAAATTGGCAAATACCTGACGGGTTTCAGCCTCAATGCCGCCCTCGACAATATTGCCGGTGGCAGGATCAATGCCGATTTGCCCGGATGTGAAAAGGAAGTGCCCGGCAACAACGCCAATCGAATATGGGCCAAGGGCTTTAGGTGCACGATCGGATTGTAGGGCTTTGCGTTCACAGCAGCTCATGATGTCCTCCATAACAAGAATGTTGCGTTTAAAGTATCTGAGTGCGAACTGCCGTGAAGCAATCCGCACTCAGAATTATACCCTACCCGGATTAATAGTGAAGGGCTTCGGACTTTTCGGATAGGCGCTTGCGGAAGATCCAGTAAGACCAGCCCTGGTAAGCCAGGACGACTGGCACCAGAATGAGCGCAACAATGCTCATGGTCTTGAGCGTAGTAGGGCCAGAAGCGGCGGTGTAGATTGTCAGGCTGAAGGCCGGATCGAGGCTGGAGACCAGCACGCGCGGGAAGAGCGAGACAAAGATTGTGACAACCGAGAGCAAAATGGTGATGACCATTGCGATGAAGGCGGTACCATCACGCTTCTGCCGCACCATCAGGCCGGCCACCAGCATGGCGACCACTGCCAGCACAGCCAGCACAATCACCAGCACAGGCGGAACCTGCAAGCCAGCGAGGATGTCCGTTAGACCGAGTGACAGACCCACAAACAACGCCAGGGCAATCAATGTGGGGAGCCACAGGTGGGATGCCCAACGCCGGGCGTCAGAAGAAAGAGGCTCGGTGGTTTTAAGCGAAAGGAAGATGGCACCATGGAACGTAATCATCAGCAGGGAGACCACGCCGCCCAGCAGGGCCAGCGGCGGGACCAGGTCGAAGAATGTGCCAACAAAGATTTTGCTGGCATCCACAGGAACGCCCAGGATAAAATCTGCAAAGGCCACACCCCAGAGCAGCGCTGGGAGGAGACTGCCGACAAAAATCGCCCAGTCCCACAGGCTGCGCCATTTGGGGTTTTCGTCTTTACTGCGAAATTCCAGGGCGGCGCCGCGCAGGATGAGGCCAATGAGGATCAGGAAGAGCGGCAGATAGAAGCTGCTGAAGACGGTTGCATACCAGTGGGGAAAAGCCGCGAACATGGCTCCACCAGCTGTCAAAAGCCAGACCTCGTTGCCATCCCAGTGGGGTCCGATGGTGTTAATCACCACCCGGCGGCGGATATCGGTTTTGGCGATGAAGGGCAGCAAGATGCCAACGCCCATGTCAAAGCCTTCAAGGACAAAGTAGCCAATGAACAGCACGGCAATCAAGATAAACCAGACGATATTCAGATCCATGATTGATACTCCTCTTGGTGAACCCTAGTGCCGGGCAGTATGGTGAG
>Ga0208459_1003575_pt1 | contig 12179 bp, 10 predicted proteins | sample AD_UKC087_MetaG_FD_184433 | JGI IMG/M metagenome (GOLD analysis project Ga0208459, IMG submission 184433) | Active sludge microbial communities of municipal wastewater-treating anaerobic digesters from USA - AD_UKC087_MetaG (SPAdes) (version 2) | ecosystem: Engineered > Bioreactor > Anaerobic >... | reverse complement strand
TGATTCTATTTTTATAAAATGGATCATAAAAGCACTTTGCGGTGTAATTTTGGTCGCCAACACCTATTACATCGCTTCGGCACTATTCTCGTTTGGCACAACGGTATGCTCCAACGGACTTGCCACACTATTCGGGACCGGAGATTATCTATCTTCCACGCTCTCGATCAATCCGTCGGCTCTCAGCGGTCTGAGCTTGGGTGAGCTGATGACGGTGTGGTTTATTTCCCTGATCGTTCATCTTGGGGTGCTGATACTGATAGTTGCTATCGTTATCACACTTGCAAGCCGTATCATCGAGGTGTTTATGTATCTCAGCATTGCACCGATTCCTATGGCGACCATGATGGACAGCGGTGAATGGGCTTCTATCGGTAAGAACTGGATCAAACAGCTTCTCGCTCTTTCTTTCCAGGGCTTCTTTATCGTGGTGGCACTCGGTATTTTCAAGACGCTGTTCAGCAATGCGATCGTTGCCCTGAATGCAAGTACAGACGGCGTGATCCTGCAAATGGGACTGCTTCTTGGCTATACTGCGGCACTTATCTTCACGATTCTCCGTACAGGAGCTATCAGCAAATCAGTCTTTAACGCACGATAAAACAAGATCGGAGGTCAAAAATGGCACATTACGTTCCTATCCCGAAGGACTTGAACGACATCAAGGAAAAGTTCATCATGGGATTTACAAAACGTCAGGTGATCTGCTTCGGCATCGGTCTTGTTTTGGGTGCGCCCGTGTATTTTCTGACAAGAGCGTCTATCGGAATGTCGGGAGCGATCTTCGCAATGGGGGCGGTCGCCGCCCCTGCGATCCTCTGCGGCATTTACAAGAAAAACGGCGTGTTCTTGGAGAAACAGGTGAAGTTCATGCGTGAATACTTCACAAGACCACGAAAGCGGTATTACCGCACAACCAACGTATTCATGTGCATTGAACGGCACATCGAATACAACAGAATCAAGAAGAAGCTGGCAGATGCCGAAAGAAAAGGCTAACAGCTTTACCTATACATAATAGTATAACTTTCGGTATCTCCGCTTTTGCATATAACGGAGGTTTCCAATGGGCTTTAGAAAGAAAAATGCCAAAAGAAGTGATAACCGCAGTTCTGCTAAGGTTATCATGGGCAAGCCTGCCTCTAAACTGACAAAAGAGGAAAAAAGATTTTATCCGCACGAATGGCGGAGATCAGGAGTGAAAACGGCGGTAAATCGACTGTGCAGAACACCATTCCGTACCTGTGTATGTATCAGGACGGCGTGTGTCAGGTGTCGGAGAATTTCTTTTCTCTGACGGTGCAGTTTTACGATGCCAACTACTCTATCGCTGAATTTGAGGAGCAGAACAACATTTTCAGCAAATACTGTGACATTATCAATCTTTTCGATAACACGATCAAATTCCAGCTTACCTTTGAAAATCAGAACCGTTCAAAGGCAAAGCTCGTCAAGACGGTTCAGATACCCGAACAGGACGATGATTTCAACGCTATCCGCAAGGAATACAGCGAAATGCTCACTGATAAGCTGCTCAAAGGCAGTAACGGTCAGTCAGCTCGTAAGTTCCTGACATTCGGTATCGAAAGCACCAGCTATAAGGCAGCAAGGGCAAAGCTGATGAGTATCAAGAATGACGTAATCAAGGGCTTCAAAGCCTTTGGCGTTGATGCTGAGGTACTGGACGGCAGGCAGAGACTTGAAGCGCTGTATTATGCCCTGAACCCTTACAGAAATTCCCCATTCATTTTCGATTGGGACTCTATGCTGAGGGCAGGAATGGACACAAAAGATTTTATCTGTCCGCCCTCGCTGAAATTCAATAAGTCCGATTTTGAGATCGGCAATGCCTACGGCGCAGTATGGGGTATGAATATCCTCGCCGGAGAGCTGCCCGATGAAATTCTCAAGGACTTCCTTGAAATGCAGAACCTTTTCTGCGTGAACATTCATGTTGAACCGCTGGACCAGATAGATGCCCTGAAATTCGTCAAAAAGAAGCTCACGAATGTGGAGCAGATGAAGATCGACGAACAGAAGAAAGCATCGCAGTCGGGCTATGATCCGGACATTCTGCCTCCTGCGATCAAGATGTATATCGAGGACATCGAAAAGCTCCTCGGTGACTTGAACAGCAAAAATGAGCGATTATTCCATATCAGCATTTCACTGAGGGCATACGCAAAATCGAAGAAAGACCTGAAACTTCTTTCTGAGATGCTGAAAAGAACTTGCCAGAAAAACAACTGCATCATGTTCCCGTATGATTACAGGCAGGAGCAGACACTTGTATCCACGCTGCCTATCGGCTATAACGAGATTCCCGTCCGTCGTGAGATGCACACTTCGGGCATTGCGATTTTCGTACCGTTTACCACAAAAGAGCTGTTTCAGGACGGACAGGCTACCTATTACGGTATCAATACGCTGTCGGGCAACATGATAAGAGCAAATCGCTCCCGATTAAAGAACCCGAACGGTCTTATCCTCGGTACGCCGGGTGCCGGCAAGAGTTTCAGCGTCAAGCGTGAAATCCTCGACTGCTTTCTCACTACGCTCGATGATATTATCATCTGCGATCCCGAAGGCGAGTATTTTCCGCTTGTATCGGCGCTTCACGGTCAGCTTATCCGCATCGCCAGCAATTCCGAACAGCATATCAATCCGATGGACATAACCATTGATGACTATATGTTCACCAATCCTATGGAAGTGATTGCAAACAAGAGTGATTTTCTTATCAGCTTGTGCGAGATCATTGTCGGCGGCAGATACGGGCTTTCCGCTGAGGAACGTTCGGTCATTGATAAGTGCGTTCAGCGTATCTACAAGCATTTTATCGAAAACGAACCGACTGAGGACAAGATGCCGCTTCTCTCCGACTTACAGCGAGAGCTTCATGAGGAGGGTGAAGTCGCTCTGCGTGTGGCGAACAGCCTTGAAATGTTTGTAAATGGTTCTCAGAACCTTTTCAATCACCGCACAAACATTGATATGAGCAATCGTATCATCTGCTTTGATATTAAGGAACTTGGCAACCAGCTCAAAAAGGTCGGTATGCTGATCGTTCAGGATACGGTTTGGAACAGAGTTTCCGCTAACCGTGAGAAAAAGAAGATCACCCGCTACTACATCGATGAATTCCACTTGCTTCTGAAAGAGGAGCAGACTGCGAAATATTCCGCTGAGATATGGAAGCGTTTCCGTAAATGGGGCGGAGTTCCGACAGGTATCACGCAGAATGTCAAGGACTTGCTTTCTTCTCAGGAGGTCGAGAATATCTTTGATAACTCGGACTTCGTGTATATGCTCAATCAGGCAGCCGGTGACAGGGACATTCTTGCCGAGAAACTGCACATTTCCAAAGAGCAGATGAAGTATGTCACGAACAGCGGTCCGGGCGAAGGACTTATCCGTTATGATAAGGTGTTACTGCCGTTTACGGATAAATTTCCGCAGGATACGCAGATGTATCGCCTTATGACAACCCGTCCCGCTGACCTTGCATAAACTGCGCAGAATGGAGGATTTATGAGCTTACAACGAAAAGAAAATAACCTCCGCAGAGCGCAGGCGCGTTTCGATAAAGTCAGCAGACGGTCGAAGCAGTTTCAGATAGACTTCCGCCGTGAACAGAACAGCAGAGGTCGCTTTCATACCCGTGCCCATATCCTTCGTGGTGAGAAAACGCACCACGGCGGCAGGGGTATCATTCACAAGTTTGCAAATGCAAAATACCGTATTACGGGTGATGCTCCCTCGGTCACAAGGACGATCAAATCATGGCAGCCTAAGACCTTTAAGGGCAAGCTGTTCAAGGCGAATGCCCGTGCGGTCAATTTTGCAGTACATGATGTAGCGCAGACGGCGGTAGATACGGCTCTTGCGACAGAAACGGTAGGGCTGAAAGTATCGGATACTGCCCAGCGTGAAGTCCGCAGCAAACTCAAACAGAAATATACCCGTGAAGCGGTTGACGATTATCACCGTGGAGTATTTCTCATGGGACGGACGGCGACTGATGCTGTCAAGGGCGTTCACAGTCACCTGAAAACCAAGAAGCAGTACAAGCTCGAAAAGGCAAAGTTACAGCTCAAAAAGGCGGATAACAAGCTGTATCGGGCAAAAACGAACCGTCCGAAGCTCTGTGCCAATTCCGCCGATCTGCGGAAAGCGAAAGCGGAGTATCGGGCAAAGGTAAAGCCTGCACACGGAAATAAGCTCCGCAAGGCAATGAACAAGCGCCGGCTGCAAGCCTACAAGCAAACAAAGCGCGAGCTGAAATTTGAGAAAAAACAGCTCGTGACGGAAAACAAATTCCGTGTCAAGGAATACCGCAATCAGAAGAAGATCGCAAAGCTCAGTAAGCCGGGACTGCTGATATTGAAGCCAGCCACATACAGCGCAGGACGAATGAAGGCATCGGCTTGGCAAAAGGCGGTCAACGTAGATCAGGACAACGATTTTGTTCATGCTATCGACTCCGCAAAACGGCGTATCGCTGAACCTGTTGCTCAGAAAGTGAGCAAGCCCCAGCGATTGCATAAGAAGGAGAAACAGCGTGATCTCCTGAGCGATAAAAAGAGCAAATCCGACAAGAAGCTGAACCGTCAGGAAAGCAAGCTGAAAGAGAAACATGACAGCTACAAGAAGCGGAAGAAGAAACCCAAACCGAAGTCAAAGAAAAAGGGCGTAAAGGACACGATCTCGGCGACTCTGAAAGCGGCTTGGAAATTCGTGAAGAATGTCTACGAGGCTGAGGTCAAGAAGTTTTTTCTTACTATGGCGATACCTGTCATTGTGATATTGCTTGTATTTGCGATATTGACGATGATATTCTCAGCTACTTCCTCCAACAGCGGTTTTACGCTCGGCACATATGCAGCGCAGGATTATGACCTGAGTGAAGCTGAGAAATATTACACGGAGCTTGCCTATAACCTCAACCAGAAAATACGAAAGGTCGGCAGTTCTACGGATTGGCAAAGCGGACTTGCGGCATTCGGTGCGAATACCGGCGACTTGGAAGATACCCCTGATGAATGGGTATGGGGACAATCCTCGGTTTATGACTGGACTCCGCAGTATGATTTTGACTGCTACAAGCTGTGGTCATTCCTCTGTGCTTATTACTACGATTTCGATGCTGATAACGATGATATTTACTATTGGGAGTTCGACGGCGATACAGAAGATCTGCTTGAAGAAATCTTCGATGATGAATATGAGTTTGTGTATTGGTATGACAATCAATCCCGTTGGGAGGAACTTGACGATTATGTCTATTTCGGCGGCGGAAGCAGTACGGACGGCAGTTATTACTACTGCGAACAGTCCGCAAGCAAAAGCAACGGTTCATGGACATACAAGTTCAAGCCAACTTCCTACACTTCAGAGCTTGGACAGTATCTTGACGGTGATGGTTACTGCTACCTGAACGGCAATTACCGGGTGCTGAATGCCAATAAGAGCTATGCTCTGACAGGCTATTATGTGCTTGATAACCGTTATTTTGCAGACGGCGCACATACGGTATCGCCGTTCTACTGGATAGACGGTGACGGAAACTTCTTCTTCCGCAATCATGACGGAAACAATCAATACCGCTCGTTCTACGGTTGGACAGATGATGATGCGTGGTTCATGATTACCGAAGCTGATGCAAGAGCTTGGCTCGGTGACGATGATTGCTCCGCACTGTACGGATATGTACAGAAGCAATACTGGAAAACAGAATGCAAACTCTACTACAACGTGAAGCAGAACAAGACCTTTGACGAGGTCATAGCTGAAAAGCTCGGCAGTATGTCGCATTCCGATGAACGCTTGCAGTATTACAGCCTGCTTGTGGGCACGGACGGCTCCGGCACGATGTACGGCAATCATCAGACACTTCACAATCTTCTTCCGGGGCCTACTGTCCGTAACTACTCGCTAAAGCGTGAGTTCGGGTACGAAATGACTGGTTGGAATGAAGATAGTGACGGACTGTATCAGGGTATCAAGGTCTATTGCAGCAACGGCGATACGCTGAAAGCTCCATTCAAATGTAAGATCACCGATGTCGATACCGGTGAGAACAAGATCACTGTCCGCAAGGACGATGTGGAGTATTGGTATGACGGTACGGGAGGAACGAAGCGTGATACCGAGGTCACTATCGCAAACGCCGTGCTGTTAAGCGGCTTTTCCGAGGGCGATACGGTCAATGACGGACAGGACTTCGCAAAAACAACGGCAGGAAATGTCAATTTCCACGTTTACATAGATACTGACGGCTACGGTTGGGACTATATTGATCCTCGCCTTGTGCTGTACTAAAGGAGGAGCTATGGAGCGAATAGACAAAAAAATAGCTGAAAATCACCAGCGTCAGGACTTCCTGCGAAAGCGTATGCAATCCGACAAAGAGGAACTTGCAAAACTGGAGTCCGAAGCAAGGGTGCTTGAACACTCTCAGCTTGCTGTGGTCTTTAGCTGTGAGATCAAGGACGTAAACACGCTCGTTACAAAAGAGCATGATACGCTTATGCGACTGCGTTCACAGGGTATCACGGACGATATGCTTGAAGCTCTTGCAAAAGGCGAAATTACGATAAATACAAATTCCGAGGAGGAAACAAATGAAAGCAAGATTTTTTAGCGCTATGCTTGCAGCATTTATGCTCGCAACAGCAAGCGTCGGCGGTGTGACCGCTTCAGCTGCGGAAAAGACGGTTGCCGAGGAAGGAACAGCCGAGACTACTGCTGTCGATGATGATAGCTCTGTGGAGACTACGGAAACAACGACTTCTGAGCCTGCGGACGATAGCTCTGTTACAACGGTAACTGCCGATGATATGGAGAAGTTCCGTGAGGTCATGAGCGACCTTGCCGAGGCAGGGACAACGGAGGTCAATACCGACTATGACGGCGATCCCTATTATGATACGGACGGCAACGCTACCCTTATCAAGTCGGAACAGATCATTTACAATACGGAAGAAATGCAGTTCATCGCTGTGACAACGAAGGATGGTCATGTGTTCTATGTGCTTATCAACTATTCTGCGAAAAATGCCGAAGACCAGGTATTTTTCCTGAACAATGTAAGGAACACTTATGGACACTATAAATTGTTGGAATAAACCGCCCTCACTCACGCAAGGGCGTTATGCTTGTCAGCAAGCTCCTTATCAAGGAACTTGTAATAGATATGGATTTTTCGGGGCTTTGAACGATCACCCGTGTTCTTGTCAACGGTCACATAGCCGATCAGATCAAGGCACATCTCTCTTGTAAGCTCCGTAGCTCCTGCATACTTACGCAGACGGCTCATGAACTCGTCCACATCGGCTTCGTCCTGCTTGTCAGTCTTTTCACGCTCCAAGATCACTTCGTACTCCGCAGAGAGCGACTTCTTTTCGGTGCTGTACTTTTCAAGCAGATTGATACAAACCTCTTCGGGAACACGACCGAGGACTTTATCCTCATAGATACCCTGAATCAGCTTGTCAAGCTCATCAAGTCTTTTCCTGACCTCAGCTTCACGCTTCTTTTCCTCAGCGGAACGGCTTTCGTGCTGTCTGGACTTGTATGCCATAAACCTTGCTTTTGCATCTGCTTCACGCAGTACCATACGGCTTTTCGCTTGAATATCCGCAAGCACCGTGGCTTCAATAAGATACTGCTTGATGAAGTGCGTAGAACACACATCACCGCCACAGCGGCTATGCAGACCACAGGTGTAGGCAGGCTTACAGCCCTTGCCGCCGTTGTGCTGCCGCATTTTTGAACCGCAGGAATCGCAGTAAAGGAAACCCGAAAGCGGAGCAGTAACACCCTTATGGTCACGCTTGCCCTGGCTCACCGATCTGTCGATCTCACGGCACTTGTCCCACAGCTCCTGCGTGATGATAGGTTCGTGGTTGTTTTCGACCACCGCCCAATCCTCCGGGCGTTTCTGAATCATCTTGTGGTTTTTGTAGCTCACCGAGGTAGTACGCAGTTGAGCGAGTTTGCCGAGGTAGATCGGATTTTTCAGAATACGCTGAACATTGATGTTGCCCCACAGATGTGAGGTGTTATGGGGATTTGGTTTGCCAAGTCGCTGATACTGATAATCGGACGGCGTGGGGATATGCTCTGCATTGAGAATATCGGCTATCTTTTTCGGGTTGAAGCCCTTTGCCCTCATCTCAAAGATACGGCTGACGATAGCGGCGGCATACGGATCAATGATCGGAGTATTAAAGCCGTCATCGCTCTTAAAATAGCCGTATGCACAGTAGGTGCATTTATACTTGCCCGACCTTGCATTGCTCTCAAACACGGCACGGAGCTTCTTTGAAGTGTTGGCAGCGTACCACTCATTAAAAACATTCATGATCGGGAGCATATCCATTGAAGCACTGTCGCTGTTGAGCGTATCAATGTTGTCGGTCAGTGCAATGAAACGGATATTGTACATCGGGAACAGGTAATCTACATACTGTCCGACCTGGATATAGTTTCTTCCGAAACGGCTCATATCCTTGCAGATGATAAGATTGATCCTGCCTGCCTTTGCATCATCGAGCATTCTCTGGACCCCTGGGCGGTCAAAAGACACGCCCGAAATTCCGTCATCAACATACTCGTCATAGATAGACCAGCCCTGTTCGTTTACATAGTTTGTGAGGACTCGTCTCTGGTTTTCGATTGAGAGGGATTCTCCCTGTCGCTCATCGTCCTTAGACAAGCGGAGGTAGATACCCACCTTGTAATTATCCTGCTTTGGTAACATAAACACTCCTTTCCTCCAAAGCAGCTTTTATCGGTAATACACCCATTATAGCGCGCACCACCGATAAAAGCAAGTGTTTTCTGGAAAATTCAGACACTTTTACAGCTTGGGATAGGTTTGTTCAGTACCTCGTTGAGCGCCCTGTCGAACGCAAGTCGGTAAAGCTCATCGTCAAGGTCTTTATCCCCGATGAAGTGGCTCACCACGATCATCTTCTGTCCGCAGACAGTATATTCATTTTCACGCTGGGGGCAGTCTTTATACTGCTCATTCAGCTCCTGCATAGTTTTCTGTTTCATAGCGAATTTATCTCCTTTAGCTTATCTATATCTACGCTTATAGGTCTGAGGGCTTCGCTTTTTATCTATCACCCTCATGGTTGTTGTTTGTGAATACAGCCGTGCGGAACGGCATTGCTGCCGTCCCTCTCACAGCTATCGTCTTGTTGTCGGATATATGTTAATCCGAATACGGAGTATGCTTGTTATCGAAGAACGAAGTCTGATAGTCAGCATTATCGTTGCCGTCGGAATCATCGTCCTCATCGCTGTCGGCATCGGCAGAGCTATCGTCAGCAAGCTCAGCGATCTGGTCATAGGTCATACCGCTTGCGGTCAGCTTACCGATCAGCGTATGCTCTATGGTTGCAGTATCGACAAGCTCTTGTCCCTCTAAGCCGTAAAGCTCAGAGAGCATATCGTAAGCGATCTGCTTGCTCTCCATGATGACCTTGCGTTTACGTTCGAGAGCTGCCTTGATAGACTTCTCGTAGCTGTCGAGCTTAGCCTGGTTGTCTTTCAGATTACCACGCATTCACATCACCTCACATTTTTATTGGATTTAGGGATAATACCCTATGTTAATATTATAGCGCGAATCGCTGTTCTGTGTCTATTGATATTGCGCTCAAACTTTCTGTTTCACTTGCATTATCCAGTTCGACATATTGTTATGGGGAAAATGAAAAAAGCTGCGGAGCGGAGTTCGCTCACACAGCTTGTGGGGATATTCAGTTTTTAGTTTGTAAGTTTTAATACTCTTGCCTCCCAAGAAGTACGAGCAACAAGATATTCATGATTAGGATACTGTTCTATCTCATATACAGTCCAGACCCCATCTGTTGTTTTACAGACCACTTTCCATGTTTCTTTATATGGTTGTATTTCGGTATAGCTGGTTTCCTCATATACCTTACCGTCAAAGCTAAGTTTATTGCCAGTATACTCTGCTCGTCTTAGATTACTATCTCTTATTCGCAGACCTAATATAACACCTATTATGACCAGTATTATAATTGACAAGATAATTGTAACCTTCTTCTTTTTAGTCATAGTACACCCCGATTATTTGAAATGATAAATATTGGCAAGCCGAGTGCTTACTCTCACTTCTACATTATACCATTCTGTCCCCCAAAAATCAATATCTACTTTCATCAAACTGCCGCCCAGACTGCGCAATAACTGCGCCGTACCAGTTTAGAATATTGACACCGATGATGATTGAGAGCATCACGCAGGAGCGTGAGCGAGTATGACCGCCGACCAATGCGGCGGAGATGATAAGTCGCATAGCTCCAAATTCGCTGACGGAGCATCGAAAGCCTGCGAGATACAGAGATACAGCAGGCAGAAAACTGCGCGACAGCGCAACAAAAATAGCAAGCATTGTATTTTGCGCCGCACACGGACGAAAATACATCTGCTTGTTGGGGACACCCCAAGCCCCGAAAAAAAGACCGCACAGCGGTCATAGTTAATCGGCTTACGCCGAAATAGAGATAAAGGAGACACCACTATGGATACCGAAAAGAAAAGGCGTGGCAGACCACGCAAGCAGAAGTTTTTTGAAAACTCAGGCATGAGCTACGAGGGAGCTATCAACAACGCTCTGGACAAAAAGCTTGCTGCCGAGCTTGACGATACCCTTGCACACAAGTCTGAGGGCGAACTTACCGATGATGAACGCAAGTACCTGAAACGCAAGAGGGAGAAGAAGTCTTACACGCTGAATGTACGCTTCACGGAATCCGAAATGCAGGATATACTTGCGAAGTGCGATCAGTACGGGTACAAAAACAAAACGGAGTATATCCGTGACTGCGTTCGTGCGAGGGTTGACCTTGCTCCCGACAGCGGTGGACTTGCCGAGGTCAACAAGGCTATGAAACGCATCGGCACGAACATCAATCAGATTGCTGTCCGCCTGCACAGCACAGGCAACTTTTACGCAGACGATATGACCGAAATCAAGAAAGGAGTCGGAGAGATTTGGCGGTTACTTCTATCCATAGCATCAAAGCAACAGTCGGCGCAGCAATCGCTTACATCACAGACGGAGATAAGACCGTCAACGGCGTATATGTCAGTTCTTATGCTTGCAGAGCCGACAGCGCAGGGGCAAGCGAAGATTTCCGAGCTGTCCGAGACAGAGGAACAGGGCGAACAAAAATCCTTGCATACCACCTGATACAGAGCTTTGCTCCCGGTGAAGTTACACCTGAACAGGCTATGCAGATCGGTGAAGAACTTTGTGACCGCTATCTTAAAGGTGATTATCAGTATGTGCTTGCCGTTCACAGCGACCGCCAGCATATCCATACACACATCATCTTCAATAATACCAATCTGTATAACGGACTGAGCTTCACCACCGAGCATAATCAGGGTAAAAAGACTGAACGTGCTTGGGCAGAACTCAGGCAATTATCGGACGAGATATGCACCGAACACGGCATATCTGTTATCTCCGAGCCTGAAAAGGGACATGGGGTATCTCACTTTGAGAGGGATATGCAGAAAGAGGGCAAGTCGTGGAAAGAAAAGCTCCGTGTCCGTATTGCAGAGGTCATGCTTTACAGCCATGACTTCAAGGACTTTCTTGAAAAGTGCAGTGAGTGCGGTATTGAATATGTGTATAAGCCGAGCAATAAGGTCAAGTTGAAATTCAGACTATCAGGTGACGGTCAACAGAAGTTTACAAGAGCCGACACTCTGGGCGCAGACTTCACCCCCGAACGTATCACCGAGCAGATAGCAGAGATACAAGAAAAGCTGTCAGCGGCGAATGTCACTCCCGATATGCTTATCGAACCGCCGAAGCCTGTTGCTGTTCCTAAGCCTGAGCCTAAGCAGACACAGGCAGTTAACGCACCGACAAAGCCGAAACAATCTGCCGAGCCTGAAACTATCACCGAAACGAGTGAAACCGCAAAGAGAAAAGCTGCGGCGGAACAGGTTGAGAAGTTCTTTGCAGCCCGACGAGCAAGACGGCAGGCACAGCTTGATATGCTTAACGCATCTGCTTCCAAGCCCGCCGAGCCGAAGCCTGAGCCGTCTGCCACGACATCACAATCCACACTTGCCGAGAGTAAAGCACCTGAAAAGAAAGAAGATGTATGGGCAGAAATCAGGGG
>Ga0208459_1003573_pt1 | contig 12184 bp, 23 predicted proteins | sample AD_UKC087_MetaG_FD_184433 | JGI IMG/M metagenome (GOLD analysis project Ga0208459, IMG submission 184433) | Active sludge microbial communities of municipal wastewater-treating anaerobic digesters from USA - AD_UKC087_MetaG (SPAdes) (version 2) | ecosystem: Engineered > Bioreactor > Anaerobic >... | reverse complement strand
AAATTTTTCAATCATTATTTAGTAATGCTATGGGCAGAGATTGTGGCAGATGTAATTCTGTTTACAGTTGTACTAATACGAGGGGATTTGAGTTTTTATTTTCTATTGAACATCATAATCTACTCATTTATTACACGAAACCTTTACTGCGGCGGAACAAAAATGCGAGCAAAGATTAACCCAACAGAAAAACTACGAGAATGTTATGACAATAACAATCAAATTGTTTCAGCAACAGCGACTTTAATGGGAGCAGGTTTTGCTATTATCTGCCCTCTCGATTTAAAATATCTATTTATCTTTGCACTGATTGGAAACATCGTAGACAATTTCTTCTATATCTATATTTATAAGAAAATTAAATGGAGGGACGCCCATGAAAAGACCAATTGTAGTTAATCTATTCGGAGCACCGGGTAGCGGCAAATGTTTTGCAAAAGGAACTAAAGTTCTTATGTGGAATGGTGAGATAAAAAATATTGAAGACGTAATGGTGGGAGATTGGGTTATGGGAGATGACTCTACCCCACGAAAAGTTCTTGAATTACATCAGGGTAGAGCGCCAATGTATCTTCTTAAAAGAAGTTTTTCAAAAGATATCGTTGTAAGTGCAAATCATATTTTATCTTTAATGTGCTATCATAGAGATAAGAGCTGGTCTCATGAAGATATTTCTATTGAAGATTATCTTAATAAAGGTGTTCAATATAAACACTATGCGAGATTATATAAAACAAAAGTAGGATTCTTTACTCAATCAGAGAGACAGAGCTTGAAAATTGACCCTTATTATTTAGGTTATTGGCTTGGAGATGGACTAAGCGAATCTATAAACCGTTTTTGTACTGCTGACCAAGAGATAGTTGATTATTGTAGATATTATGCAAAGGAATTGGGGCTTGAATTAAAACAACATTCTTATAAAGATAGCAAATGCCAAACGTATTGTTTAACAAAAGGAAATATTGGAGGAGCCCATCATCAGTTAAGTGGCAATATATATAATCTCATTAAAAATAAGCACATCCCTAAAGAATATAGAACAGCAACTTTAGAAAATAGACTTGCTCTTATTGCTGGGTTGATTGATTCTGATGGAAATCTTAATAGAACTTCTTATGATTGGATGAATAAAAATAAGACTTTAGCTTATGATTTTTACTGTTTAGTTAATAGTTGTGGACTTAGAGCGACAATTACTTCTTGTAAAAAATCTTGTGGAGATTTTGTTGGAGAATATTGGAGAGTTAATATTACTGGAGACCTTACCACTATTCCTGTAAAAATTCCACGAAAAATATGTAAAAATATAATTAAAGATATAACAAAACCATTAAGAGAATGCTTTGAGATAATGCCTCTTGGAGAAGACGAATTTTTTGGCTTTACGACAGATGGTAATCACCGTTTTGTTCTTGATGATTGTACTGTTGTTCATAATTCAACAGGGGCAGCTTATATTTTTTCACAACTAAAAATGATGGGTGTTAATTGCGAACTAGTTACAGAAGTAGCGAAAGACTTCACGTGGGAAGAAAATAAACAAGCTTTGAGTTGTCAGGAATACACCTTTGGCAAGCAGTCTTTCAGAATGAAGCGTTGCCGCGATAAGGTCGATGTAATTATAACTGATAGCCCTCTTCCTCTTGGTATCTTCTACAATACAAATCCAGTTCTTGGTGAACACTATGAACAGCTCGTTCTTGATGTATTCAATACTTATGACAATATGAACTATGGAATTGTAAGAGATAAGCCGTACAGCCCAATCGGCAGAAATCAGACCGAAGCAGAGTCAAATGAAATCGGCGATAGAATTCAGTTCTTCCTTGATGACCATAGTATTCCATATACTCTTGGTCTTGGCACAGAGAAGTTCTATGATTTTATCATTACAGATGTACTGCTTGCTCTTAAGGCAAAAAAGGAAACAATCCAGCCTCTTTTGAAGTTTAGGAATGGTCAGTCTATGGAAGTATTTACTTGCGAGGGTTGTGATGGCTGAGGCTAAAAATATTGAGCAAGTTATTATAATAGGACATGACGAAGAAGGAAATGAAGTCTTATTAAATTTTAAGGACATTGATAATTGTATGCTCATAAATCAAAGATTCAATACCTTTGGCGGCAAAAGCTATGACGTTGAATTCCATGCAAAAGAGCATTGGATTACATTTCAGGGTGAGGATTTATACCCCTCTATGGGAATGTATGCAAGAGAAACAAAAGAATCTCCCGCAGAAGAAAAGGAAACTTCATTCTATGATAGAAGTGGCGGCTTAAGGGAAATTTCTTGGTAATTAACTCCTTGACTTTTTTTGAAATTTTTGTTATAATTATTATAGAAAATTGAGGAAAAAGAAAAGTTTTAGATGAATGAATGAATGAATGATGTTACTTACATAGTATTTTTCTAATTCGTCTCCTTTAGAACTTATATAGGAAAGAGATGAAATAAAAAGATAGTTTTGTAAAAAGTATAATTATCCATTGATTGAAATTCCCTATACAAAAAAGGAAAAATAACGTTATAGGATTTAATTCCTTAAAGGAGATGATGTATATGTCACGTCTTTTCGTGACTGGTTAGCGATACGCACCAAGGGATAGATATTGCTAAATTAAACAGCCGCCATTTTAAACCCGATAATATGACTAAAGAAGACATAGTTGTTATTATGGGTGATGCGGGTTTTGTATGGGATGGAAGTGCAATTGATAAATATTGGCAAGACTTCTTAGATAAGAAGCCTTGGACTACATTCTGTGTACTTGGTAACCATGAAGCTTATCATCTTATCGAGAAGCTTCCAATCGTGGACTTCCACGGTACACCTGCTCGTAAAGTTAATGACTCAATCTATTATGCAATTAGTGGAGAGGTCTATAATCTTTGCGACAAAAAGTGCCTTGTCGTAAATGGTGCTGATTCTCATGATAAGGATTTTCGTAAGGAAGGTATCTCTTGGTGGGAACAGGAGCGTATTACTCAGGACGATGCAAACAAGGCTCTTATTACTCTTGCCCAGCATAATGATAAGGTTGATTTTGTCTTCACTCATACTGGCGGCACAGAGGTTTGTAAGATGCTTGGCTTCTCACCTACAAGTTCAGACCTTATGCTTGACCTTGTTCTTAATACGGCAGATTATGACTACGCATATTGTGGACATTATCACTGTGATAAAATCGTTAATACAAAACAAAGAATTGTATATGACGATATCATTATGATTGCGGCTGACTATGAAGACGCATGAATCGACATTCAGGCTTTGGACAACGGCGAAATTGCAAACACATATACCAATGGAGGTAAGAACAATGGAACTTAATGCAATTATTCAGCAGACTATTTTAACGGCAGAAGGAATTCAGATTGGTTGTACCCTTGCATATAAGGGTAAAGAAGCATCATGTGCATTTTTACTTGCTCCTACAATAGAGAATATCGTGAAGATGATTGCGATTGCAGGTAAATCTGCTTGGGAGCAGCTCGTTGGCGCACCCGTAAAACTTTGCATCGAAGAGGAAGACGACAAGGCAAAGGTTGTTGCTATTGGTCATTTCTTAGTTGACCAGTGGTTAGACATACCTCAGCCTGAAGATACCTCCGATACTGATAAGGAATCCGAATAAAAGCAAAAAGTCAAGGCTCAAAATGTCTTGACTTTTTTATAATTTTTGCCATAATTATTATAGTAAAAATAGCGAGCCTAAGCTATTTTATATAAATTAAATTTACTTTAAGGAGTGATGTTAAAATGGCAACTAATTATTCGTGTTAAGACCAATGGGTGGGGCAGTACCATCGACGAAATCGGTAATATAATTGAGGATAGATGGTTCAATCTCCGTGAGTTCTATGCAACTGATAAGGGGTAGGCAACCTTTGTTCTTGATGAAAGACCGCCAGAGGAAAAAGAGGAGGATTAACTAATGGAGAAGCGTCACGCACTTTATCTTTTTCTCGATGATATTCGTGAAGCAGACATTCCAAGCATCACCAAGCAGTTTAAGTACTACTACGTTACTAAGCACGTCAATGGCGCAAAATATTTTGTGCTTCAGGCTGTTACGAATGGCATCAACGAGATTTGGTTTGACCTTGACCATGACCTTGGTGATTATGCGTCTCAGGGCGGCGACGCTATTAAGTTGGTTGATTGGCTTGTTGAGAATTTTCACGATGAGAATGTCGTTTTCAAATTCCACTTCCATTCTATGAACCCTGTTGGCGTTCAGAACATGAAGAATGCAGTGGAGAAATATTGGGAGGTTTACTAATGGCTAATTTTAATTTTGATACACTTAAAGGATGGGGCTTAGATACTTTCTGCATTATGGACTATGTAGGATATATTCACAATCAGCACGATGCAAACAGCAACGTTCCTCTTGTAAAAGCAGGAGAATATTTCGCTGGTTTGGTATTATTTGACGGCGACACTCCGGAGACTGTTATCAGTTTTCTTAGAATGTGTCACATTGCAGATGTGTCTGTACTTCGTATTGACTTTTCAAATATTACTCAGACAGATGAGGGAGAGAAGTTCATTAAGTGGGTTGGAGACTGCATTGAGTACGAACTTGGTGCAACCTATAAGGACCTTGAATCTTACGAATTCGGCTTCGCTTGGGGACTCCAGAGCGATTGCCGCGGCGAAGTTGCGGAGAGATTTAATCACGGCGAATTTGGACAGGTGAAGGATATCCTGCCTATGTAAAAGTTGAGAAATCAAAGTATGGCAGAGTTGAGTTAAGGAGTGATGATTAATGAGCGAAGATGCAAAGGGATTTATTGCTGTTTTTATTATTTTCTGGATTGCCGTTGGTTTACTTGTCGGCGCTCTTAAATGGAAAGCCAACGATAATGAGAAAGATTTCATGATTGAAATCTCGTCATATGAAACCATTTCAATTAACGGCGAGGACTATAACACAGATGAGGTTACTTCAGTTATTTCCCATCCCGGAGTATATGAAGAAGACGCATATGAAATTATTCTCAAGGACGGCACAAAAGTTCGCTTCTCTGCGAATGGTTATACCTTAAAAGATAAGAGATAAAACAAAGGGGAGTAAAAATTTTTGCTCCCCTTTTCCTTTACTTTTTCTAAAATTTTTGGTATAATATATATAGAAAATGAGAAAAGAGGTAAAGGAAATGGGATTTCGTAAGGCTACAATCGCATTACAGATGATTGATGTGGCAGAAAATACAATCGAATATGTATCTGGTTGGCTTTCTGAAGACGGTGCTATTGGGTTCCATCGTACCTCAGATGGCAAGAGATGGGTCGCAACTGATATCGCTTCGGGTGCTCGTATCTGTGTTGGTGATACTCGTAAGGAGTGTGCCGCTTGGTGTGAGGACAATAAGGAGAAGATTGAGGACAGAAGACTTGACCCAATCTACACACAATATGTAATGAACTTCAAAGAGAAAATTAGGAAGGAGTTGAAAATCTTATGAGCTTAGAAAATAAAAATTGGGTAAACACATCTCCTTCTGTTGAAAAAAATAATTACAGCTCCTTATGGAGAATTTATCGTTCGTAATGAACTTGTAAAATGTTGCCAGTGCGGCGAAGAGTTTATAAAAAGACAAAAATATGATGCTATGAAAAAAGAATATTGTTAGCAACACAATATTCCATTATTAGAATTATCTTATAAAGAAGTTATTTATCTTGATAAAGACAAATTTTTAAGAAAGGTGGTAGACCTTCTTGAGAAAGAGAATAACTGAAGACCAAAAAATAATGATAAATGAGCTATACTTACAACTAGGTATAAAAAAACAAGTTGCAGAAATAATGGGGATTAGTCCTGCGAGTGTAACTCGTTATCTTATACCAAATTATATTAGTCAGCAAGAACGTGTTGCTCCGCCGCCTTTTGATATGAGTAAAATCACAGGTCCTAAGCGGTACACTTCTTATCAGGAGCTCATGGATAGCTGTATGCTTTCTGAAGAGGAATGGAATGAGATGAAGGAAATTCAGAAGGAGGTTTTGGTATGAAATATTTCCCAAGAGAACTCTGTCAAGAGGGTCACTGGATGGCAGCAATGGATGATATTGATTTCATCCGTGACAATAAAGTAATCTTCAGTGGTTCCTTCCAAGTTCTCGACTCTCGCCTGCTTGGACTATCTTATCCCGATTATCTTTGTTTCCTTCGGTCTCAGGGTGCAACCTTGAAAGGCAAGGAAGGATACTGTTATGGATACTTCAAGGACAAGGCGGCTTGTCAGAAAGTCTGCAACTTACTTAACGCTAAGTGGAAAGAAGTCATAGGAGGAATTGCGTAATTTGAATATTCCTATCGAAGTAGTTATATGTGTATGGAAAGTTCCTGAAGAGATTGCTGGACAGGAAGAGTTTCGTGGTTTCCGTATTAACGGTGAAATGTATATCTTTGAATTATCATATTCTATTTTTAAATAAAAAAATTTAAAGTCCAAAAGGGCTTTACATTTTTTATAATTTTTGTTATAATTATTATAGAAAGTTGAGGAAAGGAGCATTGTTATGAATAAAACAGTATTTTGTGCTGAATGCAGAAAAGACGTTGGTTTTGTTACAAAGGAAACGGTGTTTAAGAGAACTCTGAAGGATAACGAATATTCGTTTATTGGCTTGGAAGCATACTGCGCCGACTGCGGAAAGCCTATTTATGTTTCTGAAATAGAGGACAACAATTTAAAGCTGCTTTATGATGCTTACCGCAAAGCCAATGACATCGAAAGTGTAAAAAAAGAAACTTAGTGATTGGACGGTGGAAGAAGAGTAATGAGTATTCACTATGATTGCTACTTTTGTGAAAATGAAAGAGAAATGACAGCAAGTTGGGAGAGTTGTACATACAATAAATACAAAGACAAAGACTATTGGCAGAAAGGACCGCCATGTGAGTTTTCAGATAAGGCTTGTCCTTTTTATATAACAAGAGAGCAGGCTTATAATATAGTCAGAAGGGAAGTAGAAAATGTTAAAGATTCAGGAGTTCATTCTTGCACATGATAACTGGCGTGAGCTTTAAGTCTTAATTTTCTGGACCGTTTGCATACATTTTTTACTTTATAAATAGAGGTGATGTAAATGCAAAAATGGGAGTCTTTTACAGAAGAAGAACTTTAGGAGTTTGCCAATCAAACTCATAATCAAAAGGATTTTTGTATTAAAATGGGCTATGCTGGAAAAACAGATTCAGCAATAAAAGCAATAAGAGCAAAATATCCTAATTTTATTTTTCCAAAAAGAATGGCTTATAATTTAGAGGATTTAACTGCACAAACTTTTAATAGATTAACCGTTATTGAAAAAAATTAGACAAGAGTGGGGGGAAATGCATATTGGATATGCAGATGTGAGTGTGGAAATATTACTACTGTTTAGGCTTATGACTTAAAGAACGGAAGAGTGAAGTCTTGCGGATGTTTTAGAAATGAACAAGTGAGGGCTGCCATTGGTAATAATATAAAGGATAAACGTTTTGGAAGACTCGTCGCAAAAGAATAGGTTGATTCAATTAGAGAACAATCTGGAATTTTAAGAACAGCTTGGCTTTGTCTTTGCGATTGCGGCAATGAAGTAATTGTAAAAACAAGAGAATTGAATACTGGCGATACGCACTCCTGTGGTTGTCTTTCTTAGTCTTATGGCTCAGTATAGATAGAAAATATATTAAAAGAGAATAATATTCAATATGAAAAAGAGTTTGTTTTTTCTGATTTATTATCTGAAAATGGATGCCCCTTACGCTTTGATTTTGCTGTATTTAATTCTAATGATAAATTAACTTATCTTATAGAATGTCAAGGAAAATAGCATTATTAGCCAGTTAACTTTTTCGGAGGAGAAATGGCATTTCTTTCACAGAAAGAAAGAGATTCAAAAAAAAGAGAATATTGTTAGAAACATAATATACCATTAGTTGAAATAGATTATTATAATAAAAAGACAATTACTTTAGATGAAGTAATTAGAAAGGAGTTTTTATATGAAAATAATAAATTTTTTGAAAAATCATTCTAATTGGGAAGAATTGCTATCTAATCCACCCTATTCGCTCAAGATAAAAAGAAAAGACAACTTAATCTTATTTAATTATTCTCAAATAGAATCTGACCCTTCAAATGAGATAGTAAAAGAGGCTCGCGGCACAATTATTGAAGTTGAGACTTTTAAACCAATATGCGTAGGTTTTAAGCGTTTCTATAATATAGATGAGGCTTATGCCGCAAAAATTGATTGGGATACTGCTGTGGCTACATCCAAAGAAGATGGAACTTTGTTCTTCCTTTATTGGTACAATAATAAATGGCACGTAAAAACTCGTTCAACCTTTGACGCAGAAGAAGCGCCTATGGATAATATTAAATTTGCTAATTTTAAAGAATTATTTGACTATTTAATATCTTTTTATCCAAATTTCTCTTATGAGAGATTAAACAAAAACTATGTTTATTGTTTAGAAGGATGTTCTAATTTTAATAGAATAGTTATAGAATATAATACACCATGTTTATTCCATTTAATGACAAGAAATATGTCTACTTTACAAGAAATAGATACTGAAATAGGCATTCCTAAGCCACAGTTCTACTACATGAACGATGAGGCTGGTTTCCGCCGCCTTGTTGAGCAAATGCCAGAGGGTCATGAGGGTATCGTTGTTCGTGACGAGAATGGTGAGCGTGTTAAGATTAAGACTTTACTTTACTTCGAGATGCACCGTGCAAAGAACAATGGTGTTATCACTCTGGAGCGTATTGTAGACTTAATTCGTGCAAATGACTATTATGAATTTCTATCCTATTTTCGGGAATATCAACCTATTTTTGACGACGTCAAGAGACAGATTGACCATTCTGAGGTAGTATTAGAGAAGGTTCGTCAGGACGTAGCAGAGTGGAAGAACAGCAACAAGGATGTTTACGAGCAGGACGCAAGAATGGCTCGTAAGTGGTTCGCACAGGACCTTGGTAAGAAGGGACCCCTGTACTTCGCGGAGTACGATGGTAAGCTTGCCAACACTGTAGATTCTTTGGAGACAAAGAAGTTCATCTCTCTGTTCAAGATTGAGTTAAAGGAGGGTTGATTATGAAAGTAGATAAGGTAACGTATTTCATGCTATTATTCTTTGCATCAATCCTCAAATTTATCATAGCATTCGGCGTCCCCTTCTGTGTCGTTTCCCTCGGCTATCTTGCTGGATTTTGGGACTTCTCATGGGGCGGCGTACTTATAGCATACATTTTCTATGCGCAGCTCAAAGAAACTAAAATGTCAATGGACTTACTGGGTCTAACGACAGAAGACAAGGAGGACGAGTGATGGCAGTAGATTTCTCTGCCTATCTCGACCTCAATGCGCCGAAGAAAAACATTCAAGCAGTAGACCAGTCTAAGTTTAAGAAAAAGAAAACAGGCGGTGTTGATTTTGATTACGGGATAGGAGACCCGAATGAACATTCTTCCATGACAACAGTAGTGACAACAGAGACTTACTATAACCCAAACGACTATAAGGTTGACTGCGGCGATTTGAGTTTATACTGCGCCGCGATGTTTGGAGGTCCACTCTATTAAGGAGGATATATGGAACAGGAGCATATATGGATGTCATTCCTCTACTTCGCTACAGTCGTAGGTGGAATTGTACTCATAGTTAAATATGTGTGTACAGCTCTGGCGGCGAAGTATAAGATGGAGGCAGAGAAATATAAGTATGAAAGAAAAGTAGATTATTACGAGAGGGGAAATTATTAACCCCTTTCTGTAATAATTATATCATAAATGTTCTAACAAGTCAAGAAAAAATTTTAAAGACAAAAAATCTTGACAAATTTCAAAATTTATGATATAATTATTATAGAAAGTTGAGAGAAAGGAATGATTGAATGGACGGTTTCGACTGGGGACAGTGTGACGATTATTGTTTCTTCTGGGACGATATCGACATAGACAAAGTAAAGAAAGAGGCTAACAAAGATTCTGAATCTTGAAAGGAGTTTTATTATGGGAGAAAAGTTCGATTACACAGGTGCTAAAAATGAAACTCAGGCAAAGAATGTTGCTCGTGATGACCTAACCACACTCTTCCTTGAATTTCTTAATGAACGTTTCGGAGAAGAGAATGTCGGTCTGGTTGACAAGAACACAGTAGGTTTTGTGTTTGGTGATGTAAATGATAATGACGGCTGTCCTTGTGATATGGCTGCAACTGTCAAGTTCGTCATTAAGAACTATCAGGACCATTGTGGCACAAAGAAGTTTACTCCTGCTTGGGATTTCTATGAAGCAAAGAGGGTATTCGCAGAAACAGGTAAACCTATGGGAGAACTTTAATCTCTCAGAAAGGAGATAAATATGGACGCAAAGATGGAAAAGGTACTCAGCGACGCATTTGCGTTCGTTGAGAACCTTGGTTATAATGTATGGGCTGTAAACCTTTACGGCTCTCAGAACTACAAGATGGATACGCCGAATTCTGACTACGATTTCAAGGCACTGGTATTCCCGACTTTTGAAGTTGAAGTCGTAAGTGTTGCCAAGCCTGTATCGAAGGTATATGTATACGGCGATGGTCAGGTCGATGTCAAGGACGTTCGTCTGATGTTTAACGAGTACAAGAAGCAGAACTGCCAGTTCCTTGAGACTCTCTTTACTGACTTCTACTGGGTAAATCCGCTTTATAGAGAAGAGTGGGAGGCTGTTCGTACACTTGCACCTCGTGTTGCACACGCAGATGTGAAGCGTCATCTTGACGCAATGTGTGGTATGGCAATGGAGAAGGTTCATGCCCTCTGCCACCCATACGAGGGTAAGGAAGGTATCTCTTGGTGGGAAAAGGTAGCTCTGCTTCAGGAGCGTGGCTATGATTCAAAGCAGCTTTCTCACATATACAGACTTGCCTTTATGATGGACAAGTACATGGCTGGTGAGGACTACAAGGGTCTGCTTGTTCCAAATCCTGACGAGTTTAAGGTTCTTATGGATATGAAGCTTTACAATCCTCAGCTCAGTGTTGAAGAGGCTAAGAGACTCGGTGATGCAAAGGTTAAGGAGATGTACGATAAGAAGGTTGCCTTCCTCGCAGCTCATCCTGACCTTAAGGTTGACGAGGCTACTTACGCTGAACTTGACGCACTTAAGATTGATGTTCTCAAGAAGGTATTTAAGGCAGAACTCCTCTCTTAAACATTTGACTTGAAAAATAATTTGTGCTATAATTATTATAGAGTTTTGAGAGAGGAGTTCCTATGACGAATACTTTATACAAAACAGATTACGATGAAGCAGTTGATATTTTATCAGGAGTCTTTCATTATGATGAAGACAGCGGTACTGTTTATGAAGAAGGGATTCTTGATGATTCTGACTTTGAATGGCGTACCGGTGCCAGTAAAGTTGTAATAATTTTAGAGGATTGCGTCCTCAAAACTTCTTACAGCGGCACATCGTGGTATAACGAAGAAACGTGCGATGATGAAATGACAGATGATTTTGCAGATTATGCAAAGATGGAATTCCAACTATATCAGGCGGCGAAAGACCTTGATATTAGTGATTTCTTTGCAGAAACAGAAGAGGTTGCTCCTGCCGTATATAGACAAGAAAAAATTGACCTTTCGGTGGAGGAATACATCGAACATGATAAAGTTATGCCTATTGGTTATCAATACCATAGCGTTTACGGTCAGCAACAAATTCCGCCGCAGTTTGTTCTAAACCGTGAAGGACTTCATAGCTATTGTAGACATAATGGTTTGAAAGACCTTATTGGCAGAATTAAGCCCGATGTGCTGGGCTATTTTCTCGCCGCTTATTCTAAAGAGGAGCTTGAAAATCTTCAAGTATTCCTTAAAGAATATGACATTAACGATATCAGAGCAGGAAATTGCGGCTGGATAAACGGCAAGCTAAAAATCTTTGACTTCTGTGGATTCAAGACGGAAACTGAAAAAATTCTAAATGAATAACTTCTTGACTTTTCCGATAATTTTTGATATAATTATTATAGAAAGTTAAGGAAAGACTTCTTAATCTGAAAGGAGAATGCTTATGTTTATGAGAATTTTTCTGGACGAGGTAAAGGCAGTAGAGTTCATGGAGCTTGTGAAGGGTATTCTTACCATTCGTTATGACTGGGACGACAGGAGAAACCAGATGGTT